>ERZ772816.2864-NODE-2864-length-10580-cov-6.652067_pt1 | contig 10580 bp, 8 predicted proteins | sample MGYA00511359_ERZ772816 | MGnify/ENA primary metagenome ERZ772816 (study PRJEB29015, sample SAMEA2737710) | human gut metagenome | biome: human gut; feature: human-associated habitat; material: faeces | place: China | collected 2012 ...
TCGGGCGGGTTCAGGATTCGCACCCTATAGAAGTGCGCCATGCTGGGCGCACACGACAAAACCCGAGCAATTGCCCGGGTTTTGCCGTCTCTGAAAAGGCTATCGCCTTCTTAACCTATCGGTTTAGTACTGATCGAAGATCTTCTGGATTTCTTTCGGATCCTTAGTCTGAGTCAGGGCCAGCATCAAAAGAACGCGAGCTTTCTGAGGATTCAGAGAACCGGACGAAACAAAACCGTACTTAGCGTCATCGACTTCCGCGTCTTTGGTTGTAGAACCGGTCGGCACACGAGAGGAGCGAACGATCGCAATGCCGTCTTTAGCTGCCCTCTCGATGATCGGGAATGTTGACTTATGAAGGTTGCCGTTGCCAACGCCGGCGGTGACGATACCGTCGTATTTGGCATCAACTAAGGCTTGAGCCTGAATTCCTTCAACACCTGCGTGCTGATAGACCACACCGACCTTCGGCAGCTTGTCTAAACCGTCGACCTTGAACTGAGTCTGAGTCGTGTGTTTGGTCACTGGTGTTGCATCCCACAGAACCTTGCCGTTATGGATCGTTGCCAGCTGACCAGCGTTCGGGCTCTGGAAAGTTTCAACGCCTGTTGTGTTTGTCTTCGTGACGTCACGTGCACCGAGAACACGGTCATTCATCACAACCATAACACCTTTGCCGGCAGCGGAAGGATCACCGGCGACAGCAACGGCGTTGTAGAGGTTAGCAGGACCGTCAGCAGAAAGTGCATTCGACGGGCGCATAGCACCTACCAGAACGATCGGTTTGTTGCACTTAGCCGTGAGGTTCAGGAAGTAAGCGGTTTCTTCCATCGTGTCGGTCCCGTGTGTAATCACAAAACCGTCTTTCTTGCCGCACTCAGCATTGATCTTCTTAGCAAGCGTCAGCCAAACAGCATCGCTCATATCCTGAGAGCCAATCTGTGCAACTTGATCGCTAGTGACATTGGCGATGTTTGCAAGTTCAGGAACTGCCTGCACTAATTTGTCGACACCGACCTTGGCAGCAGAGTAATTGGTTTTATCAGACGCCGCGGATTGTCCGGCAATCGTACCGCCAGTCGCGTAAACAGCAACGTTCGGCAGAGCGGCAAAAGCGGCACCGCATACTGCGGCAAGAACAGTTCCTAAAACAGCCTTACGAATCATTCTTCTCCTCCTCGAATTAAGAAAGCAAACATCACAAAGTGGTCTTGATGCTTGCTTTTGAATGATTCGGAGATTCTATTAACCACGTTTCTAACTAAAAATCGCTTGTTTGTGGTCATTGACTTTTCAGAAACTCAATTTATTTGCACCTAAATTTCTAACTATCCTTATAAATCAATCAACTATCTAATTTATTAAAACTTTATCTTCACCCAAACATTGAAAACTCATTTATTAATTGTCGTGGTTTCCACTAATGAATACGGATGATGGGTAACGTGAATTTTCTATGCCGTAAATTTCGACTCGCAAGAGATTGTTGCTCATGAAGAACAGACTCAAGAAAATTGTTTCAAATCTTTTCTTTCCGGCGACAGCTACAAAAATGGGCGCCGAAGCACCCAATAGTCAGAAATTTTGGTTTTAAAGCTTTTCGCTCCTGCCGCCCTTCGGCTGCCACTTCATGAAATGGTGTTCAGCCAGAGACACCATCCAGTCCAGGACCAGTGCAAACGCAGTCAGAACCAAAATACCGGCCATAACCGTGTTGATATCAAACGTACTTTCAGCCTGCAGAATCAGGTAACCGACACCGCTTGCGGAACCTAAGTATTCGCCGACGACCGCACCGACGAAGGCCATACCGACGGAAGAATGCAGCGAAGAAAACACCCAGCTCATCGCGCTCGGAAGATAAACAAATCGGAGCAGCTGAGTTTTATTGGCGCCGAGCATGCGAGCACTCGCCAGCACATTCGGGCTAACCTCTCGAACGCCTTGATAGACGTTGAAGAACACGATGAAAAAGACCAGCGTGATACCGAGGGCAACTTTAGAGCCGATGCCAAGACCGAACCAAACACCGAAAATCGGAGCCAGGATCACGCGAGGCATGGAGTTCAAACCCTTGATATAAGGATCTGCGATCGCCGCAGCCGTCGGAGCAAGTGCGAGCCAAAGGCCGACGAGAAGACCGGCAGCAGTACCAAAAATAAACGCAAGAACAGTTTCCGTCAGCGTAACGGCAAGGTTGGGATAGATTTCTAAGTTAACAGCAAACCAGTCCCAAATAACCTTTCCGATCTGAACCGGTTCACCGAAAAAGAAGGCGGCCTGGTTCTCATCCTGAAACATGAACGGAGGAATGAGGCCGGGCTTCGTCATCAGCCACCAGAATAAGAAAATTGCAACGAGCAGAAGGAGCTGGCAGGTGACTAACTTGGTTTTTGACTGAAGAATAGGTGGGCTTCCTTTTTTCATTTTATTTCACCCGATTTCTCTGGTTCTCATAGCCCTTGAGCACCTCTTCGCGAAGGTCGGCCCAAATGGCGTTGTGTAGTTCAATGAAGCGCGGTGTGACACGGACTTCGGCCACGTCACGCGGACGAGCGATGTCGATATAGAACTCACCGATCGGATGAGAACCCGGGCCGGCGGAGAAAACCACCACGCGGTCGGAAATCGAAATAGCTTCGTCTAAGTCGTGCGTAATAAAGAGCACGGCCTTTTTCTTCTGCGACCACAGAGCCAGCACTTCGTTTTCCATCAGCTGGCGGGTCTGAATATCCAAAGCGGAGAACGGCTCGTCCATCAGAATGATGTCCGGATCCATGATCAGCGTCTGAGCCAGAGCAACACGCTTTCTCATACCGCCGGAGAGTTCATGCGGATAACGGTCTTCAAAACCGCTCAAACCCACGCGCGAGAGCCAATGACGGGCTTGTTCATGGCGTTCTTTCTCAGGAACGCCCTTAAACTGCAGACCTGCAGAAACGTTATCAATAGCCGTTCTCCAGGGCATCAATGCCTCGGCCTGGAACATGTAGCCGGCTCGCTTATTTAAACCGACAAGCTCCTCTCCGAAAACCTTGACGGTTCCTTTTGACGGCGTTAAAAGTCCCGCTGCCATATTAAGTACGGTCGATTTACCGCATCCTGTCGGACCGACGACGCTGACAAACTCACCGTCTCCGATTGTTAAATTCACATCTCTAACGGCCGTGTAGTGTTTATTGTCATCGCTGACAAAACTGCACGTCACATCGTCAAATTCCACTGCTGGCTGATTCATCTTGAATGCTGTATATTCGTTGTTATTCGGTTTCTCTTGGGCGGAGCGCCTAGGCTCCGCCTCTTATTTTATTTATTTAGCCGGATATTTCTTTAAGGCTTCATCAACAAATTTATTGGTATAAACCTTGGTTAAATCAATCTTGGCAGGGTCGATCTTATCGTTCACGGTCTGAAGGGCGCCTAGAGAAATCTTGGCGCAGCCGTCCGGGAAGCGTCCGTCCGGAGACAGAGCGTCACGGTTGCCTTCGAAACCGGCAAGATAAATGTCACGGTTGCCCATTAAGTAGGAAGCCGGAACAACCTTGGCAACTTCTTCCGGAGTGGCCTTGGAGAGCCATTCGTCAGCACGGACGATGGCGTTGGTCAGAGCCTGAACAGTCTGGGGATTCTTTTCGATGAAAGAAACCGGTGCGTAGAGGCAGCCGGCAGGCATCGTGCCGCCGAAGAAGCTTTCGGATTCTTTAACTTTACGGGTGTCGGCAACGAGCTTGGCGTCACCGTTCTTCAGAAGAATCGTGATAACCGGATCAAGGTTAATTAAGGCATCAATCTGGCCGCTTCTGATGGCAGAAACTGCGCCGGAAGAAGAACCGACACCGATGAAAGCAACGTCCTTAGGTCCGAGGCCGCCCTTCTTGAGGATGAAGTTGGCAACCATCTGAGAAGAAGAGCCCGGAGCGGTTACACCGACTTTCTTGCCCTTCAGATCGCTCAGCTGTTTGTAGTCTTTCATTGTCTTGTTGGAGACAACGAGAGCCAGCTGAGGCGCACGGCCCTGCAGAACAAAGGCGGTCATGGGCTGCTTTTTAGCCTGCATGGAGATGGTATGTTCAAAGGCTCCGGAGACAACGTCTGCACTGCCGCCCACAACTGCTTGAAGCGAACGGGAGCCGCCCTGGAAGTCAACAATCTTGACATTCAGACCTTCGTCTTTGAAGTAGCCGAGCTGTTCAGCGATAGAAAGAGGCAGATAGTAGTAAAGACTCTTACCGCCCACGGCAATCGTCACGTCTTTCTTTTCCGGTGCTTGCTGAGCAAAGGACATCGGCCCGAAAGTCATAGCTGCAGCAGCACAGGCAGCTGCGATGACGGTACGGCGTGTGAATTTATTCATTTTTATTCCCCAATAATAAAAAAGGCCCGCTTGGCGGACCGTCTTTGAACTACGAATTTAGTTGATAAGAAACGATATATACAAAAACAGTCCTAGCCGACATTAAGGCGCAATCGCAGCAAGCCCAAAGCCAAGCTAAGACCGTTAAGAGAAAGGACGCAAACAGCCGCAAACCCCGGGATTGCCGGAGTGTTGTTTCGGTTGCCTGTTGTATTCGTCACTTTTCTTCCGTTTGTAAAATTGAGTTACAGATAAAGAATACCGCCTAAATCTCGTTTGTGCGGAAATCTAACTAAGTAATAACACTTAGAAGAAAAATTTTTGCTCGAATCGAAAAGAAAGCGTTTTAGTCGCTTTCACGAACACGTCTATTGAGCATTGCCTGCGCCACGGTGTTGACATCCGTGTATTCAATTTCGGCTCCGGCAGGAACGCCTCTTGCAATGCGCGTGAGTTTTAATTGGGGATAGTGTTTGGAGAGAAGTTCCGAGACGGCAAAGGCAGTGGCCTCTCCTTCTGCGGTGAAAGAAGTTGCAATGATAACTTCTTTGACTTCGGGTTCACCGGCTCGTTCCAACAGCTTGTCCAAGCCGATTTCGTGGGGTCCGACGCCGTTTAACGGGGACAGGCGTCCCATCAGAATAAAGTAGCGGCCGTGATAAGAAAGGCTCTGCTCAATCACCATCAAATCAGCAACGCTCTCAACAATACAAAGCAGAGAGTCATCGCGGTTATGAGAAGAGCAGTAGCTGCACAGCTCGCCGTCGGTCAGATTGTTGCAGCGGGCACAGCGATGCACCGTCTTAGTGGCCTTTAAGAGGGCCTCTCCGAGACGGTTCGCATCACTTCTGTCGCCGTTTAGCAGCTGATAAGCAATGCGCTGAGCAGCTCTCGGACCGACTCCGGGAAGCTTCTTCAGCGCATCTATCAGTTCGGCAATTGCTCCGATTTGTTCCATTGAATTAGAACGGGAGTTTCATACCACCGGTTGCCTTGCTGATCTTGGCATTGGTTTCGGCTTCGACCTTCTTGGAAGCATCGTTGATTGCCGTCAGAAGGAGGTCTTCGAGCATTTCGCGGTCAGCATCGGCACCGACAAGGCTGTCGTCGATCATGACGCGGCGGCAGACGTTCTTGCAGGTCATCGTAACTTTAACCATACCGTTGCCGGCTTCACCGGTGACTTCAATAGTTTCGAGCTCTTTCTGGGCTTTCTGAATGTTCATCTGCATCATCTGAGCCTGTTTCATCATCTGGCCCATCTGACCCATTCCGCCAAATCCTTTCATTTTGATTCCTCTTAAATTTAAATTGTTCTAACTTTGCCTTCTTTATCTAAAAGGTCCAAGTCTTCTGCCTTCGGCTCGACGTTAAAGACCTTCATGAAAGAAAGAATTCTTTTGTCTTTCTTCAGCTCGGAGAGCTTTTTCTGCTTTTCTGCTAAAAATCTCTGAGCGTAAAGCGTACGAAGATTCTGGTATTTCGAGGGTGCCGTCGTCACTGTGACGAGGACATCGCTCCCAAGAACCTTCTTTAGTTCGGCCGCAAGTTTAGCAACCATATCGTGCGCTGTCAGTTTTTCCAAATCCACGGTGAGCTTCATATTCTGACCGTCGAAACTCTCCAGCTCGGCGCTGGTCACTAACGGCTGAGACGCCGGATCCAAATGAATCTTTTCTGCGGCTTCAAGCCACGCGTTCATCTGAACGGGTTCAGCGGGAATATATTCCTTCTGCTTTTCCTGAGGAGCGGGCGGGAGCACGGAGACCCCGGCTTCTTCTGAATATTCTTCGGGCCAAGCCGGAGGCGCCATCCAATCGAGGTCATCGGGGGGGACGCTGTCAGTCTCCGGAACCCACGGCGCATCGTCATCCGGCATGTCGATCGAAGGGATAGCAGGAGCGGCTGCTATTTCCGGAGGAAAAGGCTCAGCTTCCGGCGCCTTCGGCTGAGGGTTGACTTCTTTTGCCGCCGGAGCCGCTGCTGCCGGTTTTGACTTTTCGGCCGCTTTCTTCTTTAAGTTGGGAACTGCGGACTCCGAACCTTGAGGAACGAAGACGGGTTTGCCTGTCGCAATACTGTGATCCCAGGGAATGCCTTCCAGCTCCTGTGTGGATAAAACCGGTTTTGCAGAAGCCGCCGGAGCTTCAGGAGCTTTCGGCTGAGTATCTACTGACTGAGCTTTTTGCTGCGCCGGCAGCTCAGTCTTAGCCGGCTCAGTTTTTGGGAGGGCTGGTGCCTCTTCTTTATGCGTTACAGCAGCAGGCAGGCTTTTCGGCATCTTTCCTTCTAAAGGAGCAAACGCCAGCATGCGCAGAAGCGCCATTGTGAAACCTGCATACTCATCGGGTGCCAGCGCCATATCGTTGCGTCCATGAATCGCAATCTGATAAAAGAGCTGGACTTCGTCCGGAGAAAGCACGCTCGCCAATTGACGGAGTTCGGGCGCGTCAGGTTCTTCATCGGTCAGAATTTCCGGCAGCTGCTGCGCCATCGCAATGCGGTGCAGCAGAACGGCCAAATCCTTCATCGCCTGCGTATAAGACAAGCTGCGGGCACCGATTTCGTCGGCCACCTTCATGATCTCTTTCGGCTCATGGTTGGCCAAGGCGCCGAGCAAACGAATCAGTGTCGTCGAGTCAATCGTACCGAGCATCTCGCGCACTGACTCCAATGTAACATTACCTGCACTGTAGGCGATTGCCTGGTCCAGGAGGGAAAGTCCGTCGCGCATGGAGCCTCTCGCTCCCGAAGCAAGCATTCTAAGAGCCGGCTTCTCAAAAGAAATTTGTTCTTTCTCTAGAAGCTCTGCCATATGGGAGGAAATAAGCTGAGGAGACAAACTCTTCAGATTGAACTGCAAACAACGAGAAAGAACCGTAACCGGCACCTTTTGAGGATCCGTTGTGGCCAAAATAAATTTGACGTATTCGGGCGGTTCCTCCAAAGTCTTAAGCATGGCGTTAAATGCCGCGGAAGTCAGCTGGTGAACTTCGTCGATCATGTAGACCTTAAAGCGGGCATTCGTCGGAACATATTTGGCTCTTTCCAAAAGCGAAACCATGTCGTCAATACCGCGGGTCGAAGCCGCGTCCATTTCGATGTAATCTACGAAACGATCTTCATCAATCGCGCGACAAGCCTCGCACACTCCGCAAGGCTCTGCTGTGATGCCGCCTTTCCCGTCCGGCCCGACACAGTTTAGGCATTTAGCAAGAATTCTGGAGATTGTGGTTTTTCCAACTCCTCGCGTGCCGGTAAAAAGATAGGCGTGGTGCAGCCGATTTTCCGTCAGAGCATGCGTCAGAGCTCGAACAACGTGATCCTGTCCGAGCAAAGAAGAAAAATCATGAGGCCGCCACTTGCGTGCCAAAACTTGGTATGACATTAGGCTATTCCGAAATATGTTGTTCAGCCGATTATGCGGAGAGCTGTTCTCCCGTTATCGAGCTTTTAAGCATGAGGATAATCCTATCTCAATTCTGCTCGGATTGTCCTATTCGTCATCGAGTTAGGAAATACTTCTTTACGTCAAAGAAGTCGGCCAAACACTCTCCGATTCATCCGGACCTTTGAGCTAAGCCGTAAGAGGCTGTAGCCTGAATTCCCGAAATCTAGATTTTAAAATTTTCAAAAACTAACGATTCACTCTCGAAACGCAGGCCCACATTGGGTTCTGCGTTTTTCTTTTCTTCCTTACATAGATTATAATATTACCATCTATAAAAGAGGCTTGTCATGGATCCGATCCGAAACATCATCAAAGTCAGAGTCAATAATCAGGACTATCTTTATCAATACGAAAACGCGTGGGATAAGGAAAAGCAGCGCTCTTACTCGAAGCACCGAACTACCGTCGGGAAGCTGGTTAACGGAAAGGTTCAGCTGGGAAGAAAGTTCCTAGCCAACAATCCGCAGTACAAAGACATCGAATTCAAATTTGAGGATCACAAGCTCATTGCCGCTTCTGATTTGCCGACTGTCAACGACGCCGGTGTAAACGCCGTTCTGTCCAAAACGTTCCCGCTAAATGCAGGAGCTTCCTACGTATTGAAGGAGATTGCTCAGCAGGACGGTCTGCTCGGGGACTTGAAAGCTGTCTTTCCACACCACTGGAAAGATCTTCTGGCCCTTGCAATGTTCTTTGTTATTTATCCGGAAAGGAACCTGGCCAATTACGACATCACTGCGGCCCACAGCCAGTTGGGAGGAAATCCTCTGGATTCTCAGAGAATCTCTGAGTTGCTGGAAAGCATTACCGCAGATCAGCGTCAGCAATACATGAAGCGTCGTCTTAACCACAGCTGCGGCGGAGAAAACAACAATTTCTGGGCCTTTGATACCACCTCGATCTCCTCTTACTCGGAAATTTTATCCAAGGTTGCTTACGGCCACAATAAAGAAGATCCGGAAATGCCCATGATAAAAATCGCTCTCCTGATCGACGAAACCAACGGTGAGCCGCTTTACTACAAGGTTCTAAACGGTTCAATTGCAGATGTGTCGCTGCTTAGGAATCTATTTGTCGATTTAGCTCAGCTCAGAGATAAGCAGATCAACTTGGTTTTAGACAAAGGATTTTGTTCGGAACATAACTTTCTGATGATGTTCAGAAATCACGTTGGATTTATCGCAGGCCTGCGTTCTGACCTGGCCATTGCGGCTCAAACAGTGGATCAACTCATGCCGTCGCTTAGACTGGCCCTCCCCGAATACTACTCACCCACGATCGGATGCTACTGCGCGACCAAGCAAATAGATTGGTACAGCGCCACTCGGGCGCATGGAAAGGAACAATATCCTTTCTATATCCACGTCTATTACGACAAACAGAGAGAGGCGAGTGAAATCCTAAATATGACGGAGTTAGTGGAGAGCTTTAAAGCAAGGCTTGAAAAAGGTGAAGTTCCGAATGCACCTTACTTCCGAAAATTCTTCAAAAAGAAAAAAGACAAACCGGACGGCGTCAAACCGAAAGATCTTTACGAGTTCGACGTACAGTCTTGGGTAACTTTTACTCGGACCTGCGGATGCTTTGTACTTGGATCCAGCGAAGTGAAAAGCGCCCCGGAAGCGCTCAACATTTACCGTCAGAAAGATATGGTCGAGAAAGCTTTTAATAATTACAAGGATAAGTGCGGAGGACGCAGAATCAGATGCAGAGAATGCGCTCTCGAAGGAAAAGTTTTTATTACTTACTTATCACTGTGCCTGCGGCTCATGCTTGAAAGAAGACTGGAAAAAGCCGGCAATGATCCGTTAAATACTCCGAGAGTTCTGGAAAGACTCAACAGTCTAGTGTTGTATCGACATGAGACGGATGATAAACCCAAGCTCTATTGGCAGGAGATCCCTAAAGAGGACCGTCTGCTTATGGAGCGATTGGGTATAAAAATTCCCGCTCCGATATTTGTTATCTAGAAGCGGGAATTCAGGCTGTAGATATAATACAGGGCGCCGCTATGGGCGCCCTTCTACTTTTTAAACTCTTTATTTTGCAAGTGCTTTTTGAGCAAATTGCTCAAGTTTTTCACCGGTCAGACGGCAAATACGCCATTCCTGCATAACAGTAGCGCCGATGCTTTCATAGAAATCAATTGCCGGCTGATTCCAATCCAGAACAGACCACTCAAATCGGCCGCATCCGTCAGCCACAGCTTTGGCCGCCAAATAATTCATCATCTTCTTGCCGATGCCGCGGTGTCTGTATTCAGGAAGTACAAAAATATCTTCTAAGTAGAGACCCTTGCGCGCAAGGAAGGTAGAGAAGTTATAGAAATAAAGCGCAAAGCTTACCGGTTTTTCTGTTCCGTTTTTTCCCGTCAGCCAGCCAACTACGGCATAACATTCGGGTTTGTCTCCGAAAAGGCATTTTTCAAGGAGTTCGGGAGTGACCTGACACTGGTCGTCAAGTTTTTCGTAATGGGCCAATCCGCGGATAAGTTCGGCAATAACCGGGCAATCTTGAGGACGAGCATTGCGAATATTGAAGTTATCCATTTGAGCACCTTATTGAAAAGGAAAGGCGAACCACACCTCGGCACTGCTAGTTTCGCTATGGCTGCTTCGTTCCCGACCTGACCAGATTCACGACATTCACATGCGAGGGGGCTCGCCGGCTACGAATTATATATGAATTTGAATTCTGCGCCAGCAAAGAAAATGAAACTGCAGGGCTAACGCACATAATTTTTAACGAAACATCCTTAACTCATTAAAAAGTCGA
>ERZ772816.2868-NODE-2868-length-10566-cov-3.171820_pt1 | contig 10566 bp, 8 predicted proteins | sample MGYA00511359_ERZ772816 | MGnify/ENA primary metagenome ERZ772816 (study PRJEB29015, sample SAMEA2737710) | human gut metagenome | biome: human gut; feature: human-associated habitat; material: faeces | place: China | collected 2012 ...
TGTACCGTCGAAACATGCAGGCCATCTTCGCCCCAGGTGAGATGCACGCAGGTCTCGTCCTCGCCTCTAAGAGAGTTGAGTCTAAGCTGTGTTTCTGAAGAAATCTGGTACGATACATCATAAGACATACCTTCTCCAACCACCTGGACCTCGTTTGCCGTTACAAGGATTTCCACCGTCTCCGAAGTGAACTCCACATTCAAGTGGAAAAACAGCTGTTCGCACTGCACGTTGACCCAGCCGCTCCCTCCGGTCAGGACAAAACGCAGTTGTCTGGTATCCGGAAGTCGCTGGCTGCTCATGCCGTTGATATCCGGTCCCTCTGCCTCCAGAACCTCCATCGTTGCGCCGTCAGTGCAGAGCCGATCGCCCTGCGCGTTATAAACGGCGTTCTCCGGATGGGCTTGATAGCATTCCGGAGTGATCCAAATTTTGGTCATAACGGGCAAATCCGCTGGCACTGTCGTCTCCGTCGGTTCTGCTGACGAAGCAGCCGTTGGGGCGCAGGCCGATAAAAATACCAAAGAAAGAATAAGCAATATCGCCAATAAAACTAACATCAACCTTATTCGCATTGCCGCGCCCTCCTTTTTATCAGCCAGACAGCGTGTTGCCTTGTTCAACAAGATTGGGTGTGCCAGAGACGGTTATACAGAGGATTGTCCTGCTTTTTTCTCAACGGCAAAATTAATAGAGCGAATGCCATACTGCACCGACCAGCATCGCACGACTGAGAAAGGAATTCGGTTCAAACTGCGTGGACGAGGTCCCGTTCATCAGGCCATTATCGGTTACATAGTTGATCGCGTCAAAGTAATCCGGGAAAGCAGAACGAGTCACATCGGAATAGGCCGAGGCCAGCGGTACGGTGAGAGAAACCAACAGCGCAGCGAGCAAAAGGATGCTGCATAGACGAGTCAAATGATGTTTTTTCACGTCTCTTCTTCTTTTCTTATATTCTACTTTCTGTGGCGACAGAATCGTTCGTTCCGGGGACTCCCTTCCTTCCTAGGTAAGTCCAGCATATCACCCCTTCACTTTTTTGTCAATATTTTTACAGAAAACATCCCGTAATTTTCAATAATATGCAGTACAGTAAATGGAAAAAGTCCCGGCGGGAATGCCGCCGGGACGATGTGCGAAGGAATTTTGAATTTGCTGTGGGCAGCCTGTGATCCGGCCGGGCGCTGCGAGCTTGCCACGGTCCCTTTGGGGCTCCGCAATGACAAATCCGGGGACTTCATTCCCGCAGGGTGCCGCCGTTGTTCCACACGGCCGTCGAGCAGAGATAGAGCACGTCCGTCGCGTCGGACAGATCTGCATAGTCCGTCAGCCGGGCGGCAGAGATATAGCGCAGGTCCACGAGCGTGATGCGCTCGAATGAGCCGAGCAGCAGCGGCGCGAGCGACGAGCCGAACGAGTCGCGGAACAGCACGAGGTGCCGCCCGTTGTGCACGTTGGGCGACGTGACGGTCAGGACCGCCTGCGCGCCGGAGAGGAAGACGTCGTAGCCGTCCGTCCCGTCCAGCAGCTCCGGCCGGTAGACCGGCTGCGCGCCGTCCAGCTCCGGGCCGGTGACCTCGGCGGCCTTCGTGTCGGCGCTTTCGAGGTACGTCAGCGTATCCGGGGCCATCGGCAGGGCCGCCTGCCCGTAATACGCGCCGTAAAACGGAGAGAGCGTTTTTTCCGTGAAGGTTTCCGGCGCGTCCGCGCCCAGCGCTTCACAGATGGCCGCTGCGACGGGGAGCAGCCGCTCCTGCCGCCAGTGGGGGTCCGTTTTGTAATAGTCGTCTGCGGACAGCAGGTCCCAGATGTCGATCTCCGTCATACCGGGCAGGGCCTCGCGCACGATGCCGCGCAGCGTCTCCGTGTCCAGCCGGGGACGGCTGGTCTCCGCCTTGGCATTTTTATCCGGTACGATGACATAGTGCGACGGAAGCGACGGGAAATAGGTTTCCTGCACGGCGGAAAAGACCGCTGCGGCATGGCGCACCTGCTTTTCCTGCAGCGGGCCGTCCATGCGGAAGGCCCCGCCGCCCTGCAGATAGATGCCGTGGATATCCGCCTGCCCGAGACCGTAGAGCCGCACGAGGCTGTTGACCGTGCGCAGCTGCTCACGCAGCGGGAACTGGTCAAGCATATATTCCTCAAGCTTGTCCGAAAAGCCGGAAGACAGGGGAGGAAGCTGCGCCAGCCGCCGCCGCTCACTGCGGGATACTTCCCGGTCCGGCAGGGCGAGATGCAGCAGGGAAAAGCCGAACAGCACCGCGAGGAACACGGCCGCCGTGGCGATGGATGCTTTGCGTTTCATGGCTCACCTCAGAAGCGGAAATAGAGGAAGGGATTGAACGAGCCGTCCACGAGCGCGGCCGTTGCAGCAAGGAGCAGCAGGCCCGTCAGCACCGGTCCGAGCGCGGCTGAGACGGGGTGCGGCTCCAGCCGCTGCCACAGGCGCTTGGGCAGCCGCGTCGCGCCGACAACTCCGAGGGCGAGCACGCCTGCAAAGCTGCGCAGGGCATACAGCGCGTCCGCGTCCCACAGCGGCGCACCGCCGAACATGGCCCGGAGCGTCTGCCCACAGGCCTGCAGGCTCTCGGCGCGGAACAGAACGAAGCCGAGCGTCACGAGCAGGAGCAGCAGCGCATGCTGCACGGCAGCGGGCGCACGGGCCAGCCGTTTTCCGAGCCAGAGCCGTTCTGTCAGTAGGAGCAGACCGAAATAGCCGCCCCACAGCACAAAATTCCACGCCGCGCCGTGCCACAGGCCCGTCAGCAGCCAGACGACGGCAACATTGCGGATCCATTTGGCGCGGGTCGTGCGGCTGCCGCCCAGCGGGATATAGACATAGTCCCGGAACCACTGCCCGAGCGTCTGATGCCAGCGCCGCCAGAAGTCCGTCACGGAGCGGGCAAGATACGGATAGTCGAAATTCTCCGGGAACGTGAAGCCGAACATCCGCCCGAGGCCGATGGCCATGTCGCTGTAGCCCGAAAAGTCAAAATAAATCTGCAGCAGATAACCCACGGCCCCGAGCCACGCACCGAGCACCGTTGCGTTCCCGGCTGAGGACACCAGCTCGCCCAGCACATTGGCAAGCAGGACCTTTTTGCCCAGACCGACGGTAAAGCGCCGCGCGCCCGTACCGATGTCCTCGAGGCAGAAGCGCCGCGTGTGCAGCTCGGCCTCGATATCGGAATAGCGGACGATTGGCCCGGCGATGAGCTGCGGGAACAGGCAGACGAACGTGGCGAACGTCGCGAGGTTCCGCTGCGGCCGGACGTGCCCGCGGTAGACGTCGATGGTGTAGCTCATGGTCTGGAACGTATAAAAGCTGATGCCAAGCGGCAGGCGCACGCCTGTCAGCGGCAGGGAAAGGCCGAACAGGCCGTTCACCGTCGTCAGGAAGAAGTCGGCGTATTTGAAAAAGCCGAGCAGCCCGAGATTCAGAAGGACGGAGACCGCCAGCGCCAGCTTTGCTGTCCGCGTGCCGCGCCGCCGCTCGATGCACAGGCTGAGCGCCCAGTTCGAAACGGACGAAAGCAGCAGCAGGAGCACATACACAGGCTCGCCGAACGCATAGAACAGCAGGCTTGCGATCAGCAGAACGGCATTCCGCCCACGCTGCGGCGCGAGAGCGTAGACCGCGAGCGTGAGCGGAAGAAAGGCATAGAGGAATACCGCGCCGGAGAATACCATCTCAGCTCCAGAGCGCGTTGAAGTTGGCGGTGAGGGCGTCGGTCACGTCGCTCCAGGACATGACGAGCAGCACGGTGCAGTTGTGCACGAGCACGGCCGTCTTTTCGGCCTCGACGCATACCCACTTGGCCGGGTTCAGGTTGGCCTCCACGTCGGCGGCGAGCTTCTTGGCCGTCTCGGCATCCTGCGCGCGCATGAGCACGACGGAGTGCGGCACAGCGTTGATGAGCGCGTCGGCAGCAATGGCCTCGACGCCGTCGGGCATTGCGGTGAAGGCGAAGTATTCGAAGTTGTCCTTCGTCAGCGCCGTGGTCTCAGTGTCCGGCAGGTCGGCGACGTCCTTCGTGATGGAGGTGAGGATGTCCTGCAGCGTCATTGTGTCGCCCGGCTTCGCGTTCGGCTCGGCGGGGGAGCCTGCGCAGGCGGCAAGGCCGAAAACAAGCAGGACGGCAAGGAGCAGTGCGGTCAGTTTTTTCATGTTCATGATTTCCTTTCAAAAATGGAATACGGCTATTAGACGGCGCAATTCTCTGCAGGTTCCATAAAAATTTCCCGGTGGGGAATAACCTCCCCACCGGGACCGGATTTTATGCGCGCCCGGAATATACGCGCTCGGCCATCAGGGCAGCCTCCTCGCGCGTGGCGTAGCCGCCGGGGCGCGTGCCGTCCGTGATGCCGTGCGCCATGGCGCGGGCCAGCTCCTCCTGCGCCCAGCTGCTCGCCTTGCTGCCCGTTCCCTCCAGAACGGTGCGGATGCGCGCATCGATGCGGGCATCAAGCTCCTGCAGTGTCAAATCCTCCGCCTCCTTTTCCGCCGGCCTGCGCAGCAGCGCGGCCGTCTCCCGCCGAAAATCGTCCATGCTTTTCCCAAACCGCGGGAACCAGTGCTCCACGTCGCCGTGGGCGCTGGCAATGCCGCGGCGATTGCCCTCCGCGTGGTCGAGCACGACGCCGTCTGCCAGCGGATCCAGCCCGAACCGGCGGCAGAGATAGGCCGTCAGCTCGACGGCTTCGCGGTACACCGCCGTAAAATAGGCACGGTCGTCCAGTCCGTCCTCGCAAATTTCAAAGGCCAGGTGCGTCCGGTTGCCGGACCGGCCACAGTGCCAGGCCTGCACCTCCCACGGCAGCGTCTGATAGACCGCGATGCCGCCGCCGGCCATTTTCCCCAGAAATGCGTGGACGCACACCGGAAGTCCCGGCCGGTTCCAATCATTATCATAGCGGTTTTTGCCCAATTCGCCGTCGTCCGGCTGCACATAGCGGCGCAGATACGGATTGTTCGCGCCCGTGGAGTGCACCATGACGCCGCGCGGGACGAGCGGTGTGCCGCGGCGGCAGCAGTCGTTTCGCGTGAGGATGTATTCATGCAGCTCCATGCTTTCGCCTCCCTTCGCGCCAGCTTATGCCGAAGCCCGGCGCGCGGTTCCTGAATTTTCTGTGAATTTTACGCCCGCCGTGTGCGCTGCGCTTGCAATCCGTCCCCACGATTCGCTATACTATAATAAATAGAGTAGCGATGTACCTGAAGGAGGCCCCGGAATGGGAGAAGCATTCATCCGTTTTGAAAATGTGGAAAAAATTTACGGCTCCGGTGAGGGCGCGGTCCGTGCCCTGCACGATGCGAGCTTTACGATCGGAAAAGGCGAGATCTGCGTCATCGTCGGCCCGTCCGGCGCGGGCAAGACGACGCTTCTGAACATCCTCGGCGGCATGGACACTCTGACGAGCGGCCGCGTCTTTCTGAACGACCGCGAGGTCTCGGCCTTTGACCGCCGCCAGCTTGCGGACTACCGGCGCCGCGACATCGGCTTCGTGTTCCAGTTTTACAACCTTATCCCGAATCTGACGGCGCTGGAGAACGTGGAGATCGCCGCCCAGCTCTGCCCCCATCCGCTGGATGCGGCAGAGGTGCTGCGGGAGGTGGGACTGGGGGAGCGGATGAAGAACTTCCCGGCCCAGCTCTCCGGCGGCGAGCAGCAGCGGGTGGCCATTGCACGGGCGCTGGCCAAGAACCCCAAGCTGCTGCTGTGCGACGAGCCAACCGGTGCGCTGGACTATGTTACCGGCAAGAACATTCTGAAGCTGCTGCAGGACACCTGCCGCCGGACGGGGATGACGGTGGTCATCATCACCCACAACTCCGCTCTGACGGCCATGGCGGATCGGGTCATCTCCATCAAGAGCGGCACCATCCAGTCCGTGCGGAAGAATGAACACGTCACCCCTGTGGAAGAGATCGAGTGGTGAGGATATGCTGCTGAAAACTGCTTTTCGGGAGATCAAAACCAGCTTGGGCCGGTATCTGGCCATTCTGGCCATTATTGCGCTGGGTGTGGGCTTTTTTGCCGGACTGCGGGTGACCCGCACCGCTATGATCTCCACCGCCAATCACTATTTGAAGGATCTGGCCATGTTCGATGACCGGATCCTCTCCACTCTGGGCTGGACGGAGGAGGATGTGGATGCCTTCCGGAAGCTGGATGGCGTATCCGCCGCCGAGGGCGCCCGTTCCGCCGACGTGCTGTGCGTGGGGGAGGACGGCTCCGACATGGTGCTGAAGGCCCACTCCCTGACGCAGCAGGTGAACCGCCTGAGCTTACAGGCGGGACGGCTGCCGGAGAAGGCTGACGAGTGCGTGGTGGACGCATGGCGCTACGATGAGAGCGCACTGGGCAGCGTCATCCGGCTGTCGGACAACAACTCCGCCGATACGATGGATACCTTCGCCAGCCGGGAATATACGGTGGTGGGCGTGGCTGCCAGTCCTATGTACGTCAACTATGAGCGGGGCGGCACGGCGCTGGGAAACGGCACCGTGGCGGCGTTTGTCTATCTGCTGCCGGAGGGCTTTGCGATGGACTACTACACGGAGATCGACGTGACCCTCGCCGGGGCAAATGGCCGCATCTATACGGCGGCCTATGACGATGCCGTGGAGGCCATGGAGCAGCCCCTGAAGGATCTGGCAGCCCAGCGGGCGCAGCTGCGGTACGACTCTCTCCGCAGTGAGGCGCGGGAAAAGCTGGCGGATGCCCAGCAGCAGTTGGACGACGCCCGGAAGCAGCTGGAAACGGGCTGGACGGAATACTACGACGGCCTTGCCCAGTACAAGGACGGACATGCATCCTATATAGAGGGCGCCGGCCAGTACCGGGATGGGCTGGCAGAATACGACAGTGGCCGGGCGGCCTATGAGACGGCCCGGAAGGACTATGAAAACGGCGTGAGCCAATACAATCAGGGGCAGGCCGGCTATGAGGAGGGCCAGCGGCAGTATCAGGCGGCACAGCAGCAGTATCAGGCGGCGCTGGCGCAGTATCAGCTGCTGGAGCAGCAGGCGGCGGCCCTGCCGGAGGATAGCCCGGAGCTGCCGGTCCTGCAGGCCAAGCTGGCGGCCATGAAGGAGCAGCTGGACGCCACAGCGGCGCAGCTTTCTCAGAATCAGGCTCAGCTGGAGGCAACGGCGGCGCAGCTGGCCCAGAGCAAGGCCCAGCTGGATGCGGCGGGTGCGGCGCTGGATGACACGGAGCGGCAGCTGACACAGGCGCAGGAGAAGCTGGAGGAGTCGGCCCGGCAGCTGGCGGCGGCCAAGGCCCAGCTGGAGGAGACAGGTCCCAAGCTGGAGAGCGCCCGGCAGGAGCTGGAGGACGGCGAAAGGGAATTGTCCGACCATGAGGGGGAACTGGACGATGCCCGGCAGAAGCTGGAGGATCTGAAAGAGCCGGACACCTATGTGCTGGGCCGGGACACCAACGTGGGCTATGTATGCTTCGAGAGCGACACCAACATTGTGGCGGGAGTTTCCCGTGTGTTCCCGCTGTTCTTCTTCCTGCTGGCGGCGCTGGTGTGCATCACCACCATGACCCGCATGGTGGAGGAGCAGCGCACCCAACTGGGCGTACTGATGGCCATGGGCTATGGCCGGGGGGCCATCCTGTTCAAGTACTTCTTTTACTCCGGCAGCGCTTCGCTGCTGGGGTGCGCCATCGGCTTTGTGGGAGGCTCCTACATCTTTCCCAAGATCCTCTGGCACGCCTATAACATCATGTACGGCTTCGGGATCCCCATTGAATTTGTGCTGGATGGGAAGCTGGCGGCCATCTCCGTAGCCACCTATCTGCTGTGCGCTCTGGGGGCCACCTATCTGGTGTGCCGTGGCTTCTTGCGAGAGGTGCCGGCGGAACTGATCCGGCCCAAGGCCCCCAAGGAGGGCAAGCGGGTGCTGCTGGAGCGCATCACCTTCCTGTGGAAGCGGCTGGGCTTTTTGACCAAGGTATCCCTGCGGAACGTGCTGCGGTACAAGCAGCGGTTCTTCATGATGGTGCTGGGCATCGGCGGCTGCACGGCGCTGCTGCTGACGGGCTTCGGCATCAAGGACTCCATCGCCAATGTGGTGGACTATCAGTTCGAGGAAATTACCCTGTACGATGCGGCGGTGTCCTTCACAGAGGAGATGGATGCGCAGACGCAGCAGGCGTTTTCCCGGCAGGCCGCCGATGTGTCGGCGGTGGTGTTCCTCCACGACGGCTCCGTGACGGTGGAGGCAGGCGGCGGGGCCAAGACGGTGAATCTGCTGGTGCCTCAGAGCAGTCTGGAGGGCATGATGGACCTCCACCGGGGCGGCGAGAAGCTGTCCATGCCCGGAACGGGGGAGACGCTGCTCAACGACGCTCTGGCGGAGGCGCTGGGCGTGTCCGTGGGGGATACCGTGACCCTGCGGGACAGCGACATGAACACCCTGACGGTGACGGTCAGCGGCATCTTTGACAACTACGTGTCCAACTACGCCATCGTGTCAGCGGACACCTGCCGGGATCAGTGGGGCAGCGTGCCGCCGGTGAAAACCGCCTTCATCCGGGTGACGGACAACTCCGACGCAGGTGTCCACGCCGCCTCGGCCCGAATTTTGGATATGGAGAACGTCTCGGCGGTATCGGTGAATCTGGATACCCGCCAGCGGGTGGGGACCATGATGTCGGTGCTGGATTACATCGTGTGGATGGTGACGGTGTGCGCCGGGGCACTGGCCTTTATCGTGCTGTATAACCTCACCAACATCAATATCAACGAGCGCATCCGGGAGATCGCCACCATCAAGGTGCTTGGCTTCTATCCCGGAGAGACGTCGGCCTATGTGTTCCGGGAGAACAACACCCTGACGTTTTTGGGGATGCTGGTGGGTCTGCCGCTGGGCAAGTGGCTCCACGCCTATGTGATGAGCCAGATCCGCATCGACACCATCGCCTTCGACGTGCGGATCGCATGGCAGAGCGTGATGTTCTCCATACTGCTGACGGCGGTGTTTGCCGCCATCGTGAACGTGGTGATGTACTTCAAGCTGCGGCGCATCAGCATGGCGGAGTCTCTGAAATCCATCGAATAAGGGAAAATGTGCGAAAAGCGCCCCTGCTTCACTGTGAAGCAGGGGCGCTTTACATATCCTGTTATCAGGGGGCTATCAGGGGAGCAGCAGCTGGGCGATCTGCACGGCGTTGGTGGCGGCGCCCTTGCGGACCTGATCGCCGCAGCACCAGATGTTCAGGCCGTTGTCACAGGTCAGATCCTCCCGGATGCGGCCCACGAACACGGTGTCCTGATCGCTGGTGTCCAGCGGCATGGGGTACTGTCGGTTGGACAGATCGTCCACCAGACGGCAGCCGGGGGCGGCGGCGATGAGCTCTCTGGCCCGCTGGACGGAGATCTTCTCACGGGTGCGGACCACCAGCGAGACGCTGTGGCTCCGCACCACAGGTACCCGGACGCAGGTGCAGCTGACTTGCAGGTTCGGCAGGTGCATGATCTTGCGGCCCTCGTTCTGCATCTTCATCTCCTCGGAGGTGTAGCCCTCATAGGCCTCACCGCCGATCTGGGGGATGACGTTGTAGGCGATCTGGTACTGGAACACCTGCGGGTGGACGGGCTTGCCCTCCCGCAGAAGCTCCACCTCCTCCATAAGCTCACGGGGGCCACCGGCCCCGGCACCGGACACCGCCTGATAGGAGGAGGCGATGATGCTCTGGATGGGGCTGTCCTGGTTCAGGGCGTTGATGGCCACCAGCGAGACGATGGTGGTGCAGTTGGGGTTGGCGATGATGCCCTTGTGGCGGCGGACGTCCTCCGGGTTGATCTCCGGGATCACCAGCGGCACATTGGGGTCCATGCGGAAGGCGCTGGAGTTGTCCACGAACACGGCACCTGCCTTGACGATGGCCGGGGCGAAACGCTTGGCGATGTCGTTCTCCGCAGCGCCAAGCACGACGTCCATGCCCTCAAAGGCGCTGTCCTCGGCGGGCTGCACCGTCAGCTCCCGGCCCTGCCAGAGCAGCTTCTGCCCGGCGGAGCGGGGGGAGGCCAGCAACCGCAGTTCCTCCACGGGAAAGCTGCGCTCGGCCAGTATTTTCATCATTTCACGGCCCACCGCACCGGTGGCCCCCAGAATGGCAACGTTCATAGTTTGGTTCCTCCTTATTTTACAAAGCTGTCGTACAGGACACGGATGGCACGCTCAAAGTCACCGCCGTCCACGCCCACGATGATGTTCAGTTCCTCCGGTCCTTGGGTGATCATGCGGATGTTGATGCCGTTTTCACCCAGCTTGGCGAAGATGCGGCCGGAGGTGCCGGGCTTATAGGCCATTTTCCGGCCCACGGCGGCCACGATGGCCATATTGTCCGTCACATGGATGCTGTCGGGCTTCAACTCCTTTTGCAGATCACCCAGCATGGGATACAGGCACGGGGTCACCTTCTGGGCCGACACCACCAGCGATACCGTGTCGATGCCGGAGGGCAGGTAGTCCACGTTGATGCCGTAGCGCTCCAGCACCTCCAGGATCTGCCGCAGGACACCGGCCTGTGAGGACATCCC
>ERZ772816.2874-NODE-2874-length-10549-cov-2.526301_pt1 | contig 10549 bp, 10 predicted proteins | sample MGYA00511359_ERZ772816 | MGnify/ENA primary metagenome ERZ772816 (study PRJEB29015, sample SAMEA2737710) | human gut metagenome | biome: human gut; feature: human-associated habitat; material: faeces | place: China | collected 2012 ...
TGATGGTGAAAGCAAACAGGTTGGAGTTGAGGTAACCGAGGACATGCAGAGTGCACCGCCGGAAGATGCACCTGTAGGAGGACAGGTTGTAGTTGCGATCTCACCAGGTACCTTATCACCGGATATGTACGGCGGATGGTCAAACAATGCAACAAACTCCGGATTCATTGGATTGATGAGTGGTTACGCCCTCGCTGATTACAATCGTGATTATGTTCTTGATTGGGACCCGGTTGTTGTTAAAGATCACGAAGTAATCGAAAACGATGACGGAAGCAAGACATACCGTTTTGAAATCAATGATAACCTGAAATGGAGTGACGGTTCTCCGATTACAGCAAAAGATTATGTATTCAGTCTTCTGCTTCATTCTTCTCCGGAATTTGCAGCCTGTGAAGGTGATGCAACATACGGATGGGCTTTAGTTGGATACAACGATCATGTACAGGGAACAACAAAAGAATTCGCAGGTGTTAACCTTCTTGGGGATTACGAATTTTCTATGACAATCAGTGCAGATCAGCTTCCGAACTATTATGAGATGGCAAATGTTGCCTATGGACCGGAACCGCTTGCAGCAATCGCTCCTGGATGCGACGTGAAAGATGATGGAAACGGAGCATACCTTACAGACGGATTTACAGAAGATCTCATCAGAGAAACCTTGCTTGATCCGGATAAAGGATTCCGTTACAAAGCACCGGTTGTATGCGGACCTTACAAATTAAAGAGTGTTGACCTTACAACTGAAACTGTTGAACTTGAAATCAACGAAGAATACCTTGGAACATATGATGGAACAAAACCACATATCCAGACAATTATTTCCAAACCGGTTGCAGATGAAACAATCCGTGACGAATTTGAAAAAGGAACAATTGATTTCTACTCGGCAGGTACAGGAGAAAAGATCGAAGCTGCTTTAACAAAAGTAGAAGAAGGAAAATTAGATGCAAACTATGGTCTTGTACCGGGAACACGTATCAACGAGATGCGTTATATGTGTGACTTTGGACCGACACAGTTTGAAGAAGTAAGACGTGCAATCGCTTATATCGTAGACCGTGATGAAATCAACAAACAGTTAACAGGCGGATACGGTACAGTGGTAGACTGTTATGCAACAGATGCTACAACAGATTTTGCAGCAATCAAAGATGATATTGAATCTGAACTGATTCACTACTCATATGACCTTGATAAAGCAAAACAGGAACTCATCGATGGTGGTTGGACACTGAACGAAAAAGGTGAAGAGTACAAAGAAGGTACAGACAAATACCGTTATAAAGAAGTAGATGGTGAATTGATGAAATTAAAAGTTGAAGTAGCATGCTGTGAAGATGACTACTCAAAACTTTACAACACAGTAATCCCACCGGAAGCAGAAAAGATCGGTATGGAATACAAATACACATCTATGGACTTTGCACTTATGATCAACCATTTGAATCGCCAGGGTATCGATGAACCAGAATATAACATTTTCTACAGTAGTATCGGAATTCCGGAAATTCTCTTCTACTGGAACTGCTTCGATGACGATCCGAGTTTAATGGGAAGCTGGAATGTTAACTACATTTCCGATCCGGAATTAAAAGCAATCGGTAAAGAGATGCAGAAAGTTGATCCTGAAGACATTGACGGATTCAGAAAATTATATGGAGAATTCCAGCTGGCATACAACAAAAAACTTCCAAGTCTTCCAATGGGATCAGGAGTTTCTTATATGTTCTTCAATCCGAAGCTTAAGAATTTCGTTCCTAGAGCTCATGTGGGATGGGGAGCAATGGTATTAGATGCATACTTTGAAGAATAAGCATAAAGGATTCATCAGAATAGATCAATTCTATTAACTTTTGATATGCATGACAAAACAGGGAGGACAGAACAAAGGCAAATGTTCTGTCTTCCCGTATCTTTTCTTTATACGAAAACAAAATTATGGTAATGGTTCAGACAGAATCACATGTCATGAATAATTCAGGAATAACTATTTCATCCAGAAGGAGAAAACTACATTATGGCAAAATACATATTGAAAAGACTTGGTTATATTATTATAGTATTCTTCCTGCTTTCCATCTTACTGTTTGGTATTTTTAAAATGGTACCTGGTGACCCTGCCAGACTTATGGTCGAGGGACAAAAGCAGAGTGTTTCACCGGAACAGTATGAGATGCTTTATCAACAGGCAAGAGTACGTCTCGGACTTGATAAACCGATTCCGGTTCAGTATTTAAGCTGGATGGGAAATATCTTACAGGGAGATTTCGGTTACTCTACCGTATATCGTATTCCGGTTAAAGAACTGATCGGACCTCCGATGAAAAATACAATCGCCCTGAACGTTGTATATTATATTTTCCTTTTCGCAATCGGAATTCCGCTGGGAATCAAATGTGCGGTAAAAAAAGACACGGTGTTTGATACATCACTCCAGGTAGCAACTATGATCGGTATCAGTATTCCTTCATTTATTTCGGCGCTGATCTTTATCTACCTGTTTGCAATTAAAATTCCGATCTTTCCAATCAGTGGAATGGTCACAACGGGTGCAAATTTTACAGGCTTCCGTGCATTCTTAGATTATTTATATCATATGGCACTTCCTATTATTGTATGTCTGACAGGTATCGGTGGTCTGATCCGTTATGTCAGAGGAGCTCTTCTTGATGCATTATCTATGGATTATGTAAGAACAGCCCGTGCCAAAGGTCTGAAAGAAAAAACTGTTATTTACAAACATGCGTTCCGTAACGCGATGATCCCGATCACAGGCTGGATCGTAGGCTCTATCGTAGGTATCTTTGGTGGAGCGGTTATCATTGAGACTCTGTTCTCATGGAAAGGTGTCGGAAAACTTCTGATCGATTCCTTGAACCAGCATGACTATACAGTCGCACTGTCCATGCAGATGTTTTACATTTTGTTAGGACTTGCTGCAAACCTGATCACAGACTTATGTTACTGTATCGTTGATCCAAGAATTAAACTCGATTAGGAGGAAGACAAATGTTATTTGGAAAGAAGAAAGAAAAAGAGCAGCGTTCCGTTCTTGAAGAAGAACAGATGCAAAGTCCTTTTCGTACGATTATAAAAAATCTGCTGGAAAACAAACTGGCTATGGGAGGATTGATCGTATTTGTATCAATTTTTGCAATGTGCTTCATCCTTCCGATCTGGTTTCACCAGGATTTAAACTATCAGGATCCAACACAGAAAAATATCGCACCGGGATTTTCATTCCTTTCGGTTCCGTCAGATTTAAAAGACAATGCCGAAGTGATTGAATTTGGTCCGACATATGGTGTAGGAGTAGACAAAGACGGTTACGTTTATGAGTGGGGACAGTTAACGAAAAACCTGAAAAAAATTCCGGCTGATATGGGAAAAGTTGTTGATATCGCAGTTGGTCAGGACCACGTGCTGGCAATCAACGATAAAGGTACCTTATACACCTGGGGCTTCAACCGAATGGGTCTTAATGTGATTCCGCCGGAACTGAAAGGCAAAAAGATTGCTGACATTGAAGCAGGATATCAGGTATCCGTTGTTGTAACAGAAGACGGAAAAGTTGTTTCATGGGGAAATACAAGTGCAGTTGATATTTCTACAGCTAATGTAAAGGATGAAAAAGTCAAAGAAGTAAAAGCAAATATTCAGACAGCCATTGCCCTTACAAAGGATGGAAAAGTCATCTCGCTTGCAAAGAAAGAAACTGCTTTAGATAATGTACCGGAAGAGATTCAGGGAAAAGTAGAAAAAATCGCTTTAACAGATAAAGCAGCAGCAGCTGTATTAAAAGATGGTACTGTAAAAGTCTGGGGAAACAATCACAACCATATTTTCTCCGTACCGGAAGAAGTGCAGGGCAAAGCAGTGGATATTTCAGGTGGACGTAACCATCTTGTTGTTGTGACAGAAGATGGAAACGCAGTAGCCTGGGGCGGAAATGAAAATAATCAGGCAAAGGTTCCTGCTAAGGCAACCAATATTGCAAAATTAGCTTCCGGCTATTATCAGAACTGTATTATCAAAGAAGACGGCTCTGTTGTGACATGGGGACTGAAAGGTTACTTACTTGGAACAGATAATCTTGGAAGAAACGTATTCTACCGTATCTTAAAGGGTGGACAGATGACTATGACAGTCGGATTCATCGCTGTTATCATCCAGTTCGCGATCGGTATCTTAGTAGGGGGTATTTCCGGATACTACGGTGGAACTGTGGATATCCTTCTTATGCGTCTGGCAGAGGTTGTCGGATCCCTTCCGTTTATCCCGCTGGCACTGATCCTTTCTGCTTTGATCGGAAATAAAGTATCTGATGTCGGAAGAATCATCATGATCATGTTGATCCTCGGTTTCCTCGGATGGACCGGTATCGCAGGTCTTGTCCGTGCACAGGTGCTTGCAGAACGTAACAAAGAATTCGTTGTCGCTGCAAAAGCACTGGGTGTAAAAGAAAAGAATATTATTTTCCGTCATATCGTACCGAACGTAATGACGATCATTATCGTACAGGCAACAATCTCATTTGCAACCTGTATGCTGACAGAATCCGGATTATCATTCTTAGGATTCGGTGTTGCAGAGCCAATTCCTTCATGGGGAAATATGCTGAACAACTGTCGTTCTTCAGAAGTTATCTCACAGTACTGGTGGAGATGGGTATTCCCGTCAGTTGTATTAGGACTTTGTACTGTAAGTATCAACTTGTTTGGTGACGGACTTCGTAGAGCAGTTGACCCGAAAGCAAATGAAAGGTAGGAATAACGATGGCATATTTATTGGAAGTAGATGATCTACATACATTTTTTAAGACAAAAAAAGGAATTGTAAAAGCGGTCAACGGTGTTTCCTATCGAGTAGAGCCTGGGAAAACATTAGGTATCGTAGGAGAATCCGGAAGTGGAAAGAGTGTATCGGCAATGAGTATCTTAAAACTTTTGGATGGAAACGGATATATCGACAGCGGTACAATTACTTTCAAGGGAAGAAATCTTGCGGAGTGTACAATCAATGATATGTACCAGATTCGTGGAAATGAGATTTCCGTTATTTTCCAGGAACCGATGACAAGTTTGAACCCGGTATATACGATCGAAAAACAGTTAAATGAAGTTTATTTAACCCATCAGAAAATCACAAAAAAAGAAGCAAGTGAGAAATCACTTGAAATGTTAAAAGCTGTTAAGATCCCGAATCCGGAATCTGTTATGAAACAGTTCCCGCATCAGCTGTCAGGTGGAATGCGTCAGAGAGTTATGATCGCCATGGCTCTTGCCTGCGAACCAAGTCTTCTGATCGCTGACGAACCGACTACTGCTTTGGACGTTACCATTCAGGCACAGATCTTAAAGCTGATGAATGAACTGAAAAAGGAAAAAGGGACCTCTATTCTGTTCATTACACATGACCTTGGAGTTATCAACCAGATGGCAGATGAAGTGGCAGTTATGTATTGTGGTCAGGTTGTGGAAATGTGTAAAGCAAGAACTATCTTTGCAAAAGAGACAACCTGTTCACATCCATATACGGAAGGACTTATGACTTCAATTCCACGTCTGGATACACCGGTCGGAGCAAGACTTGAGGCAATTCCGGGAGCAGTACCTCATCCGCTCAATCTTCCGAAGGGATGTAAATTTGCTCCGCGTTGTAAATATGCAACAGAGAAATGTATGAATGAAGAACCAAAATTAGAGTTGGCAGAAGACAATCACTTGATTCGTTGTTTCTACCCGGATAAGGAGGCACGCCATGCCAAATAATGATGAAAAGAAAGTGCTTTTGAAGGTCACGGATCTGAAACAGTGGTTTCCACTTAAGAAAACAAAGTTATTCCAGAAAGAGCAGGAGTATGTAAGAGCCAATGACGGAATTACTTTGAATATTTACGAAGGAGAAACAGTTGGTCTTGTTGGAGAATCCGGATGTGGAAAATCAACATTTGGAAGAACTTTACTTCAGATCTACAAACAGACAGAAGGTAAGACAATGTATTACGGCAGAACTCTTACCGATATGGCACCGCTTTATGTAGACGAAACAATCAAAAATATTTCTTCTGGTAAAAAGAAAATTGCCGAATTAGAAGCGAAGGCAGAAGCATTAAAAGCGGAATATGAAAAAATGGAAGATTCTGCGGAAAAATTCCAGAAACAGGCCGAATATGAAAATATCCAGAAGAAATGTAATATGGAATTCCTGAATCTTGTTCAGATCATTGGTGGATTCTATAGCTTAGATGACACAAAAGAAGCAGAACAGTTACTGCTTGAAAAATTCAAAGTTGCCAGAGTGATCAGCGGTTTAAATGAAGAAAACCAGATGGAAGGTGTCGATAAGACAAAAGAAATCGCAGAGAAGAAAGTGGAACTTGAAAAAGCGGAGAAGAAGTTAGAAGAACTCCGCAGCAAATATAAAAATGATGAAGCTTTTACAAAATACGAATCATACCGTGATAATGGAGTAGATCTTGCGAGACTGAAAACACAAGAAATGCGTTTCCTTCGTAAAGATATGCAGATGATCTTCCAGGATCCATACTCATCACTGAATCCACGTATGACAGTTGGACAGATCATCGGAGAAGGTCTTCTTGCACATGGCATTTTTAAGAAAAATGATGAAAAAATGCAGGCGTATGTTATGGAAGTCATGGAAAAATGTGGACTTGCACCATATATGATCCATCGTTATCCACATCAGTTCTCCGGTGGACAGAGACAGAGAATCGGTATTGCACGTGCACTTGCATTGAAACCAAGATTCGTAGTCTGCGATGAGGCGGTTTCCGCACTTGACGTTTCCATTCAGTCGCAGATCGTCAACCTTCTGAAAGATCTCGGAAGCGAAGACAATCTTGCATACTTATTTATTTCACATGGTTTGAGTGTTGTAAAATATATCAGTGACCGAATTGGTGTTATGTACCTTGGAAACATCGTAGAGCTTGCAGAGTCACAGGAAATGTTTGATCACCCTACACATCCATATACAGAAGCGCTGTTATCAGCAATTCCGACGACAGACGTAGATTCTAACAGAGAGATGATCCCGCTTGAAGGAGATATCCCAAGTCCGGTTCATCCGCCGAAAGGATGTAAGTTCCATACAAGATGTAAATACTGTACAGAAATCTGTAAGCATATTACACCGGAACTTGTGGAAATGAGACCGGGACATTTTGTAGCCTGTCATAATCCACTCGGAGTAGAAAAGGATTCATAAAATCAGAAAGGAATTAGCATGAGCTTTTTTGGAGGATACAGCAAACGAGGAAGACAGTTGGAAGAACAGGATAAAAAGTTCCTGGAATTTAAAAAGCAGATGAGTGACCAGAACATTGTTTTTGAAAAGGGAGATTATCTGGCTATGGTTTTGGGGGCATTCTGGGCACTCTGGCCGGCTCTGGCCATTACACTGGCAGTAATTGTGGGGATCAGCCTGTTCTTTTTATAAAAAACTGCAAAAATCTGAAAGGAAGAATGAATGGATTATACCAGGAAGGCATCAATACAAAGAAAAACTCTTTGGCAGCAAATCGCTGATGTATTAAGAGAAGACATCATTCGGGGGAAGATCAAACCGGGGGAACGAATTGTAGAAGAAGATATTGCGGAGAAGTTTCATGTAAGCCGGGGACCGGTCAGAGAAGCCCTGCGTCATATTGGGGAGGAAGGATTTGTTGTTTATGAGTCTCATAAAGGCAGTACAGTAAAGACGATTTCCTATGAAGAAATGCAGGAAAAATATCTTGTCCGCTCTACCCTGGAAGTTCTGGCAATCAGGATCATTGCCGGAAAACTTCCGGAAGAAATCGAACGGGAAATGGATGAGGGTCTGGAGCAGATGGAAAAAGCTGCGAAAGAAAAAGATGTGTACCACATTATGTGTTATGATGAACAGTTTCATTCATGCATTGTTCGAGCAGCAAAGTGCGAAACCTTATATAAAATATGGGCAATGCTCCGGGAAAGCAATTTGTGCGGATATTATACAATGGGTGTTGAATCCATCATCCCCTTTGATGTACTTCGCTACAATCATGAGATCCTTTTAAAAGGAATAAAAGAATTGCCTGTTGAAAAGACAGCAAAATTGATTGAGGAGCATTATATGATCGTTCCGGAAGTTCTGCATGAAAAACAGTGTAAGAAATCCGAATAGAACGAAGGATAATGTGATTTCAGTTGTTTTAGATCAGGTGGCTAAAAAGACCACCTGACAGCGGCGTTCTACTTCAAAGCTTCGTCACAAAACAGACTGTGTAAATACTTGCAATTACAAGAAAAAACGAATACAATATAGAAAAAGAGGCAGGTATCAGGCGGAAATGAGACAGATGGAATTTAAAATGGAGCGTCCGGGACTGGTTGAACCCGGACAGATTGTTGATGTGACAGAGGGCGTTGTAGCTGCGTATTTTTATTATACGATTGAGCCGGCTGTGGCAATGAGCGCCAATTATCGTTCATGGCAGAGACTTAAGTCAGGACAGGGAAAGGTGATTGACGTAAAGCAGACACCGCAGGGGTATTATGTGGTGTGTGAATTTGATGAAGAGGATGTGGAATAAAGAGAAGGAAAAATCCACTGGAAAGAATTCAATATAAAAAGATCAGAGAATGATAAAAAATGTGATTATCAGACTCTGATCTTTTTATATTGTCATGTGTATGGAAGGAAACTACCGGTGGCAGACTCTGCTGATGCTGAATGATGGAAAAAACTGCTATATAATCCTGAACCAGGAACATAAACAGAGAAAATCTACAGTCCAAGAAGAGCAGGAAGTTCCCTGATTGCGCCAATCTGTCTTGGTGGATCCGGAATATCACCAAATCCATACGAAGCATAAATAAAAGGCACGTCTGCTTTCTGGCAGGCATCAAAATCACCTGAAGTATCTCCGACATAAACCACATCCTGCAGATGATTGCGCTCCATCAGAAGACGGATGGATTCATTTTTTGGAACCTGTGTCTGACCAAAGCATAAAAAATCTTTGATATATTTTTCGAGTCCCATCGTTTTTAGAAAAACTTCGATATATCCACACTGGCAGTTGCTGACGATATAAAGGCCGGTTTTCTGAGAAAGGTTTTCCAGTGTCTGCGCAACATCTGGGTAAAGAACACCGTGATCGGTTTCAAGCAGCCGATTTTCATAGTTAAAGCAAAGATAGCCGATTCGGTCACGTTCTTCTTTTGGGCAGGAAGGAAAGAGTGCAAGCGTGATCTCATCCATTGTTTTTCCAAAAAGTGACTTAAGCCAATCTGCTGTAAGTGAGAGGGAAAAATCTGTATTCTCCTCTATCGCCTGATTCCAGGATCTGGCAACTGCTTCGGTTGAGTCCCAGAGTGTGCCGTCTACGTCAAATATAATACCATCCATGATTCAATCTCCTGTATCTGAAAAATTATTTAACAGATTAAGGATAGCACAAGGTGGATATCCGGGCAATGATCTGTAAAATATTTTATCGAAAAGTTACAGGTGATGTCGAAAAAATGCGAATTAGTAAGAAAGAAGAAAAGAAGTGTAAGATAGTAGAAACAGAAAAAACAAAAGAAATAAATGGGGGAAAGAAATGGCTGAGGGGAAAATCAGGATCAAAGATATTGCAAAAATAGCCGGAGTGAGTGCAACAACTGTATCGAATGTGATCCATGGAAGAACGGAAAAAGTATCAAGAAAGACGAGAAAAAGGATAGAGGAGATCCTGGATGAACAGGAATATGCCCCAAGCATGGGAGCACGTATCCTTTCCGGAAAATCTTCCGGGATGATTGCTGTAGTTGTTGGAAAAAGGCAGGAATGGGAGCAGGAGAGTGAAAAATTAGAAGAAATACTGCGTGAGATCGAGAAGAGTCTGGATGAGAGGGAATACTATATGCTGCTGCATTTTGTAAAAACAGCAGAAGAATTTGTACGATATGCGGCGGTATGGAAACTGGATGGGGTTATCTGTATCTGGCTCAATGAAGAGGCGTGTACAAGAATCCGACAGATGTGTGCAGTTCCGGTGGCTGCGATATACAGAACAGACCGGATTTACGGAAAAGCCGGTGAGGAAGTCGCAAGGTTTCTAAAAGAGAGAAACAGAGAATCTGGTTTCTGGATGGAACGGAAGAGTACGGAAAAGTGGTATGGCAGGGAATGCAGAAAATATTTTCAAAAAAAGGCTGCTGTCTTGAAGAAGAACAATATCTGGAAATTCCAAAAGACAGGGATCTGCGGAGAATGTTCTATAAAATCCGGCTGGCAGGGCTTGCTTTATCCGCAGATATGCTCGTATTTGCATCTGCCGTACAGGGAGCAGAGGCTGTCGGTTATCTGCATGATCTGGAAATCAAGGTGCCGGAGGAAATTGAAGTGATGGCAGTCGGAAAAGAAGAAACAGCACTCATTTGCCGACCGCAGCTGACAACAGTCGAATTTGACAAAAAACGATTTGTCCGACAGGCAATTGAAGAATTATATGTCCAGATGATAAAAGGATATATTTTGACAAAATCCGGAAAAATCAGTGTGAAAA
>ERZ772816.2889-NODE-2889-length-10494-cov-3.522560_pt1 | contig 10494 bp, 6 predicted proteins | sample MGYA00511359_ERZ772816 | MGnify/ENA primary metagenome ERZ772816 (study PRJEB29015, sample SAMEA2737710) | human gut metagenome | biome: human gut; feature: human-associated habitat; material: faeces | place: China | collected 2012 ...
GGCAACACAAAAATTTTATATTTTTTTAATTGTCTACTTGACGGGATGCACACCACTACTTTCTCTTTTGTGCCTTTTATATTTTATTGTCCCTGGGTGCCTGTTCCACCGGAAGTATTCTCCGAAGTTCCATCTGATCCCATTGCATCCAGTGCGCTCTGTGCCGAATATGCTGCCTGTGTTCCCGGATAATCGGTCGCTGCTTTTTCGTAATTGCTCTTTGCATTGTCCTTATCACCTTTACCGGCATACGCGTCTCCAAGAAGCTTGTACACACCACCATCACTATAAGAGTCATCCATCTTCTGGATCTTTTCAAGATCCGAAATGGCATCATCATAATTTCCACTCTGCACTTCATACTGCGCAGTCGAATACAGGCTCACACATACTCGCGGGAACACGGAACCGGAGATCGAATCGTAGATTTTCTGTCCCTCTTCTCCCAACGAATCCCTGTTCAGTCCAAGCAACGTATCTGCCATATCCGCATTGCTCGTTGTTCCGCCATAATACTGCTGATATACCTTGATCAGGGCATCATAGCTGTCCTGTGTGGATGCGGCGGTCTGCTTTGCCGATTCTACCTCATCACTGCTGTTACGGTATCCCTCCAGTTCATCCTTAAGCGTCTGGATCTGTGTCTTCTGTGAAGCTATCTGCTCGCTTAGTGCAATGACATTCCGGTTTTTTGTAGACGACTTTGTCTGGTTTACCGCCGGAGCGATCAGGAACCACACCACTGCCGCTCCAACCACCATACCGATCAGAATATTGACAACTGTCATCACTGCCGCATTGTCTCGCAGTGTTGCTGCAGGCTGGATGATCGTCTCATTTCCCAGATTGTATGTGACAACCGACTGTCTGCCATGCTTTTCCTCTTTAATATGTGCAACCTGCCGATTCCGCTGACGGTTCAGCTCATGCATATACCGGAGCGTAATATCATTCGTCACATCCAGCTTGAGTGCCGTCTTCAGGCTCTGTCTTGCTTTGGAATACTGTCCGGAATGCATATAAAGAAGTGCCAGAAGCTGATATGCCTTCAGAAAAGACGGATGTGCCACAACCACCTTTTTCAGCTGGATGATCGCAAGATCTTCTCCATTCTGTCTGCAGTATCCAAGACACTGGTTGTATTTGTGAACTGCCTGATTCACTTTCTCCAGCTCACTTGGATTATCCTGAACCTTACTGATATAGTAGCTGGCAATATTCTCTGAAGCCCTGAAGTTTTTACTGATGATCCACTCTACAAGAGCCTCCGCTACTTCTCCACGTCCATAATAGACAAGTCCGAGAAGATTCCTCGCTGTGATATTTTCTCTGTTAAACTGCAAACTTCTTTTTAACGACACAATTGCCCCGGACAGATCCCGGATCTGCGCTTTCTTCAGTCCATCATTGTACCAGTAGTTCGACTGGTACTCGAGTTTCTGCTTATAGTCCATCAAAATCTCCCCTATTTTTTCTGATCCATCATCTCTCTTAAGATATCTGTCATATCAGACAGATCCTCCTGATATACTGCATTCTCGATATCTTCTACTTCCAGACTTGGTTTGAACTTCTTAAGTTCTTCTTCAAAATTAAGCATCTTCTCCTCCTATCAGTTCTTTTAACTCCCCTACCAGATAGAGCGACCCCAGACAGTAAAGTTTCCCTTCGCTGCCCTTTTCATTCAATGCACGTGTAAATGCATCAGCAAGCGTGTCCTCCCGATAGACCGGTCTGTCTGTATACTTCCGGAACAACGCGGCAAGTGTATCTGCCTGCGCTCCCCTTTTATTGTCTACTTTGGCAATGACATAAGCATCTGCTTTCGATTCTCTGCATAAAAGCTCGATCATATGACTGTAATCCTTATCTGCAACGGCTGAAAAAAGGATTATCAGTGGATGGATTTCCCCTTCCGCCTCTCTTTGCAGCCGGATACTCTTTGTAAATTCACGGATTGCCGCAAGATTATGCGCCCCGTCAAAGATAACTCCGGGAAGAACCTCTTCCATTCTTCCCTGCCATTTAACAGATGCAACCACCTTCTGCCATTTGCAGATTTCTGCCTTGTCGCCAAATGTATATCTCATCGCCCGGATTGCAAGTGCTGCGTTCATCACCTGATAGATTCCGGTGCTGGCCACCTGCCATACGGTATTATTATCATACTCATCCAAAATAGAAAAAGCAATATGTTTGTCTGTAATTTCTTGAATTTTCAACGCATCTTTTTCCATTTTATACCACGGTGCTTCTACATTTTCGGCAGTTTCTTCTATAACCCGACTACTTCTTTCATCAGAGCCGTCAAAAAATACCGGTACGCCTTTTTTGATGATTCCGGCTTTTTCTCCCGCAATCTTTTCAATCGTATCTCCAAGGATCTCTGTGTGATCCAGTCCGATCGATGTAATCACGCTCAGGAACGGATGCTCGAAGGAATTAGTCGCATCCAGCTTTCCTCCAAGTCCTGTCTCCAGTACAATATACTCTGCATCATTCTCTTCAAATGCAAGCATACCCATTCCATACAGGAATTCAAAATAAGAAGGATGTTCCAGCCCTTCCTTTTCCAGTTCTTCTGCCACCTGCCGCACCTTTGCAAAAATCCGGCAGAAGGTATCATCGTCAATATCTTTTCCATTGATCCGGATCCTCTCGTTGAGCTTCACCAGATGTGGTGATGTAAAAAATCCGACACGCTTTCCCTCAAAAAGAAGAATCGCCTGCATATATGCGCAGACGCTTCCCTTTCCGTTCGTCCCTGCCACATGAAGAACCTTTCTTCCCTGGCAGGGATTCCCCAATCTTCTCATAAATTCACGGGTATGCAAAAGCGTATGCTTCTTTGTAAATTTTGGTATGTCCTCTATATATCGGACTACTTCTTCATACTTCACAATCTTTCCCGTCTTTCTTAAGCGGAACTCTACTGCTGCCCGCTCTTTTCTTCTTTATTATTCTGATCCTGCTGTTCTCCGGACTGTCCGGCATTTTCTGCCTTCTGCTGATCGCCGTCCGTCTTTGCAGAATTCTTCTGTTCTTTTACTTCATCTGTATATTCCAGGATTTTTCCATCCATGTAAATATATTCTCTTGAAGTCCTGAAGATGGTATTGCTTGATCCGACCTGGCTGACCGTAATGATGTCTCCATCCTTCAGCTTACTGTCCGGAAGTTCGATCCTTGTATTATTGAGGAAAGTAGATTCCTGCTTTTCATCATTGATGTAAACCTTGCTCCATTTAGTAAAGTTTGTTCCGTAGAGGCTGTAGGTCTCATCCAGATTTTCTACAAGATCCGTGAGCGTAACCTCCTTGATCCCCATCTGCATATGGCCTTCTGTGATCGGCGGCTTACCGTTGTATACATACTGGTCTCCATACAGAATATCATACTGTAACAGCTCCAGATTCTTCAGATAATCCTTTGTCTGGCGTCTCTGCTGGTGATAGTTGAATACCGTACCGGAATGTAATCCCAGGCGGTCCATCACATCCGCCATGATCTGGTAGGACGGAATGTTCCGGTCCTCTTTCTGAAGTCCAAGATTGTCCCAGATCACATAATTTGTATTGTACAGATAACGGTTCTTCATATCCTTTGCTTCCAGTCCCATTGTCGGCAGATGGTCACCATAGAATACGACCACAGTCGGCTCACCGCGTTCTTCCATCATTTTTACCAGATTACCGGCAAACTGATCCATCTCATATACCTGGTTCACATAGTATTCCCAGGCATTGTTCTTCTCTTCTGTCGGTGCTCCTGTTACGGTGATCTTCGGGTTCTCAATCACCTTTTCTGTCGGATAATTTCCATGTCCCTGTACACTGACTGTAAATACAAAATCCTCCTGCTCGGTAGAGTCCAGAGCGTCTTTGATGTGCGTCAGAAGAATATCATCCTTCGACCATCCATTCTCTGTTGTCTGGAGAATATTCATAAACTCTTTACTTGTAAAGCTGTCAAAACCAATATTGTTAAATACCTTCGCACGGCTGTAGAAATTACCACCGTTGTTGTGAATCGCATGGGTTCCGTAACCGAATGCAGAAAATGCAGTTGCTGCACTTTCACATACCTGATTCTTAAGCTTTGTCTTATAAGGATACTCGCCCGGTCCGAAATAACGCAGGTTCATACCTGTCAGCACTTCAAATTCTGTATTGGCTGTTCCGGCCCCTACCGAAGGAACCTTAAAATATCCGGAAGAATAATTTTCAAACATCTTGCGCAGATTCGGAATCGGATCCTCTGACATCTGCAGATCCTCATATTCAATAGGATCAAAGAAAGATTCCAGCTGTACAAACAAGACATTCGGTCTCACACCATTGTCGGATGTGCTCTCTGTCATCTCTCTATTATCCGTGATCTTCTCGATCGTGTCTTTGTTATAATCATTCGGTTCTGAAATACCTGTATTAAAAAGGCTGGCCGAGAAACAATACGGAAGTCCGTAATCCTGATAAGCAAATGCGATATTTCCAAAGTAAGTAGAAATAATCCTCTTATCTACAGCAACATTTGTCAGTACAGAATATCCAAAAAACGCTGCAACAACAATAATCAGCATCGGGATCCTGTGCATCTTTCCTTCATACTGTCCGGCACGTCTCCACATGGCAACCAGCCAGATGATCAGTGCCGGAACACCAATTCCCATCATCACAAGCTCTGCCACCGAGAAATAGTTTGTAAACAGTGACAGTCCTTCTGTAAATGTCTTTAGATCCTGTGCATTAAACGGCGTAACACGCTTTGCCAGCATCACTCCGTTGACAACACCCAGAAAGAGCCACAATGCACTGATGATCAGTCGTGTAAACACCCGGCGCCGCACCAGATAAGCGATTAAAAGTGTAACGAAAATCATTCCGGCATTGTACAAAAATACCAGCGGTGTTCCTGTCATATACTGCCAAGCTGCAATTGCAGAATGTCTGGACAGTGCTTCAATGATAAAGTTAATGATACAAGCCCACAGTGCCTGAAGCGGCAAAGAGAACCGGTTCATTATCTTATAGTACGGTGCCATCTTTTTTGCGAATTTGCTGTTTCGCCGCTTTTCAAGAATCTGCTGTCTTCGCTCATGCTGCTTTTTTAAATGCGCCTTTATATCTCCTGGCTTCATATTCTTCAGCTTCTGCCATTTTCCTTTCAGATCCGGTTTTTTCCACTGAATCTTTTTAAAATGAATTTCCTTCATCGTCTTTTAACCCCTTACGTGTTTCTGTACCGTCAGGCGCAGTTTATGCTGCGCCTGACGGTATATCCGGCTAAAAAAGAATATGCCTTAGTACTTTCCTGCAGTGATTATCTTCCTGCCTTTAAAGCCTCCAGACGTTCTTTCACCTGTTCCATCATCTGTGTATACTTTTCAAGCTTTGCTTTTTCTTCATCAACCTTTGCCTGTGGTGCTTTGCTGACGAATTTTTCATTTGAAAGCATTCCCTTTGCACGGTTGATTTCTTTTGTAAGCTTTTCTTCTTCTTTTGTCAGACGCTCGATTTCCTGTTCGAAGTCAATCAGCTCTTCCAGTGGTACATATACAGAAGCATCCGGTACTACGATCGATACGGCATCATCCGCAATACCTGCCTTATCAGCCTGGACAGCAAGTTCAGAAGCACTCATAAGCGGGCATGCGCATGTTGTCAGCTCTTCGAATCCTTCACAGAGCTTCTCATCTTCGCATACTACATAAACCTTTGCTTTACGGCTCGGCGGTACATTCATTTCTGCCCGCGCATTTCTGACACCACGGATAACTTCTTTCATATGATCTGTTATATTTTCAGCGTCTGCATAGCACCAGTCTTCGCTAAACTGCGGCCAGTCTGACATCATCAGAGATTTTTCCTCCGGTACCAGTGCGCTGTAGATTTCTTCTGTTACAAATGGCATAAATGGATGTAACATCTTCAGTGCATTACCAAGAACCGTCTTCAGTGTCCAAAGTGCTGCATTGGCGCTCTTATAATTTTCATCAGAATGGTAGATCCTGTATTTTACAAGCTCAATGTACCAGTCACAGAATTCATCCCAGATAAAGTCATATACTTTCTGTACTGCAATACCCAGTTCAAATTTATCCATGTTCTCAGTTACATCTTTTGCAAGTGTATTTACCTTGGATAAAATCCATTTATCGGTTACTTCAAAGTCTGCCTCATCCGGTTTGGAAATTACCTTATCTTCCATGTTCATCATGATAAATCTGGATGCATTCCATACCTTATTGGCAAAGTTACGGCTGGATTCTACACGTTCGTTGTAGAAACGCATATCATTTCCTGGTGCATTTCCTGTGATCAGAGTCAGACGGAGTGCATCTGCACCGTACTCATCAATGACCTCCAGCGGATCGATACCATTTCCAAGAGATTTACTCATCTTACGTCCCTGGGAATCCCTTACCAGTCCATGGATCAGAACAGTATGGAACGGTGCTTTTCCAGTATGTGCATATCCGGAGAATACCATACGGATTACCCAGAAGAAAATAATATCATAACCGGTTACCAGTACATCTGTCGGATAGAAATACTTGAAGTCCTCTGTCTCTTCCGGCCATCCAAGTGTTGAGAACGGCCACAGTGCTGAACTGAACCAGGTATCCAGTGTATCTTCATCCTGTGTCAGATGTGTGCATCCGCAATGCGGGCATTTTTCCGGCATCTCACGTGCAACAACCACTTCTCCACATTCATCACAATAGTAGGCCGGAATTCTGTGTCCCCACCAGATCTGACGTGAAATACACCAGTCACGGATATTTTCCAGCCAATTCAGGTAGATCTTACCGAAACGTTCCGGTACGAATTTTAATTCGCCGGTCTTGATCGCATTGATTGCTGGTTTTGCAAGCTCATCCATCTTAACAAACCACTGTGGTTTGATCATCGGTTCAACGGTTGTCTTACATCTGTCATGTGTTCCAACGTTGTGTACATGTTCTTCGATGCTTACAAGGTATCCTTCTTTTTCCAGATCTTCTACGATTGCTTTTCTTGCTTCGTAGCGATCCATTCCGGAATATCTTCCGTATCCTTCTACGATGGTAGCATCATCATTCAGGATGTTGATTTCCGGAAGATTATGTCTCTTTCCTACTTCAAAGTCATTCGGATCATGTGCCGGTGTGATCTTAACCGCACCTGTTCCGAATTCTTTATCAACGTAAGCGTCTGCCACGATCGGGATTTCTCTTCCAACTAACGGAAGGATGACATTCTTTCCTACGATATCTTTGTACCTGTCATCGTCCGGGTGTACGGCGATCGCTGTATCTCCAAGCAGAGTTTCCGGACGTGTAGTTGCGATCTCAAGGAAACGTTCTGTTCCTACGATCGGGTACTTGATGTGCCAGAAATGTCCTGCCTGTTCCTCATGCTCAACTTCTGCGTCAGAAAGGGAAGTCTTACATACCGGACACCAGTTGATGATTCTGGAACCTTTGTAGATAAATCCTTTTTCGTGAAGACGAAGGAATACTTCTTTGACCGCATTCGAGCATCCTTCATCCATGGTGAAACGTTCTCTGTCCCAGTCACAGGATACACCAAGCTTTTTCAGCTGACCTTCGATGGTTCCTGCGTACTCTTCTTTCCACTGCCAGGTTCTCTTAAGGAATCCTTCTCTTCCGAGTTCTTTCTTATCAATTCCCTCTGCCTTTAACTGGTTTGTAACCTTTACTTCTGTTGAAATTGCAGCGTGGTCTGTTCCCGGGATCCACAGTGCATTATATCCCTGCATTCTCTTGTAACGGATCAGGATATCCTGAAGTGTATTATCGAGAGCATGTCCCATATGCAGCTTACCGGTGATATTCGGTGGCGGCATTACCGTTGTAAATGGTTTCTTACTTCTGTCAACTTCAGCGTGAAAATACTTTTCTTCACACCATTTTTCATAAAGTTTCGCTTCAATCTCTTTCGGATTGTAGGTCTTTTCAAGATTCTTACTCATTGTTTCCTCCTCTTATAAGTCCACCGCGCACTTTTGCTCTCTCTATAAAGAATAAAAAAAGCCCTTTACAATATGTAAAGGGCGTGTATAAACGCGGTACCACCTTTGTTCCACGAAATAAATCCATCTCGTATCTCTCACAGTTCTATAACGGAAACCACCCCGTGATATCCTACTCGCCCTTTTTCAGATACCCGGCTCCAAAGCTACCTTCTGCAACCACTTCCCGTAAACCGTCTCTCAGCCTGTGAACGGTTCTCTCTTCTTCGGACCAGTCTGCATACTCCTCTTTCTCATTGCCTTTTCCCATAACTATTGATAATCATAGTATTCAAAGTCCGATTTGTCAAGAAGTTCATGAAATCTTTAGAACTTCTTAAAGATTAAATTTTTCACTTAACTCAAAAAGGCGAAATCCCTCTGAATAAGAAAGATCCCGCCCTAAATTCCTAAGCCTCGTCAATCGCTTTTCCGATATCGTGGCGCATATATTTGTTATCAAATTGAACCCATTCGGTTGCTTTGTAAGCATTGGCACGGGCTTCTTTGAGCGTTGCTCCTTTGGCTGTCACACCGAGGACACGTCCTCCGTTTGTCACGATCTGGTCTCCGTCGAATTTGGTTCCGGCATGGAAGCAATAATATCCTTCATGCTTCTTGAACTCGTCAAGACCTGTGATCGGAAGTCCTTTTTCATAAGCGACCGGATAACCGTCAGATGCAAGTACCACACAGACTGCTGCATTGTCTTCAAACTGAAGATCTACCTGATCCAGTGTTCCGTCGATACATGCTTCCATAACTTCAAGAATATCATTCTTCATACGAGGAAGTACAACCTGAGCTTCCGGATCTCCAAAACGAGCGTTGTATTCAAGAACCTTCGGTCCGTCTTCTGTCAGCATCAATCCGAAGAAGATAACACCCTTGAACGGACGTCCTTCTGCTGCCATTGCGTCTACCGTTGCCTGATAAACATATTTCTCACAGAATTCTTCTACTTCTTTTGTATAGAACGGGCTTGGAGAAAATGTTCCCATACCGCCTGTATTAAGTCCTGTATCTCCGTCTCCGGCACGCTTATGATCCTGCGCACTTGTCATTGTCTTGATTGTCTTTCCATCAACAAAAGAAAGTACGGAAACCTCGCGGCCTGTCATAAATTCCTCAATGACCATCTCATTTCCGGCTGTACCAAACTTCTTGTCCAGCATGATCTCCTTCACGCCTGCTTTTGCTTCTTCAAAATCCTTACAGATCAGAACACCTTTTCCGAGTGCAAGTCCGTCTGCTTTCAAAACAATCGGGAACTTTGCTGTCTCAAGATAAGCAACTGCTGCTTTTGGATCTGTAAAGTTCTCATAAGCTGCTGTCGGAATGTTATATTTCTTCATCAGGTCTTTGGAAAATGCTTTAGATCCCTCAAGAATCGCTGCATTCTTCTTCGGTCCGAATGTGCGGATTCCTGCTTCTTCAAGAACATCTACAAGACCGCCTACCAGCGGATCATCCATTCCTACGATACAAAGATCAATCGCATTCTCTTTTGCGAAATCTCTTAATTTATCAAATTCCATAGCGCCGATCGGTACACACTGCGCATACTCAGCGATTCCGGCATTTCCTGGAGCACAAAAGATTTTGTCTGCTCTTGGACTCTTTGCCACGCTTGCTGCGATTGCATGCTCTCTTCCGCCGCTTCCTACGATCAATACGTTCATAGTCTTTGCCTCCTTACTCGGTAACGATTGTACGATGCCCTTCTACTTCAACCTTTCCGTTTGCGATCAGATCAATCGCACGTGGAAGGATCTTCCATTCAGCCTGTTCCATCACTCTGCGCTGAAGCACTTCCGGAGTATCTCCGTTCTGAACTTCTACAGCCTTCTGCAAGATAATCGGGCCTGTATCAGTTCCTTCATCTACAAAATGTACTGTTGCGCCAACTACTTTCACACCGCGCGCCAAAGCTGCCTCGTGCACTTTCAATCCATAATAACCTGTTCCACAGAAAGACGGGATCAGAGATGGATGAATGTTGATGATGCGGTTTCTGTATTTCTGGATCATCATCTCCGGGATGACTACCAGAAATCCTGCCAAAACGATCAGATCTACCTGCGCCTCATCCAATACTGCTAACAGTGCCTCATGAAACTGTGCTCTGTCCTCATAATCTTTCGGAGAGATGCAGCGGTTTGGGATACCTGCCTTTGCGGCACGCTCCAGCGCATAGGCATTTTTGTTATTGCTGATGACCGTTGCGATCTCGGTGTTTGTGATTTTTCCATCTGCGATGGCATCAATGATCGCCTGCAGATTCGTACCGCCGCCGGATACCAGCACTGCAATTCTTAGCATAAATCTACTCCTTTTTCACCATCAATGATCTTTCCTACAACATATGGTGTATCGCCTGCCTGTTTGATTGCTTCCATGGTCTTGTCAACGTCTGCCGGATCTACAGCAACGATCATGCCAAGTCCCATATTGAAGGTGTTGTACATCATTTCTTCGGAA
>ERZ772816.2914-NODE-2914-length-10386-cov-4.627722_pt1 | contig 10386 bp, 9 predicted proteins | sample MGYA00511359_ERZ772816 | MGnify/ENA primary metagenome ERZ772816 (study PRJEB29015, sample SAMEA2737710) | human gut metagenome | biome: human gut; feature: human-associated habitat; material: faeces | place: China | collected 2012 ...
AAACGCAGTATAAAGAATGAAGAGCAGTACCGGGAATATCAGATATGGCACATGGAAGTGCAGGAAGAACTGGATGAGCTGAAGCAGGAGAAGAGAAATGTTAAGAGGCAGATACAGCTTGCTGATGACATTATAAAAGAAGATTTGTATACGGCTTATTATGCGGTGACAGGGAAAGAAGAAATCGTTGCAGACAGGGATGTTGAGATACCGGGGATGGAAGAAAATGCTGTGAGTGAAGAAGTAGTAGTAGTCGAACCAAATTCAAATGATTTATTAATGAGCCGGAATAATAGTCAGAATGATAAGTTTGGACATGAAAAGCAAGCTGATGGTATCAAGAAACAGCAGAGTATTTTATATGATGATGGAATGTCAGAGGTTGATAATCTGTCGGATGTAGTTGTGACAAGAACAGATGGAAGAGTAGCTGATATGACAGGTAAAAGTAAATATGTAGAAGCTAAAGGATTAAATCCTGCGGATAGAGCAGAGAGGATTATTAGGAGAATATTAGAGCTTGGTGGTTATGAGAATATCGACGCTTCTGCTAAGGCTGATGTATTTGAATTTGATATTACCAATGTAAGCGGGAGTATAAGGTTGTTCTCGGATGCAATGAAAAGGCTGGGGTTAAAACTGGATGGAGACGAGCTTTATGAAGAGTTTCAGAGAATTTATGATGCGAGCGTTGGTAGAGAAAAGATTGGAGATAAGATTTGGAATAATGACAGAGGAAGGTGATTCCTCTGCCATAACATCGTGTAGAAAGTATTATTTTAGCAAATGACTATATAATATATGGTAAAATGGAAACATAACAGAAGTTTTGAATTATGCTGTGAAAAGTTTATGAATATTTTTTACAGCAATGGGACTGACAACTACTGCTCCCAATACACTAAAGGTAATAATGGTAAAATATAGTACATTTTGCCGGCGTTCGCCATTACGACATTCATAATTCTTATCCAATGATGTTAGTATTTCCTGGGTGCTCATGTCATTGGATGATTTAATTAGTGTTGCTTTCGTTATGTATTTTTCTTTAGATGAATTTTCCGCATCAGTGATAGATTCATATGCTTTTATGTACATATTTTCAATGATACTGTCATGTAGGATGTTGCTTTTAGTTGTTGTCTGGATATAATTATTTTCATTCATGTGATACCTCCTAATTAATAATCTTTGAATTGACAAGAGTTATTTTAAGATTTATCCTTACAAATGTAAATACTGACAATGATATATAAGTGATGTAAATAATAAGAATAAGAGGGGAAAATATATTATGAATGATATAGAATATAATAGGGCACAATGTTGGTGCAGTCGTCTGCGTAAATTGATGAAAGAAAAGAATTATACTCAAAAAAGCTTCTTGAAAGAATATAAGGAAAAATACGGAGGAGGAACGCAAGCAAATATAAGCAGATGGCTACGTGTAGGAAGTAAAATTGAAAATGGAAAAACTATAGGTTTTCCTTCATATGAAACAATGTCAAATTTGGCAGATTTTTTTGGAGTATCAGTAGGTTATCTTATTGGTGAAACAGATTATGGATCATTTGAAATGGAAAAAGTGTGTAAGTTTTTAGGGCTGGAGGAAGAAACTGTAAAAGCCATAAAAGGAATAACTTTTGGTGAAAATATGGGCATTGGAGCAAACAGTATGAGCAGTGAATATAAATCAGTATTTCGCTATATTTTAACAGCAAGTAGTTTTCCTGTTTTTATTAAAAAGGCCAGAGAATATGCAGAAAATGTTTACAGATTGAAGCATCCGATAAAATATATGGATATAGTTTCTGCAAAAATGAGAAAAGATTTATTTGATTTGGCTGTTCAGTGTATGGATTATCAATGTATATCAGATGATGAATATGGGAGAATAGATGATTTTGAGGAAAATAGTGTAGAACCTACAGAAGAACTGTTAGAGGCAATTAGTATATTGAACGATGCACAAGATAAAGATTATGCTCAAAAATGTTATATAGAACAAACGGTTAAACTTTCTGAATATGAACTTCAGAAAATATATTTTGAAGTTATTAAAGAATTAACAAAAGAAGAGCATTTGCCAGATATGGTAATCCCTATGTATGTTGAAAAAGATTTAATAAATAAAGGCTAAAAATAGCTTTCTGCTTGTGAAAAGTTAGTTGAGGTGACCCCAAAAAGTTAGACTTTTATTGCGTAACAGATTTTGTCTGTTACGCATTTTTTATGCAGCCAAGAGGCTAAGCCTGTATTGAACAGGACTCATCCATCCTAGTTTCTCTTTAATTCTTTGCTCATTATAATATTTTATATATCGTTCTATTTCAGATTTCAATTCTTCAAAACTATAATATACAACACCATAGTAGATTTCTTGCTTGAGTAACCCAAAGAAATTCTCCATGACCGAATTATCATGGCAATTCCCTTTTCTCGACATACTTTGAAAGATACGTTCCTCTTTTAATCGTCGTGAATAGGCTTTCATTTGATAAGCCCATCCTTGATCTGAATGAAACGTTCTTCGATATGGACAATCAGATGTTATTTTGATTGCCTTTTCTAAAGCTACCAGTACATTTTCAGCAGAAGGATGCTTATCAATCCCAAAACTTAGTATTTCTCCATTGCACATATCCATAAATGGATCGAGATATAATTTGTGCATTGTCATGTGCCCCTTAGAATCCACCTCATAGTATTTAAATTCTGTTGTATCTGTTGTGATTTTCTGACGAGGTATATGCGTGTTAAATCGTCTACGAATTCTGTTAGGTGCTATAGTTCCTACCTTTCCCTTGTAAGAACTATATTTACGGCTCTTTCGTGTAAATGAAGTGACCTGTAGACCAAGCTTCTGCATAATTCTTTGAACCTTTTTCTTGTTAACAACAATGTTTTGGTTTCGAAGTTCTCCCAGTATACGACGGTAGCCATAGTCCTTATGAGATTTCCTGATTTCAAGAATTCTTTCTTCGAGTTCCTTGTCAGGATTTTCTCTATCAAATCTTTTTTGCCAGTACATATATGTTGCTTTAGGCATGCCTGTGTATGAGAGAAGGTCTTTTAATTTGAATTGTCTTCGGAGACTACTGATGATTCGAGCCGTTCTCTCATTTTGGCGTCGTCCTCTAAACGCAGTCTCCTCAGTTCTTTTAAAAAGGCATTTTCTATTCTTAGCTTAAGAAGTTCATCTTCTAATTCTTTCACATGTTCAGCACTTGTATTAGGAGTATTCTCTTTAACATTCTGAGAAATTTTGTTGCAAGCAGAATTATCCAAAGTTTTTTCCGACCTTTCTTCCGAGGCCTTAACCCGTCGGGGCCAGCTACTCTGAATGCTTCAACCCATCTACTAATCATAGTATAATTGGTGATTCCATTTGCTAATGCCAGTTCCTCATATGAGACCTCGTTTGATAAATAAGATTCTACCATATGAAGCTTGAATTCAAAAGAATAATTATTCTTCTGTCTACTTCTTTTTAAGCCTTCCTCACCAAACTCATTATAATTATGAATCCATTGTCGAATCTGTCTAGCACTTTTAACATTATATTTTTTTGCTAGTGCTTTTGAACCAACACCTAAACTTAGATGCTCTAGAACAATTTTTTTCTTAAGCTCAAAGTTATATTTTGCCATAAGAAAACCGACCTCCAATAGTTAGATTTTTTGGTCTAACTTCTGGGGTCGGTTCAAGTGATAGTTGTTTTTGATTTTAATTTACTAGCAATTCAGCATTACGATATTAAGCATGTGAAATATTTGGTTTTAAATATATAGTCTTTACTTTTTCAAATATTCAATTTGAAAAAAGAGATATATGTGGTACAATATTAAATGGGTTTTTACCTGCAAATTTACAAGTAAACGACTGTTTGGATATTTGAGGAGAATAAGTATGGCTATTTCGTACAACAACTTATGGAAAACATTGATCGACAAGGGAATCAATAAAAGTGAATTGTGCAAAAAAGTTAAGATAAGTACAAGCACCATGGCGAAAATGACAAATGGAGAGCCAGTCAATTTATCTACATTAGAGAGAATATGTAAAGAACTGGATTGCAATATAGAAGATGTTGTTGAGATTAAGAATGCAAGCGATATTCAGAACTAAGAATATTGTAGAGTGAGGTTAGTATGCTAGAGAAGATATGTCCGGTTCATAACGTGCCGGTATATGGTGATAAATGTATAAAAGATGGTTGTGAAGCAAGACTGAACTGCTTCCCGTCAAGTAGACAATCAAAAAAACAAAAACTATTTCTGCCACCAGATGCGAAAAACTGGTGGTAGTTTTATGCCGCCAACATATACTGTTCGTGTTTTTCAAACGGAGTTAATACTCCAAGATTTCTTTGTAACCGTTTCGTGTTGTAATACTCAATGTAATCTTCGATCATAGTAATAAGAGATTCTCGATCAGTAAATTTTTTGCCGTAATAGCGTTCTCTCTTTAGGATTCCCCAAAAACCTTCCATTGGACCATTGTCAATACATTTTGCAACTCTGGACATACTTTGAGTTATTCCTGCAGCTTCTAATTTTGCGTGAAAAGTACGACTTGTGTATTGGTAACCTCTATCAGAATGACACAATGGATGAGCATTCGGATTACTTTCAATAGCTTTGTCAAAAGTATCAAATACTAACGCATTATTATTGCTGTCTCTAATTACGTAGGATACAATCCGTCTATCATAAAGATCCAGAATGGCACTTAGATATACTTTGTGTTTTTCTTGTCCGGTATAATATTTAAACTCTGTAACATCAGTAAGCCATTTTTCGTTTGGAGCATCAGCATAAAATTCTCGATTCAATACATTTTCAGCTATAAATTGTGGATTTGCAGCCTGACGCGTGCATCCATTGTTTGAGTACTTAATTGTTGATTTGATATTCTTTTTTCTGCAAATGCGAAGTACTCGTTTATCATTCACTTTTATATCATGATAGCGTTCTAGGTCGTCTCGTATTCTTCGGTAACCTTTGTCTGGAGAGTCTGTATGTATTTGTTCAATCGTTTCTGCAATACGCTCATTTTCTATCTCATTAGTCGGAATTTCCCTATTTAACCACTTGTAATAGGCTGCTCTACTTACATTTCCCAATTTACAAAGAGCACTAATTGGATATCCGTATGTTTCGTTTTCTTCTTTAATCGCCTGATAAATATGTTTGTGTCGTAGCAGGCTTAGCCCCGCCTCCTCTCTATTTCGTTGAGTTTTTTTAGGAATGATGCCTCCATTTCAGCTTTTTGTCGCTTGGCTTTTTCCAACTTTAATTCAGCGCGAAGTCGTTCTATTTCAGTAAGCGTAGCTTCCGGCTTGCGTTTGCCACGATTATCTTGCAACGCATCAATTCCGCCATTTTCACATTTTACGGTATAGTTTCGTGCTTGTTGATAGGAAACACAAAATTTTTCAGCAGTTTCAGCGTAATTATGATCATGCGAAATACAATATGAAGCGATTTCTATTCGTTCTTCAAATGTGGTTTTTCTTCCTTTGGTCATGATGACAGTTCCTCCTGTTTCGGAAGCTTTCAGCTCCTCATGACCATTATACTTCTTTATCCAGTTCCTGAGTTGAGTAGTTGAATGAATTTTAAATTTTTTACAGATACTCATAAGAGAACCTTCTCCATGCAAATATGCTGCAATCGCTTGTTCCTTTTCTTCTTTGGTATAATGCTTATTTTGATTTGTAGAAAATGCATCCACACCCATCGCTTTGTACTTATTCACCCACAGACTAACGGAAGATACATCAATTCCAAATCTATTCGCAATGGAATACATACTCTCTTTACCATCTAAATAATTTTGTACAGCATTTAGTTTTTCTTCTATGCTGTACTTAACTTTTCTACTCAAAAAAATACCCCCTTTCAGGAAACAAGTTTTTATTATTTTACTTGTCTACCTAAAAGGGAGCATATCAGACCACTTGTTTCTACTACTATTTATTGGTGTGAACATTGTAAGGTTCCTGTGTTTGAGAAAGAATGTGATTCGTGTGGTAGAGAATGTACCTATATGGCAACAGATTTAAGACCGGTATTTCCAGAAGAAAAATTGTTGCTTGCGATACTGATGGATTTTGAGAACCCATTGTCATATGAAAAGTCATCGGTTTGGAACAGCAATGCAGGATATTTTGTGGATGGAAAAAGAATAGAACTATCTATTTCAGAGATAAATAGTAAGTCATTATCAGAAGTTGATAAGATCCGTGAGCAGTATGATAAATATCTCCCACAAATTGATTATGAATATTTTGATCAGATGGTAGAAAGATTCGTTGAAGCGAATAGAGTTCGTTATCATGATATTGTGGATGAAGCAATAAATTATATTCAGAGTTTTGAAGATAAATATACGTTTGATGATATGTTTATTTCTTTTAGTGGTGGTAAAGATTCGACTGTAACATCAGATTTGGTAATGAAAGCGTTTGCCAACAGTAAAATAATGCATATTTTTGGTGATACAACCTTAGAGTTCCCACTTACGGAGGAATATAGAAAGAGATTCTCAAAAAAACATACAGTAATAAGAGCTAAGAATTATGAAAAGAATTTTGAAGAACTTTGTGAACAGATAGGACCGCCATCACGAGTAATGAGATGGTGTTGTACAGTTTTTAAAACGGGTGCTATTAATAAAACACTTTCTCAGGTTTTTCAGGATAAAACAAATGTATTAACCTTTTATGGAATTAGAAAGAGTGAGTCTGCTTCAAGAAGTAAGTATGATAGGGAGAGTGAAAGTCCTAAAATCACAAAGCAAACTGTGGTTTCACCAATTATAGATTGGATTGATTTTGATGTATGGCTATATATCTTATCTGCGGGAATTGATTTCAATGATGCGTATAGATTGGGATATTCCCGTGTGGGATGTTGGTGCTGCCCAAACAATGGTGCATGGTCCGAATTTTTATCAAAGGTTCATATGTTCAACAAATATGAGCATTGGAGAAACTTATTGGTGGACTTTGCAAAGAAAATTGGAAAGCCAGATCCAGAAGAATATATAGATAGTGGTAATTGGAAAGCACGACAAGGTGGACAGGGATTAGAAATATCTAATACATCTATTATAAAATTCGAGCCTTGTGCAACGGAGGAAAACGCATTCAATTATGAATTGCAAACTTTAATTACAGAAGATTTGTATGAGATGTTTAAGCCTTTTGGATATCTGAATTTTGACCTTGGTAATAAGAGATTAGGTGAGGTATATGTGCTTGATCGTCAAGGAAACGTTGTGTTGGTGATTCAAGGAAAAATTGGTACAAACAGATTAAAGGTAATAATTAAGAAAATTAATATTGCAGGTGCAAATAGTTTAACAACAGCTGAAATGAAAATTAAATGTCAGCTTACAAAATATCAGATGTGTCTGGGATGCAAAGCATGTGCAAGTGTATGTAAGCATAATGCGATTACGGTTCATACATTCCCACAAGATGATGATGATCCAGTGGTAGTGTATAGAATTGATGATGAAAAATGTGTTAGATGTACAGAATGCGTAGACCATTTCAACGCTGGTTGCTATATGCGAAAAGTATTGACGATTAAAAGGATGGCGGCTATTAGATTAAAAGGACATGAAAAATTTCATCTTAGAGAGGGATGGATAGCAAAAGGATTATATGGTGTGAGTGCCAATCCTAGAGTTTTTTCAGGAAGTGATGGAACAGATCAACTTGGAGTTGGCACCAATATGGTTAAATCTATTAAATATTGGATGCTTGCAATGGGTCTGATTAAAGAAGGACAAAAGAATGGAGCGGAACTGACAGATCTTGGGAAAATGATTCTGAAATATGACCCTTTTTTAGAAGATGACCTATCATTATGGTTGCTTCATTCTTATATAGCAAAAAATAATTTTCGTTCAACGGTGTGGTATTTGTTTTTTAATAAATGCCAGGCAGAAGAATTTACTAAAGAAGAATTATATATCGTTTTAAGAAAAGAATTAATTTCATATGCGGAAACTGATTCGTTCCCAGAATCGTCATTAAAGGATGATATAGATGTTCTTCTCAATATGTATAGTAAAGATATAAAGAATGATGATCCGGAGGATAAAAACAAATGTCCTCTTGCGAGTTTAAAACTAATCAAAAAAGAAGGCGATGTGTATTATAGACAGCAGCCGGATATGAGACATTTTAGAGATGAAATTATCCTATATGAATTAGGCAATATTTTTGAAGAGGAAAGTTCAATAGGTATTGATTATGTAGCGGAACTTGCAGCTAATATTTATCATCTGTCCAGGGTTGCTATAAATACAATATTAGATAGATTGGACAATGCGGGATACATTACAGTTAACAGAACCGCAGGTCTTGATGAAATATATCCTAACAAGAAAATTTCGGTAAAAAAGATTATTGAAGATTACTACACAAGGTAGGTAAATTATATGCAGTTAAGAGATTATGTTAGATTCAATAGTGATTTTAGAGATTCGGTAAATCTATATTTGGATTTAAACAAAGTGGACAAGATTAAAAGTTATATTCCTACAAAATCGTCAGTAGATATTTTGGAGCAATATTTGGATGCTGTCTTGGATAATAAACAGCATTCAACATTATTGATTGGACCTTATGGAAAGGGAAAATCACATCTTTTGCTTATGTTACTGGCGGCATTGACATTAAAAAACAACGCTTCAAATGATGCTTTGATGGATGAGTTGTGCGACAAAATCAAAAGAGTCAGTGGGGAGGTACAGAAGAAAGTATCGAAAGCCTATAAGCAAGGAAAATACCTGCCTGTTCTGATTATGAGTACACAAGGCGATTTGAATCAGGCATTTTTAGTAGGATTGAACGAAGCATTAAAAAGAGAGAAGTTAACGGGAATCACTCCTGACACTTTTTATACCTATGCGGTTTCTACAATCAATAGATGGAAGAAAGCATATCCGGATACATATGCCAATTTTTCAGAGATGTTGAAAGAATACAAATATACGGTTACAAGTATTACATCAGCATTAAAAAATTGCGACGAGACAGCATTAAACATTTTTAAAATAATATATCCAAAGCTTACATCAGGAAGTGAATTTAATCCCCTCGTAGGTTCAGAAGTACTACCTATGTACAAAAATATTGCAGACAAGCTTGTAGAGGAATATGGATATTCGGGAATCTATATCGTTTTTGATGAATTTAGTAAGTATATTGAAGGACAAGATAAGAAAATTGCTGGAAACAATATGAAGATTTTGCAGGATATGTGCGAATTGGCTAATGCATCGAAAAATGCAAAGATATTTATTACGATGGTTGCACATAAGAGTATTAAGGAATATGGAAAGTTCTTGTCTGTTGAGATTATTAACTCATTTACCGGAATAGAAGGTCGAATAAAGGAAGTATTATTTGTAACATCATCGAAGAATAATTATGAGTTGATTCAAAATGCCATTGAAAAGGATGAGGCATTTGAAACAGTACATCGAACTATGAGGTACATATCAGATGAAGCGATAGATTCATCCTACAAGCTTCCAGCCTTTTCGGGATTTACAAGGGAGGACTTTGAAAAGATTGTTGTTAAGGGCTGCTATCCACTGAGTCCTATTACAGCATATTTGCTCTTGAATATTAGTGAAAAGGTTGCACAGAACGAAAGAACGTTATTTACATTTATTTCTAAAGAAGAACAATATAGCGTAGCAAGAACTGTAAAAACAATGGCAGAAAACAAAAACTGGATTATTGATGCAGACCTTATCTACGATTATTTTAAAAACCTGTTCAAAAAAGATGTAAATAATGAATACATTCATGGTGAATGGCTTAATGCAGAATATGCTTTAAGTCAGGCATCGGATTCAAATCAAAAGAAAATGCTTAAGTGCCTTGCGGTTATTAATATTGTGAACAAACCAGATGAATTGCCGGCTGACGAACAAGATTTGTATATGGCTGCTGGAGTACCTGATCCAGAGGCGACATTGGCAGGCTTATGTGCGAAAGGATTGATATACAAAAAAGGTTCTAATAACTGCTATGTATTTAAAACTAGAGCAACATCAGAACTAAAGACAGAAATAAAGAAGCGTATGAATGTAAAGAGTGGCAAGGCTAATTTTAACAAAGTGTTGTCGTTGGTATCAGATACGCAATATATTCTTCCAAAACATTACAATATGGATTTCACAATGACTAGATATTTCAGATACGAATATATGTCAGTGGAAGAATTCCTTTCTATTAATGATTTAAATGTTGTTTTGGATGATAAACAAGTATGTGATGGAAAAGTATTAGCTTTATATTCAATTGATGATATTGACTACACAGAACAAATATCTGAAAAGCTCAATTTCTGTATG
>ERZ772816.2915-NODE-2915-length-10377-cov-12.108506_pt1 | contig 10377 bp, 9 predicted proteins | sample MGYA00511359_ERZ772816 | MGnify/ENA primary metagenome ERZ772816 (study PRJEB29015, sample SAMEA2737710) | human gut metagenome | biome: human gut; feature: human-associated habitat; material: faeces | place: China | collected 2012 ...
TGATGGGTATGAAACATCCCTGAAAGCGGTTTCCGACAGCCTGATGCAGGAGAGTTTGAAGAAAAAGCAGAATAGCAAATCTTGATTGAAATGGTAAGCGTGATACAATAACTCGAAAAGTCAATCGTGTAATTAGCCAATTAAAATCTGATTACACGATTGCTTGGAGGGAATTTTATTCCATACTATTTTATTTTTGCTTTAATTGCAACAATGCCTCTGCCAAAGATTTTGTTTTGCTCAAGACTGGATTTTCTGACTGGCAATACCAGCTAAACCAATTGACAGTTTCATCATCCTTCTTAAAGCCCAATTCTTCAAGAATATCAATGATTTCATCAGGATAATCAAACTTGTTTTCGTTGTTAAACCCGAATGTGAGTTGGAATCTATCGAAATCATTGTTTGCATTTAATATTGTATATATTTCAATGCTGTACTTATTGTGTCTATACCAAAAATCCTTGATTGATATATGTGGACTAATGTCCGAACGTTTTTGCCAAGCATACTCCTTACAGAATCCTTCAAAAGAGACATCTTCATCCTTGAATTTCTCTACCCAAAGATGATATGTGAATAATTCTGAATGATAATGATTCAAATACCATTTGCCAAGCAAAAGTATCTCTTCTTTACTGATATAAATGAATCCTTTTTCACATACCTTGAACATTTTAGGGGATGAAATCAATATATTGCGCCATTCCTCTTCTGTCTGAGGAATGCAAAGTTTTTCCAATGAATCTATAATGTCATTCAAGTCTGTTATGTCATCAAAAGTCGCTTTGACAAGGCTTTTACCTTTCTGCATCACCTTATCATCGCCCATACGGAGCATACGTCTCCAACTGAGGTCACGTTTAACGTTTTTGGCAACTGTTTCTGTTGATAGCAGATTCCAGTGGTCTGTGTTCCCCTCAAGCAAATAGTCGCCATGCGCCAACACAGCCCGTTCAAAGCAAAAATCCTTGTCATTGAAGCGAGCGCCTTTTTCATTGATATCAAAAACGAACTTCCCGATTTTTGAATATCTGATGAACGCATCCTTGAAAGTTTCATTTTCGGCATCACTCCAATTCAAATTCTTATTGGCTGCATAGTATTCACAGATTCCAGAAAATTCCAAGAGGAATCCTATTTGTCCGTTGAAATAGGGATGTTTTTCTGCATCTTCTATCAATTCTCTCCAACCAGCTTTTTCTATGAGATGCGCCTTGATGCACTCTTCGCTCGATTGGTGTTTGGAGAAACCATCTATTGTTGTCACTCCTTGAAGGTAATGGATGATGTTGGGCGCATACGGAATAAGTTTCTCAATAGACTTGATTCCACGGGCAAGGTCATCGTTACCATCGGCAATGGTATTGTCGGGATGCGTAAGGTTGTGGACGACTCTCATCCATTCGTCCAAACAATCCATCTTGTCCCTATGGTGAATAAGGTACTGCACATAGGCAAAGAATTGCATTCTTTCCGCTCTGGACAATTTATTCTCTATAGCTTTAAGGAAGATTTCGTCCTCATCATAATAAATTTTGTAGTTTGTTGTTATATAACAAGCAATCTTTTGGCTTCCATTATAGAGGGTGTCGAGTGAATCTATCACCGACAGGATGGCATTGTATGTAAGCACTTTGGTTTCCTCGTATTTTGCAAAAGTCAAGCTTTTGTCTCCTCCTGTCAGGACATCAAAAGTAGAGTCGGAAGTGTTCTTGTTTGGGAGTTTGACGATAGACGCATAATAGTTTGTGATTATTACTCGAAAGAGGTTTTCAATATAGGAGTCTATTCTGTCCTGTTTTCCTTCCTTACAATACTGCCACAAGAGGGTAGTCCACTTTGTGTCAATGTTGAACGAGAAATATTGTTGGATGCCTACGGTTTTCTCTACTTGGTTGAATTTTAAGGTAAATTCCCTGCCATACGCTGAATGGTCTTCATCAAACTGTTTGAGGTATTGTTCAAATTTGGCTTTGAAATTCTCGAATTTGGAAAGAGGCTTTCCGCGTGAATTCATTTTGATGTACAGGTCATCCGTAAGTTTATATTTTTTCAAATCCATGAAAATGAATGTAATAATGGGGTTTCCCTCATCCAAAAGCCTTTCAAAGAATTCCTCATGCCCCATAAACTTATGATAAATGGCATCCAGCATAACCAACATAGACTGTATGGTTGGGTCATTCTTCCAAAAACGGAAAAACCAAGGCTCATTTTTTAACGTGGCAGCCAAAGAGGGTGCCTCTTTGCCATCTTTCCCCTTAATCACCACTAGTTGGTCTGTATTTATGGTCGCCTGCATCAAAGCATCGCAAAAGTCCGTGGAACTTTGGCGGGTTTCATAAGCGAATAGCGATTTGTTGCTACTCGTCATTTTTGCTTTGAAGATGCTCTTAGCTTCTTCATTTTTGGAAATTTGAAATAAGAACCAATGCAACAAAAACAAAGTTGTCAACCGTTGCTGCCCGTCCAAGGGAATAAAATGAATGTGGTCATCATCTTCATCACACTGAAGCGTCCCATAAACAAAGTCTAAGTCTCTGTTGGGACGATTCTCTTCCAAATAGCTGTATAAAGCATCTAAAAACTCATTCCTGACTTCATTGGTATCGTCATTTATTCTCCCTTGAGCATAATCTCGCTGGATAATAGGAATGACCAACTTATAGTTTTTCTGTGCGAAAAGTTTAAAGAACGAGAGACGTTCTCCTTTATATTCGTTAGTTGTTGACATAATTATTCCTGTTTGAGATATTCGCTTAAAGTTTGTTCCATTGCGGTAATATAGTCTTCGGCGTCAGTCTTGTCCCAGACCATCAAGTTGTTACCTTTCTTTGTATAGTATTTCAAGAAAACATTTTTCGTGACGATTGGTACAAATATGCCTTGGCTGTCGTTTGATATAATCCATTTTCTCTTAATAGGGAAGAAGGAATTGCCATACCCTCTGTTGGTTTGGGCATCCAGTAGGGTGAGATTCCGGATGTTGTCTTTATCTTCCAATTTATCTTCACCATAGTATTTTTGCACTGCGTCAAAGCACTCGTCAAACTCCACATCATTGATTTTCCCCTTTTGGCTGTTTGAATACAGAGCCACAATGCTTTCTATCAGCATCAATTCTTCCTTCTTGCTATCAACTTTGGATTTTGCGATGTCCTTATCCTTTTCTTTTGATTCAATTTTTTGGATTTCCTTTTTTAGACTTTCCACGTATGCGGAAATCTTTTCTGTTTCCGTTGAACCGATAAGAAACTCAAGCATATCATAAATCCACTCCAAACGTCGGCCGTCATCATTGATGCGTTTGTCTGTCTGCGAACTGATATGTTCTATATCCCACTTCTCCTTTTTATATTTACTGAAAGGAAAACGCATGTCAGACTTGTTGGATTGCAAAACCGTAAGGATATTGAAAAGCAATAACACCTGTTTGACCTCCTTGTCTCCATAGCTAAGGTCAGATAATTTAATTCCTCTCATAAGTCCTTTGAGTTTGTTTCCCTTTATGTAATCCGTCAAGAATTCCGTCTTGTTCATTTCCAGAGACTTTCTCATAAGCTCGTTTATATCTGCTCCATATTCTATCAGAAAACCTATGTAGTGATATAAAGTTCTGTCCTCGTACCATTCTTCAAAAGTCTGGAATGTACGTTTTACTTCTTGCCAGACATATTCAATTTTTGCTTGTTCTGTGGTACAAACAGGGTTGTCGGCAAGTTTTTCCAGTTCCTTATTGAAGGCATTGAAAGTAAAATAAAATTCAGAATCGACACTCCGATCTTTCATCAAGTCGAATATAAATTCTATGCGATTGTCATATTTGAACGGCCATGAAGTCCTGCACAAGAAATACCAAAACGAATCGTTTTGCAACCGTTGTTCTATCTGATTCCATTCTGAGGAAATTTGTAGCTGCTTCATGGACGCTTCCGATGTAGAGAAATTGCCGCGGCGGAGGAGCAGTGCCTTAATGAGTTCTGCATTTGTCAATGGTATTTTGCCGATGTTCAAGCGTGTGAAAATATCAATTGAGGTCGCTTTCTCTTCATCTGTCACCTCATACCATATTACCCGAATATTGTTGGCCTTATCTATGCCGGTGGCATCATCAAAGTCTTGTTCCAACAATGAGTGAACTATTTTATTTCGATAGTCCTTGTTTTCTTTCATCCAAGCCGCCATAGCTTCATAAACTGTTTTCATGTAGTAGAAATCAATAAAGCTATTAGCATCCTCAGTTGAATTATTTATATTTTCAAGAAATTGTTGTGAGTCGAATTCAAGTCTGGTCTCATACTTGATAGAGTACATATCAAACATGTCGTAAAGAACTTCACGTACTTGTTCGACACACTTCAACAGGATGTAAAGAGTCGTCAGGCGTTGTTGACCATCAATAACCTCATAACCGTCAACAGTTATTGTTTGTCCATTTTCAACCTTTGTCCAGCACTTTTTCTTAACCACAATGGGTTGAAGGCAATAAAATTCGCCCTCTTCTTTCTTTCGTTTGCAGAATTCTTTAAAATCATTCAGCATTTGCTTTGCTTCGGAAGCAGACCATCTATATCCACGCTGATAATCGGGAATAAAAAATTTCATTCCCGACATGGAATATATGTTTTTTAATTCAATCGTATTTTCGCACATCTTTATTGTATGTTATTGGATTATACAAAAATAGCTCATTTGCATCTTATAGACAAACGAAATATGAATGATTTTATCCATAGTGCTGAAAGTTCTACATTAACTCAAAAGAACAGTTTGTTTAACCAAGTTTTTTCATATCTTTGCGTCATAGTAAAGCGTTCTTTTGATTTAATGCAAGACGAGGAGAAATGCGGAACTCCGCTCGTTTCTAAATCGTTACCTATCAAGAAACAAACCTTTGCAAGTTATTAGTTATCAACAACAAAGATAATTCACAACGCCTTCTGCAATGAAATGAGATTGACTTTTCTATTCCGCACTCCAATATCATCTTTTTCAACGGCTTGCATATAGACCAATAGTTTAGGTTGGGGAATATGAACTTGTTTTCCTGGAATGGCTCATATCGCTTTATAATCAGCAAAGGAATATCCAACAGTTTTACTTGAAACGGTACTTTTGTCTTATGTCGTTTCGATAATATCCATTTCTCGCCGTTCACATCCACAATGTCATCGGTCGTCAGTTCCTTAATATCCACGAAAGACAGGGCAGTAAAACTTGCGAAAACAAACAAATCACGTATATACGCCAACTTGCTATTCGCAAACTCGTGTGTCATCATAGTCTTGATTTCATCTTCCGTAAGGTATATACGGTCTTTTATATTCTGATTGACTCTATACTGTGCAAACGGGTTTCTCGGCGTTTGACCATTGTAATGAGCTTTTGCCACAATCGTTTTCAGCCACATACAGTTAGCCCATACACTGCCGTTATGAAGCCCTGCATCTGTTGATAGATAGATTTCATACTCTTTGATAAAGTCCGGAGTAAGTTCAAGCATGGATATATCATTTCGCTTGTGATTTTTCTTGATGAAGGATGCCAAATGATTTCTTGCCCTTACTCTGACCTGATAGGAACTCAAAGCACGGTCAATACCGATGCGCTTCTTGAAACTCTCGTTATCTTTATCAAACGCACCGAGCAGGGTTTCATACTCCGTTCCGATACCCTGATAGGCGTTGCGCACCATATCAGCCGTAACATACGCCTCTCTGTCCGACAGGCGTTGATAATGCTTGATGATTTGAGCCTTGATATTATCCAACGAGAGGTTAATACCACGAGCCTCCTTACTCTTGCCTTTAGCCCGATTGCCCTTTGCATCCCAAAGTTCCTTTGGGATAGAACACTTGCAGCTGAATTGGGCTACAGAACCGTTGATTGTCACTCTTCCCATAATGGGGACAATGCCGTTTTTCTCCTTGCTTCCGTTCACGTAGAACAGCACCTTAAATGTACTTCGCATAATCTAATCCTTTTTTGGTTACAAAATTAGGTATCAGCGAGTTATACATCGTTATGCAAAATAATGCAGAAAATAGAAACATTCTCTAACTATCAAGAAATTCACTCAATTATCAGGTAATGATTAAGAAACCGTTCCGCTTCATTACCTTGCGTTTCCTTGCATTTTGGCAAAAAGCGACTTGTCTTCGATTGTCCTCATAAGTCTTTGACCATCAGTGCCACCCTCATCATTTCTCCGTTTTCGTTAGATTTTTCCAGAGATATATTGTATATTTGCCAACTCATAAAACTAAATAACCTTACAAAGTTTTGAGACGGATTATATTCATTATATTATTTGCATCTTTCATTGGAAGCGCCCGGGCGCACACTACCAGCGACTCTCTTGTTATGAACTACATGCGGGAAATGGGAATACCGCTGACTTACAACAATAAAGTTGAATTACTAATGACCGGTCGTGAAAAGTTCACCGACTTATTCGAAGCCATTCGCCATGCCCGGCATCATATCCATTTGGAATATTTCAACTTCCGCAACGACTCCATCGCCAACTCCCTTTTCGACTTATTGGCAGAAAAAGTGAAAGAAGGCGTGGAGGTACGCGCCATGTTCGATGCATTCGGCAACTGGTCCAATAACCAACCGCTAAAAAAACATCATCTGCAAGCGATAAAGGCACGTGGCATCGAAATTGTCAAGTTCGACCCTATCACTTTTCCCTATATCAACCATGCCATGCATCGCGACCACCGTAAAATCGTCGTGATCGACGGAAAGACAGGCTATACAGGCGGGATGAACATTGCCGACTATTACATCAACGGTTTACCCAAAATCGGCAAATGGCACGATATACACATGCATATAGAAGGGGACGCCGTACGCTATCTGCAAGGCATCTTCCTGACTATGTGGAACCGGGAGACCGGACAACACATCGGCGGTCCGGCATACTTCCCCAACCTGCCCCAATTTCCGGACAGCATAGCCGAAGAGATTTCAATAGTGGACCGCACCCCGCGAGAAACACCCCGTTCCATCAGCCATGCCTACGCCGTTTCAATCGAAGCCGCTCAAAAAAACATCCAGATAGTGAACCCTTACTTCGTACCGACAAAATCCATTCGTAAAGCCATCAAAAAAGCATTAAAGAAAGGTACGGAAGTGGAAATAATGATACCGGCAGTATCGGATATCCCCTTTACGCCTGAAGCTTCCTTCTACATTGCACACAAGCTGATGAAACGGGGAGCTAAAGTCTACTTGTTCAAAGACGGGTTCCACCACTCCAAAATAATGATGGTGGATAGCACTTTCTGTACAGTAGGTACGGCCAACCTTAACAGCCGCAGCTTACGCTACGACTATGAAACAAACGCTTTCATTTTTGACCCGGCAACCACCAATCAACTGAACAGCATGTTTGAAAAGGATAAGCAAAACAGCACTTTGCTCACTCCCGAAGTATGGAAGAAACGTTCCGGCTGGAAGAAATTCGTCGGCTGGGTGGGAAACCTGCTGACTCCTTTCCTGTAAATCGTTCCCTTTAATTTTTGATTCTTATTTTTTTATTCTCCCAAGAACTTTAGCTACCTTTGGCGAGGCTTTTAACAAGTAAACCATGAAACAATATTTAGACTTGCTCAACCGCGTGTTGACTGAAGGCATAGAAAAAAGCGACCGCACCGGAACCGGCACAATCAGTGTATTCGGACATCAGATGCGCTTCAATATGGACGAGGGATTCCCTTGCCTGACAACTAAAAAACTTCATTTGAAATCCATCATTCATGAACTGTTATGGTTCCTGAAGGGCGATACAAATGTGAAATACCTGCAAGAAAATGGTGTGCGCATCTGGAATGAATGGGCAGACGAAAACGGAGATTTGGGACATATCTACGGCTATCAATGGCGTTCATGGCCCGATTACAAAGGCGGAACAATCGACCAGATCAGTGAAGCGATAGAAACGATCAAACACAACCCCGATTCACGCCGCATCATAGTCAGCGCCTGGAATGTCGGCGATCTGGACAACATGAACCTGCCGCCTTGCCACGCATTCTTTCAGTTTTACGTAGCCAACGGCCGGCTCAGCCTGCAACTTTACCAGCGGAGTGCGGACATCTTCCTGGGAGTGCCTTTCAACATCGCATCATACGCATTGCTTCTACAAATGGTAGCACAAGTCACCGGACTGAAGGCAGGAGATTTCGTACATACGCTGGGAGATGCGCATATATACCTGAACCATCTGGAACAAGTGAAACTCCAATTGAGTCGTGAACCGAAGGCATTGCCACAGATGAAAATAAACCCGGACGTGAAGAATATCTTCGACTTCAAATTTGAAGATTTTGAATTAATCAATTATGATCCGCACCCGCACATCGCCGGAAAAGTTGCGGTATAAAAGAAAGAGAAAATCTCATCCTATAAGAACCATTTGAACCCTGTAAAGACATGATCAGCATTATTGCCGCAGTAGACCGCCACATGGGCATCGGTTACGAAAACAAATTATTGTTCTGGCTTCCCAATGACCTGAAACGCTTTAAAGCGCTTACTACCGGAAATACAATCATCATGGGACGGAAAACCTTTGAGTCACTGCCCAAAGGCGCTTTACCCAACCGTCGCAACATAGTCTTGTCTACCCGCCCCGATACCCAATGCCCGGGTGCAGAAGTATTCCCCTCTCTTGAGGAAGCCTTGAAAAACTGTGCACAGGACGAACAAGTCTACATTATAGGCGGAGCCAGCGTATATCACCAAGCCCTCCCTTTGGCAGACGCACTTTGCCTTACCGAAATAGATGCTGAAGCTCCCCATGCAGATGCATACTTTCCGGAAGTAGATCTTAAAATATGGCAAGAAAAAAGCAGGGACTCCCATCCGATAGACGAGAAACATCCCTGCGCTTATGCTTTTGTCGATTATATCCGCCGATAGGATTTACTCCTCTTCATCTTCTACTACTATCGGCATCTGACGCTTAATCGCTTCGTGGAAAGAGATTAATGTTTCCGTACGCGACAAGCCCAACGGTTGCAGCTTATCGTGAATAATACTCAGCAAATGGTGATTGTTCCGGGCATACAACTTAATGAACATATCATACTTACCTGTCGTAAAGTGACACTCCACAATTTCAGGAATAGCCTCCAACGCTTTTGTCACAGCATCAAAAGTAGCGGGATCTTTTAAATAAATTCCGATATATGCACAGGTCTCATATCCTATCTTCTCCGGATCTATAACATATTCCGATCCTTTCAATATCCCCAGATTAGTGAGTTTCTGAATACGTTGATGAATAGCTGCTCCAGATACATTACAAGCTCTGGCCACTTCAAGGAAAGGAATACGTGCATTATCGGCAATCAACTGCAGTATTTGCTCGTCTAAAGTATCCAATTGATGATGTCCCATTTCTATTTTCAATAATTAATTTTATAAATGATTTCCCGCATTTTACTACGGCAAGGTGCAAAGTTAGCCATTTTTTCTCCAATAAAAATACGAATTATAACTTTTCTTGCTAAAAAGAGAATAATCGCACATTCGGGAAATACCGGGACTATTATGTAACATGGACAAAAAAAGATGTAACATACTTTTGGAGCAGATTGACGGAAAATGAATTTCTTTGTAACAGAAAACACGAAATCATGAAAAACATAATTAAATTATCTGCAAATATGAAATCTTCTTTAAAACTTTTAGCATTTTGCTCATTACTCTCGACAACCGCCTTGTCACAAGAACTATCGTTGAACATGCCCATCATCCAAACCAAGTACACAGCCGACCCGGCTCCTATTGTGTACAATGACACTGTCTATCTCTTTACCAGCCACGATGAGGATGACGGCGAAAATTTTCACATGAAGGACTGGCTCCTCTACACCTCTACCGATATGGTGAACTGGCAAGATCGTGGCGCCGTAGCCTCGCTCAAAGACTTCAAATGGTACAAAGGCAACAATGGCGCCTGGGCACAGCAAGTGGTTCGCCGCAACGGCAAATGGTATATGTATTGCCCCATTCATGGCAACGGCATCGGCGTGCTGGTGTCCGACTCTCCTTACGGCCCTTTTAAAGATCCCATAAACAAACCGCTGGTATGGCAAAAGGAACACTGGTACGATATTGACCCCACAGTATATATTGATGATGACGGCCAAGCCTATATGTACTGGGGTAACCCGAATCTCTATTGTGTGAAACTGAATGAAGACATGATTTCCTACTCAGGCGAAATCATGGAGCTACCCCATATCGAAGATTATCAGGAAGGCCCTTGGTTCTATAAGCGAAACGGACACTACTATTTAGCCTTTGCCTCTACATGCTGTCCTGAGGGTATCGGCTATGCCATGAGTAAAAACCCGC
>ERZ772816.2923-NODE-2923-length-10356-cov-2.907193_pt1 | contig 10356 bp, 13 predicted proteins | sample MGYA00511359_ERZ772816 | MGnify/ENA primary metagenome ERZ772816 (study PRJEB29015, sample SAMEA2737710) | human gut metagenome | biome: human gut; feature: human-associated habitat; material: faeces | place: China | collected 2012 ...
CGGAGGCCGTGCTGTCCTCCCAGAAGGAAAAGCGGTAGCGCACATAGTCCGGCAGCGGCTCCTCCATCAGCTCCAGGGTCACGAAATAGGCGCTGACCGTCCGCCAAACCGGGTGCACCAGCAGCCCCGGCCCGGTCTGGTCAAAGACCTCCGCCAGCGTCTGGAACTCCTCGTAGGCCCGCTCCCCTGCAAAGGTACCCTCTCCCCGGAAAATGCGGTATGTCCGCCCCAGATCCTGTAGGTACCAGCCCCCCAGGGGGATCTTGTGGGCTGCTATCTGCCGCCGGTACTCCACCGCGCAGCTCTCCGGGTTGTGAGGCCAGGTGTAGTCCTTATAGCGCATGGGTTTCAGCAGCAAATTCTCACCTCCTCAGTCATACAGCGGGAATCCGCCGTCATACCGGCGGGCGTCCCGCTGCACCGTGCGGGACAGCGCCCTGGCGCTCTCCATCATTCCTGCCGCGCCGGAGTCCCGGCGTCCCGGCAGAAGATAGAACGTCTCCTCCGCTTCGCCGCCGGGCGGTGCTGTCCCGCCGCCGTCGAACAGACCGCCATCCTCCGTCATGGGATTCCGCCTCCCGGCAGAATCGGCGGTCTCTCCGGTGCCAGCCGGTCCGAAGGCGGCCGTATACTGCCATTCTGCACGCTTCCGGGCCAGGACCAGCCGCAGCGTCTCCCCCGCCGAAGTGGGGCCAGTCTGCCTGTCGGCCCCAGCGCCCGCGAAGCTGTTCCCACGAATCTCCCATCCGCCGGTCCCAGACGCCGTCCCGTCCGTCTCCCATGGGGCAGGCGCTGCCGGAGACGTTCTCTCCGTGGCCGGAGAGGCGGCTGCGGTCTCCGGCTCTTCCGCGCTTCCGCCGCCCAGCATCAGCCGCCCCAGGGCGGTCCGCTGCCGCAGCAGCATCTCCCGGATGTATTCCATCTCAGCCCTCCTTCAACGCCTGGAACCGCCCCTGATCAAAGTCCCGGTTCACCGCCGCCGGAGCGGGGGAGGGTTCCTCCCCCGCCAGACGGCGCAGCATCGTTTCCATCTCCCCGGCGGTCAGCCCGACCAGGACCGCCGCGCCGTCGGGGAACACCGGCTTCCCCTGGCGCAGGCAGCTCTCTGCCAGCACCTGGGCGTTGCACAGCAGGGCGCGTTCCAGGGGCTCCTCTGCTAGCTCCCGGGTCCCCCGCCAGATCTCCAGCAGCCGCCAGGCCGTGGGCGGCCGCAGCTCGTCCAGTTCCTCCATCATGCCGTGGTCTCGATCCGCTTGGAGGCCACCACGGTCACCTTCTCTGCCACCATGGCATTCAGCTGGCCCTCTTCCTGAATGGCGCTCCACTGGCAGCTGCTGTAAATGACCTTCCGGTCCGGCTTGCAGATCACCAGGGAGAAATCCCGCAGGTCATAGAAATTGATGCCGTCCGTCACCGCGTCCTCAGTGGCGTACAGCCGTGTCAGCTCCAGGGTGTACTTCCGCTGACCCTCGATGGTGGCCACCGGCTCGCTCTCGCCGAACGCCTCTACGCTCTGGCTGGATTTGCTGGCCCGGGCGGTGTAGCCCTGCACCACCGCGATCTTTCTCCCATCCAGCTCCAGATAGATGTCCGCGCTGGTGGGAAATCCCGTTGCTTCCATACCGTCTCCTCCTTACACCGTGATGTGGACCGTCAGATAGATCTGATTCAGCCCGTGGGCCACCGCGAAGCTGAACTCCACCAGACACACGGTGGGGTCATCCTCCGAGGCCGTCACCGTCACCTCGCCATAGCTGTCGATGATCTCCTCGGCCACCTTCTTCTCCAGCTCCACAATCACCTGAGAGCGGATGGCGCTGCGGCTTTGGGCCGTGTTTTTGGCCCGGGCGAACTTGCTGCGCAGGGCCTGCCGTACTGCCGGGATCACATCGTCCACGATCAGGATGGTGGTCAGCTCCCGCCAGGTGGTGTCCGCTGCGCCGCCGGTTGTGGTCCGGGTGGTGATCCCCCGCACCGGGGATACTGTGCCCGCCGTGCTCTCCAGGGGCGTCACGCCGCCCCGCACCAGCAGGTCGATGTCATTGTCGGTGTATGCGGTGCCCAGGCCCCCCAGCCCCCGGATCTCTATGGAGATCACCGCCTCCAGCTGCTTTCCATACAGCTCCCGCGGTGCGCCGGCCTCGGTATCGAAGACCTCGCCCAGATAATTGCAGAATCCCACGGTCCGGCTCTCTGCGGTCTCCACAGCCACCGCTGCCACCGGGCAGCCATACCGCCTGGCCCGCTGGTCCGGGTAGGCGTCCAGCGCCGCCACCCCCTCCGCCGCCAGGGCGGAGACCACTGCATCCCGGATCTGACTCAGTTCCCGCATTCCGCCGCCTCCCGCTCCTGTTCCAGCGCCGCCCAGTAGTGGGACAGCGCGTTACCAATGTAGTAGGGCCTGCAGCTGCGCACCCGGAAGCGCGTGGCCTCCCAGGCCAGGGCTTCCCCCTCCTCCAGGGCCGTCTGCCCCAGATACAGCCACAGCCGCCCATCCACCCAGCCGATGGAGGTAACGTCACTTCGGGCCCGTTCATCCCGCTCCGTCATCGGCTGTAAAAACGCCCGCACGGTCCGCTCTCCGTCCGCCGTGTCCACGGTGACATCCTGTCCATATCGCTCCAGGACCTGCCGCACCCAGTCTGTCATCCTCTCACTCCCCGAAAGCAAAAATCGTCCGGCACCGCAAAGGGTGCCATCAGCCGTTCCGCCGTGCGCCGCAGGCTCTCCGCCAAAGCGCAGCTCTCCGCCGCGCCGCGGATCCGCACGGACACGCTGCCCGCTGTGAAGCCGGACACGCCTTCACCGCCCCGCGCCGCCGCCAGGTCCGCGGCGGCGGTGAAGGCCACGGCGCAGGGGAACGCCTTGCCGCAGTCCTCCGCCGTCATTCCCGGCCGCAGCCGCTTCTCCCACTGCTGCTCCGCCGCCTGACAAAGCAGTTCCAGCAGAGCCTCTTCCGCCTCCCCGGCCCCGGAGAGTTCCCGGGCCAGGGTCAGGGCCGTCTCCTGTGTCCCACTCATACCACCAGGACCTTGGATGCCTCCGTGAACAGCTTGGCAAATCCGGAGATGGAGGTGATGGCCGCCCGCTCCAGCTGGCGGTCAATGAGCTTGTCATACTCCACCGTGATCTCGCTGCCGCAGATCTGCTCCAGGGCGTAGTTCCTGTCCAGGCCGATCAGGATCCCCGCCGGCATGGCAGAGGTCCGCAGCAGTTTTGCCCCCAGGGGCGTGGTCAACGTGCCGGTGCCCTGGAAGTTCAGCCCCGTCAGGGGATTCTGGAACTCATCCAGCTTCAGCATGGCCAGCATCACGTCGCTGCCCACCAGCATGGTGTTCATGGTGTAGGGGTCGAACTGGCTCCAGAACTCCAGCAGGGCGTCATAGGTCAGCGTCCCCTTGGTTCCGGTGATAGGCTTCGTGCCGATGGTGTACTGCTGTGCGGCATTCTGATTTCCGTCGCCGCTGCGCAGCACCCCGATGGCGTCCTCCAGATGCATTCGGCCGATGTAGGCGCCGATCTGCCGCAGGGTCACGGAAAACAGGTCCAACCGCTGGAACCGGATAGCTTCATAGGAGGCCACCAACATCCGGCCCCGCTTGTAGAGGTGCACCAGGTTCTCCTGGGTGCGGACGGTGGTCTCCGGGATCCGGGCGCCCTCTTCCACCCGGCGAAGCTTTTTGTCCTCCTCGCTGGGTACAGAGACGATGGACCGGTAGTCCATGCCGTCAAATCTGGTCACCGTAGCGGTGATGGCCGGCAGGATGCTCTCTTCCTCCATCCCCTGCCGCACCACTCGGGAGACGAACTCCGGGAACAGCACGGCGGAGTCGGAGGTGTGGAAGAACTTCTCTACCATGTCGCTGCCCGCGCCCTTTACATGGATGTCAAAGCGCTTCAGCTGCCGCTGAAAGGCGTCCAGCCCCTCCAGAGGCGTACCCCGGTAGTGTTCGCTGGGGTCCAGCTCCTCCAGGGCCTGGGAAAAGCTTCGGCCGCTGCGGCCGTACATTCCCTTTTCCAGCTTGATGTTCTCAAAATGATATGCCATCGTCTCTCTCCTCCTCACAGTACAAAGGTCACGGTCTTGGCGGTGGTGTCCACATCCACCACCAGATAGGTGCTGCCGTCCGCGTCCGCCTGGACGCCGCCCTCGCCGTCGGCGCTGAGGCCGCTCCAGCCCAGGGCCGGTGCCGCTCCTTCTGCCGGTACGGTGTACCCGGCGGTGACCATGCCGCCCAGGGCCACGGCGCAGGCGTCGCCGCCCCGGCTGACAGAAAGCACCATGCCGCAGAAATCGTCGCCCGCCGCGCAGGCGGCCACCGTGCCGTTGGCACTGACCTTCACCAGCTCCCCCTCCGCCAGATCGTCACAGGCAAAGGTGGCGGCCCACTGGCCGATCCCCTCATAAGAAAGCTTCATGCTTCATCCTCCCTTAGATCAGAAATTCCGTCTCGTCCTCTGTTTTTGCCGCTCCCCGGCTCCGCAGCTGCGGCACAGGCGGAAACCGGCGGGCTGCCTGGGCCCCGTAGACCCGCTTCAGCTCCAGCAGCTCCGGCTCCTCCAGATGCTCCGCCGCCTTGGCCAGGGCGCCGCCGTCCATGCTGTCGTCCGCCAGCATGGCAAGCCGCGTCACCTCCCGCCGCAGCTCCCGCAGGTATTTCCGCCCCAGCTCCGCCTGGGCCCTCAGCTGTGCCATCCCCTGGTTCTCGTGGCCGTACCGCTTCAGGACCCCCGCCTTCCGCTGGGCTGGCACCGCCACGAAGGACCACTCGTATGCGTCGGTGGGATCCCGCAGCTCCAGGTAGCACAGCTGCTCCCCGTACCGCTGCCCCGGCGTGTGCTGGCAGGTGCCGCCCTCTGCGCCGCAGATGGAGCACACCCGCCGGGCCACGCTGCACCCCACGCTGACCTCCCGCTTGATGCCTCCCTCGATCTCCGCGATCAGATCCGAGTTTTTCTCCGTCCGCAGCAGATAAGCCCAGGCCTTCAGCCAGCAGTAGCCGTCCCCTGCCGCGGTCACCTGGGCGCCCTCCCGCACCATCTCCGTCCGATAGATGCGGGCGGTCTGCCCCTCCGCCGTCCACTGGTGGTCAAAGATGCCGCTCTTCCCCACGAACAGGTCGCCCAGTGTGTTGAGCGCCGCCGTATCGAACCGCTCCCAGTCCCGGTCCACCTCGTTGTCGCACAGCCGCAGGGAAAAGGTGTACACCTCCTCTGCCCGCAGGGGTGACTTGGCAAAGCGGTTGATCGCCGCCAGCTCTGCCTCCGCCGGCACGCCTCCCGTTGCCTCCAGATTTTTTTCGAGTTCTTTCATACCTCTCTCCTTGTATGGAACGCGGCCGCCTCCGCCGCGTCGTTCTCAAGCCGCAGCTTCCGCGCCTGCTCCAGATAGAGGGCCGCACGGGCGTCCTCCACCTCGTCCTGGAGGTTGATGTCCTCCCACAGGACTTCAAAGCCGCAAGTATACCCGTGCATCCGCAGCCACAGCCGGCAGATCCGCTCCACCACCGGCGTAATGGTCCGCCGGATGGCCGTGATCTCCGTGGTGAGCATGTCCGCCTGCTGGGAGCTCATCCGCTCCGTGGAGCTCCAGCTCAGTCCCAGCATAAAGGGCGGGATCCCCGTCTTGGCCACCACCTGTTCCAAAATCTGCCGCACCGGCACCTCGCTGTCCAGGACGGGCGCGTCAGCGCCGATGACCTGGATATCCACATCTCCCACAGCCACAAAGTCCCGCACGCTGCCGCTCCTGGTATCCTGCATGGCCCGGGACCACTCTCCTGCCAGCATCCGGCTCCGCTCCTCCGCTTGGCCGTTTCCGCCGTCCCGGCAGGTGACGGCGAAGCGCAGGCTGCCGCATCGCTCCCAGTTAATCCCGATGGTGTGGTAGATCTTCATCAGGATATCCGTCAAAAACGGGAGCCCCCGCAGAAGGGACACGCCATAGGGGCTGTCCGCCTCAGGATTCAGAGGCGTGAACAGCAGCAAGTCCTGACAGGGCAGCGGCCCCATCCGCCCCTGCTCGTCGGGGCCGCAGATTGTAAATGCCAGGGGATGGTCTCCCTCCCGAATCTCAATATCCTCCACCCGGCCCCACAGCACGGCCGCAATCTCCCGGTTTCCTGCTGCGGGCACGATCTCCCCGATGGCTCGCCCGCAGGTCAGCAGAGCGTCCAGGTAGCCCTCCAGAAAGGCATTGACCCCATACTGCCCCCGTCCAGCCGGGACCGTGCGGAGGAATTCCCCCAGCCCCCGCTCTGCCGCCGGGTCGGAACAGGCCGCCGTCACACCGCCCACCATCCGGATCAGCTTGTAGATGGCGGCGTCCACCACCGGCACCGCCTCCCGTACTGCCCGGTACAGCCGGATCTCCCCACTGCGCATGGGCACATACTGCCCCAGCAGTCCAAATGGGTGGTGTCCCGTCTCCCGCAGCTGGACCGACGCTCCCGCCGGCGCCGTCTGTTTCCGAAACCACTTCAACTTCCAAACCTCCCGTCCATTCCTTACCGCGGTCCCTCAGGCCCGTCTCTCCACCCAGGTGGCCGCAAAGCCATTCTGCTCTTCCGCCGCCAGATCCATGGCGAAGTACCGCAGATCGTCCATGGCGTGGTCCTGCTCCTTTTTCGGAGCGTCCCGCCGCCCCTTGTCGTCCCAGCAGTACGTTTCCATCTCCCGCAGGCAGTCGGCGCAGGCACCGCAGATCACGATCCGCCGCCGCTTCAGCAGGTCCGCCGTCACCCGGATGCCGTCGGCCACATCGTTGTCCGCCCGGACCACCCGGAATCCCTCCCGCCGCAGCGCCTCGATGAAGCTTGCCGCCGACGGGTCCACGATCACCCTTGTGATCCCCCTGCCCTCCGCCAGCTCCCGCAGGTCCCGGACATACTCTGCGTCGGTCTTCTGCCGTCCCTCCCGGCGGGAATCGTAATAGGCCTCCTCTACCCGGTACCAAACGCCGTCCCGTTCCCCCCAAAGACCCATGGACAGTGGATTCACCGTCCCGTAATCCACGGATACCCGCCACCGGCTGAAGGCCCCCTCCAGCACCGGTACCGCATCTCTGGCCGGGTCGAAAAAGTCATATACCAAGCCCTGAGCCGCCGCCCATTCTCCCTGCACGAACCGTCGGTAAAACACGCCTGTATACAGCCGCTCGTACCGCTGCCGGATCTCCGGCGACAGGCCGGGATTATCCGCCATCGTAAAGTGCAGCCGCAGCGCCCCCCGGCTCTCCGCCTTCTCGATCCACTCCTTGTAGAACCAGTGCTCCGGCCCCTCCGGATTGCAGTTGAACCACAGCTTGCTGCCTCGGACGCTGCACCGGGCTACCGCCTGCTCTACAAAGGACCGTGGCATCAGCGCCGCCTCATCCAACAGCAGCCCTGCCAATGTGCTCCCCTGGATCAGCGCCGCGCTGGACTCGTCTTTCCCGCCAAACAGCAAAAATTGATTCCGTTGCCCGCCAAACTCCACCGTCAGGGAATTGGCGCTCCTGTTTTCACGCACGATCATACCGATCCGCCGCAGGCAGGGGACCAGTTCCGTCAACAAATTCCGCCGCAGCGCCCCCACCGTCTTGCCGCACAAGGCAAACTGCCGTCCGTCAAAACAACTCTGGGCCCACAGGAAAAAAGACAGTCCCATGCAAAACGTCTTTCCGCTGCGGACTGCCCCATCGCAGATGATGGCCTGCCAACGGTTCTGCCTCCACCAGGTCAGCACCTGCCTTTGCTTGCGGGAAAACCGGATCATATCATTTCTCATTCCAGTCTCCCGTTTCCCCCGGCAGCGCCGCCAGCGCCTGAAGCAGCGGATCCGCCTGCTGGGGTTCGCTGGCCTCCAACAGCTTCCACAGCGTCTCAAGCGCCCGAACCCGGTCCACCAGCTTGACCTCTACGCCCTTTTCTGTTACCCTTAGTTCAGACACAGCCGACAGTTCCAGTCCCTCCAGCTCCGTCTCTCCCCGGCGCAGCGCCAGCGTCACCGCATCATCCACCCGGCCAAAGGCCAGCCGTGCCAGCTGCCGCAGCACATCCTCCCGCTTCAGCTGCGCCGCCGCGTCGCAGCGCATCCGTTCCAGCTTCTGTTGGGTCCCTTTCTGCCCCAGCATGGCATAGCCGTCCCGTCTGCCGATCTCTGCGGCAGCCTGCTCCGGGTCCATGGTCCGCAGATAGGCCCTGCAAAAGCGGCCATCCTCCTGTTTCTTCTCCAAAGCCATCCCCCCATTCCATCCCTCCGGCAGATTTTCAGAAAAAGTGCATCTCTCTGTGCAACGTCTTTTCAAGACGCAGCCGAAGCTCTGCACGTTTTCTCTTTCCTCCCATTTAATTTTTAGCAACAATTTAACGATCCGTCTGCTATACTGAAACCAGCAAGGAGGCTTCCTATGTCTCATCCCAATTCCAAATCCAAGACCAGCCTGGCCACCCTATTCCCCTTCTCCATGCGGGACCTCATTGTCACCGCGCTGATCCTCTTTGTGGCCGTGGCCTTCTGTATCCTACTGCAGAGGCTGGACCCCAGCGCTGGCTTCGCCACGCCGGTTTTTGTGCTGACTGTGCTGCTGACCTCCCGCCTGACCACCGGCTATTTCTGGGGTCTTTTCTCTGCGGTGTTGGGCGTCATCGCCGTCAACTTTTTCTTCACCTTCCCCTATTGGGCCTTCAACCTGACCATCACCGGCTACCCCCTGTCCTTCCTGACCTTTCTCAGCGTTTCTGTCATCACCTCCGCTCTGACCACCAAAACCCGCCAGTTGGACAAGCTTCGAATGGAAAATGAAAAGATCCGGATGCGGGCTGACCTGCTCCGTTCCGTATCCCATGACATCCGCACCCCCCTGACTTCTATCATCGGCTCTACCTCCGCCGTTCTGGATAATCCCAATCTCTCCCAAGAGGACCGTCGTTCCCTGCTGGAGGATGTGAAGCAGGAGGCCCAGTGGCTGATCCGCACTGTGGAAAATCTTCTTTCCATCACCCGTATCGGCAGTGACCGGACGGAACTGAACAAGCAATTAGAGCCGGTGGAGGAAGTCCTGGCGGAAGCCGTTCAAAAGGCCCGCAAGCGGCTTCCTGAAATCAAATTCTCCGTGGAGGTCCCGGCGGAGCTGCTCATGGTCCCTATGGACCCCATCCTCATCGAGCAGGTCCTCTCCAACCTGATTGAAAACGCTGTCATCCACGGCAAAACCACCACCGCCATCCATCTCCGGGCGGAAAAAACGGAGGATAACTTCGCCGCCTTCTCCGTTCGAGACAACGGTCAGGGCATCTCCCCGGCCCTCCTGCCCCACTTATTCGATTATTCTATCCGCCATGCCTCTCCCCCCACGGGAGATGGCAAGCGGAACATGGGCCTGGGGCTTTCGGTGTGCAGCGCCGTGGTCAAGGCCCACGGCGGGCGTCTCACCGCCCATAACCACCCGGATGGCGCGGAATTTATCTTCTGTCTGCCCATGCCCCCCGCCGATCCCGCTATTTCCACTGATTTATCCGAGGAGGAAACCCTATGAACATCCGTGAAAAGATTTTGGTCATTGAGGACGAAAAGAGCATCGCCCGCTTTATCTCCACCATTCTCACCGCCAATGGCTACGAGGCTATGCGGGCCGCCAGTGGAGCCGAGGCCATGTCCATGATCTCCTCCCACTGCCCGGATCTGGTGATTCTGGATCTGGGCCTGCCGGATATGGACGGCGTGGATATCATCAAGAAGGTGCGTGGCTGGAGCAGCCTGCCGATTATCGTCGTCAGCGCCCGCACGGAGGATCGCGACAAGGTGGAGGCACTGGACGCCGGGGCGGACGATTACCTGACCAAGCCGTTCAGCATCGAGGAGTTTCTGGCCCGGCTGCGCGCGGCGCTGCGCCGCAGCCACACGGAAGCCAAGGCCGGCGAGGAGAGCAGCCTGTACACCAACGGCGATTTGACAATCGATTTCGCCGCCGGCTGCGCGTACGTGAAGGGGGAAGAAATCCATCTGACCCCCATCGAATATAAGCTGCTGTGCCTGCTGGCGCAGAATACGGGCAAGGTGCTGACGCATAACCATATTCTCAAAGAGGTGTGGGGAGGCGCGCAGGCCTCGGACATTCCGTCCCTGCGGGTGTTTATGGCCACGCTGCGCAAGAAGATCGAGCCCGATCCCAGCCACCCCCGGTACATCCAGACCCACATCGGCGTGGGCTACCGGATGATCCGCCAGCCCGACGAGGAGGCCGGGGCGGAGAGCGAAGCATGAGCGGGGGAGGAGAGGCCATGCTGTATCCCTACCGCCCCGCAGGGGAGCACCGGCTCCCCGGACTGCGGCCCGGGGGAGCGGCAGGCCCTGGGGCGCTGCTGGGCCTGATGC
>ERZ772816.2938-NODE-2938-length-10277-cov-5.043631_pt1 | contig 10277 bp, 10 predicted proteins | sample MGYA00511359_ERZ772816 | MGnify/ENA primary metagenome ERZ772816 (study PRJEB29015, sample SAMEA2737710) | human gut metagenome | biome: human gut; feature: human-associated habitat; material: faeces | place: China | collected 2012 ...
CGTTTTCTTACGGCACTTTCGGTTCCAAAAGTGCCTACCCGTGAACAGTAACTTTGGCGGATTCTTTTTCTCAAACTCTTGTGAAAAAACCGGGGATACGTTATAATGATACATTAGAATAGTAGAAATATAACAATTATGCAGGAAAGACTGTGGATATTCAGAAAACGATTGCAGCGGATTACGAAAGGGATATTTGCGATACCGAGGCAGCAAATCGGGCGTATCAGACGGATAGAAACAGGTAACAGGAGGATTAGTATGACCAGAAGAGAACTGAGAGAACATTGCTTTAAGCTGCTTTTCTGTGCGGATTTTTACCCGACGGATGAGATGCAGGAGCAGGTGGATGTATATTTTACAGAGCCGAAAGAGGAGGACGATGTTCCGAGCGGAATCGGCGATATCATCCATAATCCGATGTTAGACACCTTTGACGGCGGATACGTAAAGAGCAAGGTTGAGAAGATTCTGGATGTGCTTCCGGAGCTTGACAAGGCAATCGATGGGGTTGCACAGGGATGGACTACCCGCCGTATGGGCAAGGTGGAACTGACGATCCTGCGCCTGGCATTATACGAGATCAAGCACGATGACGATGTACCGGAGAAGGTAGCGATCAATGAGGCGGTCGAGCTGGCGAAGAAGTTCGGCGGCGATGATTCACCGGCATTTATCAACGGCATTTTAGCGAAGCTGGTATAAGCGATGGCTGGCGTATATTCGGTTTCGCAGGTTAATGCATACATTAAAAATATGTTCGCACAGGACTTTGCCCTGAACCGGATTTCGGTCAAGGGCGAGGTTTCTAACTGCAAATATCATACGTCCGGTCATATTTATTTTACCTTGAAAGACGGTCTGGGAGCGATGCAGGCAGTTATGTTTGCCAGTAGGCGGAAGGGACTTACGTTCCGTCTGGAAGAAGGACAGCAGGTGGTCGTCAAGGGCAGTATCGAAGTGTATGAGCGGGATGGAAGATACCAGCTCTATGCCAGCGAGATCACGCTGGACGGCACGGGCGATTTATTCCGGCGCTTTGAAAAACTGAGAAATGAATTAGAAGAAATGGGGATGTTTTCCCCGGAATATAAAACGCCGATCCCAAAGTATGCAAAAACGGTCGGTATCGTGACGGCTAGCACCGGCGCAGCAATCCGGGATATTATCAATATCTCGGGACGGCGGAACCCTTACGTGCAGCTTGTCCTCTGCCCGGCACTGGTGCAGGGAGCAGGGGCAGCGCCGAGTATCGTGCGGGCGATCCAGACCCTGGATGCGCTGCATCTGGATGTGCTGATCGTCGGGCGCGGAGGAGGTTCGATTGAGGATCTGTGGGCGTTCAATGAGGAGAGTGTGGCGCGGGCGATTTTTGCGTGCTGGACGCCGGTAATCTCGGCGGTCGGGCATGAGACAGACGTTACGATCGCGGACTATGTGGCGGATCTGCGTGCCCCGACTCCTTCGGCGGCGGCAGAACTGGCGGTTTTTGATTACCACCTGTTTGAGCAGCAGTGCATAGCGGCGGCACAGCAGATGACGAAGCGGATGGAGCAGAAGGCGGAGCAGTATGCCTATCGTCTGGAGCGGTTTCGTCTGCGCCTGCAGCTTCACAGTCCGCAGAGCCAGTTAAATGAGAGACGGCAGTATCTGGAAGATGCGAGAGTTAAGATGGCGCGCCAGATGGAGAAAAAGATGTCCGATCTGCGCCATCGTCTGGAACTGGTGTGCAGCCGGATGGATGGTCTATCCCCGTTAAAAAAGATAAGCGGCGGATATGGGTTCGTGACGGATACAGATGGAAAACGTGTGGAGACAGTGACAGGATTGCAAGCTGGGGATACGCTGACCGTCCGTCTGCCGGATGGACGCGTGGAGGCGGAGATCCGGGAGGTTTATCAGGAAAACCTGCCTGGGTAAAAAAGTGGTTCATTGTGTTGCGTGTGAATCATAACAGAGAGATTTGAGAACACGTTTTCTTTCAGGAAAGATTCCGAGAGTATATTAGATAAAACAGGAGGCAGGATCGATGGAAGAAAATAAGGAAGAACTTTCGATCGAGGAAATGTTTGACCGTCTGGATGGCATTATGCGGACGCTGGAGGACAGCCGCAGCACGCTGGAAGAATCGTTTGCGTCGTATGAGGCGGGAATGCGTCTGGTCCGCGCCTGCAGTGAAAAGATAGATAAGGTTGAAAAACAGATTATGGTCGTAAACGGCGAGGAGACGGAGGCGTGACAGAGATGGAAAATGCAAAGGAACGGCTGGCACAGGCAGTCAAAGAAGCGGAAGAGATTGTATATTCTTATCTTCCGGCAGAGGAAGGGCATCAGAAAACGATCTTTGAAGCGATGAATTACAGCGTGAAGGCAGGCGGCAAACGCCTTCGTCCGATTCTGATGCGTGAGGTATACCGTCTGTTTGGCGGTCAGGGAAAAGAGATTGAGCCGCTGATGGCGGCGATCGAGATGATTCATACATCTTCCCTGATTCATGACGATCTTCCGTGTATGGACAATGATGAGTACCGCCGTGGCAAAAAGACGACCTGGGTTGCATATGGGTATGATATGGCAGTTCTGGCGGGAGATGCCCTTCTGATCTACGCGATCGAGACGGCGGCAAAGGCATTTGCGATGACGCCGGATGCGGCAAAGGTGGGACGCTGTATCCAGATTTTATCCGAAAAAACGGGTATTTACGGCATGATCGGCGGTCAGACGGTGGATGTGGAACTGACGAATCAGCCGATTCCGAAGGATAAGCTGGATTTTATCTACCGTTTAAAGACGGGAGCACTTTTGGAGGCTTCGATGGTGATCGGAGCCGTGATGGCGGGCGCGAGCGAAGCTGAGTGCGGGACAGTAGAGCGTATGGCGGCGGCGATCGGTCTGGCGTTCCAGATCCAGGATGATATTCTCGACGTTACCAGCAGCCAGGAGGTGCTTGGAAAACCGGTTCTGAGCGATGAGAAAAACAATAAAACCACTTATGTGACATTGGAGGGAATCGAGAAATCGAAGCATGATGTCAAACAGCTTTCGGAGACGGCGGTTGATATCCTCTATTCCCTGCCTGGAAAGAATGAATTCCTCGAAGAGCTGATCGAGATGCTGGTCAGCCGTGAAAAATAAAAAATCCAATCGAAGACCGGGGACGACAGCGGATGTGGAAAACGGTTTGGGGGATGAAAGAATGGTATTAGATACGATAAAAGGACCGGAGGATGTAAAACGGTTGAGCGAGGAAGAACGCAAGGAACTGGCGGCGGAAATCCGCGAGTTTCTGATCGAGACGACAAGCCGGACAGGCGGTCATTTGGCGTCCAATTTAGGCGTGGTGGAACTGACGATTGCAATGTTCTGCGCGCTGAATCTTCCGAAGGATAAGATTATCTGGGATGTAGGGCACCAGTCCTATACGCACAAGATTTTAAGCGGGCGGAAGGATAATTTTGATGGACTGCGCCAGTATGGGGGCTTGAGCGGTTTCCCGAAGCGGAAGGAAAGCCCGTTTGATGCGTTCGACACGGGACACAGCTCGACTTCGATTTCGGCGGGGCTTGGTATGGCACAGGGGCGAGATCTGCTGGGCGAGGATTATTCGATCGTTTCCGTCATCGGGGACGGCGCGCTGACCGGCGGCATGGCATATGAGGCGCTCAACAATGCGGGACGGCTCAAGACGAATTTTATTATTGTTTTAAATGATAATAATATGTCCATTTCGGAAAATGTCGGCGGTATGTCGCGGTATCTGAATAATCTTCGTGCAGATGAGGGCTACAATCTGTTGAAGAAGAATGTGGCGGGCACGTTATCGCGGATCCCGATGATCGGTTCGGATCTGGTCGGCACGCTGCTCCGGACAAAGAACAGCATCAAGCAGCTTCTGATTCCGGGCATGTGGTTTGAAAATATGGGAATCACGTATCTGGGACCGGTGGATGGACATGATATTAAGGGGTTGATCCGTATTTTCAGCGAGGCGAAAAAGATCAACCGCGCGGTGCTGATCCATGTGATTACGAAAAAGGGCAAGGGATACCGTCCGGCGGAGAAGAATCCGTCGGCATTTCACGGAGTTGAACCATTTGATATTGAAACGGGAAAACCGCTCCGGAAAAAGGAACATCCGGGCTATACAGATGTATTTTCCAGAGAAATCTGCCGTCTGGCAGCGGAAAATCCGAAGATCGTGGCGGTGACAGCGGCGATGCCGGATGGAACGGGGCTCAAACGGTTCTCGAAAGAATATCCGGACCGCTTTTTCGATGTGGGAATCGCGGAGGAACACGCGGTTACCTCGGCGGCGGGTATGGCGGCAGCCGGTCTGAAACCGGTGGTGGCGGTGTATTCGTCCTTTTTACAGAGGGCATATGATCAGGTCATTCACGATGTCTGTATCCAGAATCTTCCGGTTGTGTTCTGCGTGGATCGCGCGGGACTGGTCGGAAGCGATGGGGAGACACATCAGGGTATTTTTGATCTGACATTCCTCTCCTCTGTGCCGAATATGAGCGTGATGGCGCCGAAGAACCGCTGGGAACTGGAAAAGATGCTGCAGTTTGCCATCTCCTACGATGGACCGATTGCGATCCGTTATCCGAGGGGCGAGGCGTACCGGGGCTTGAAGGAATTTCTGGCACCGGTTGAGTATGGCGTCAGCGAGATGTTGTATGAGGAGAGCGGGACGGCGCTTCTGGCAGTCGGAAGTATGGTCAGCACGGCAGAGCATATCCGGGAGAAATTAAAGAGTGCCGGGCAGCCGTGTACGCTGGTCAACGGGCGGTTTGTGAAACCGATGGATACCGACGTGATCGACCATCTGGCAGGAACGCACCATACGATCGTGACACTGGAGGAAAATGTCCTGCGCGGCGGTTACGGCGAGCGGGTGACGGATTATGTACAGAAGCATTATCCGCAGATCAAGGTAGTTAATATAGCGCTGCCGGATGCCTACGTCGAACACGGAAATGTGTCGGTGCTCCGGAATGAGCTGGGAATTGACAGTGATTCGATTCTGGCGCAGCTGAAACGTGAAGGTGTGCTGGAGACTGACGCGGAAGCATGATGGGAAACAAAAGAGTGGCAGCAGCGGAAGGAAGAACATAGAATGAAAGAACGGTTAGATGTACTTCTCGTCAAGAGAGGTCTGGCAGAATCCCGTGAGAAGGCGAAAGCGATCATCATGTCCGGGATTGTATATGTAGAAGATCAGAAAGAAGACAAGGCGGGTACGACCTTCGATGAAAATGCGAAGATCGAGGTACGTGGATCTACCTTAAAATATGTGAGCCGCGGAGGTCTGAAACTGGAGAAGGCGATGACGCATTTCGGAGTGACGCTGGATCAAAAGGTCTGTATGGATGTCGGCGCGTCCACAGGCGGATTTACCGACTGTATGCTGCAGAATGGCGCGGTCAAGGTGTTTTCGGTCGATGTAGGACATGGACAGCTGGCGTGGAAACTTCGCAATGATCCGCGTGTGGTCTGCATGGAGAAGACAAACATCCGTTATGTGACACCGGAGGATATCGGCGAGCCGGTAGATTTCTCTTCGATCGACGTTTCCTTTATTTCCCTGACGAAGGTTTTAGGTCCGGTCAAGGAGATTTTAAGCCCGGGCGGCGAGGTGGTTGCATTGATCAAGCCGCAGTTCGAGGCGGGACGTGAGAAAGTCGGAAAGAAGGGCGTTGTCCGCGAGAAGAGCACGCATCTGGAGGTCATTCAGATGGTGATGGCATATGCGGCAGAGATCGGTTTTGAGATCCGGAATCTGGAATTTTCCCCGATCAAGGGACCGGAGGGAAATATCGAGTACCTCCTGTATCTGCATAAACCGGAGCAGGCATCGGAGGAAACTGTGACTGGTGAGGAAGCACTTGCAAAAGCGGAAAAAGAGTGTCCGGTTTCACCGGAACAGGTTGTTGAGGAAGCTCACATGGAGTTAGACAAAACATGAGAAATTTCTATCTGATTGTAAACCGCGAAAAGCCGCGCGTAGAGGAGGCCGCCGATCTGATTTGCAGCTTTTTTGCAGAGCAGGGCTGCCGCTGCATTCGCCTGGACCGTCACGACGGGCTTCGACGGGATGTTGGGGTGATACCGGCGTATCGCTATACGGATCGTCGGACCGTGCCGGAGGACACAGACTGTGTGATCTGTCTGGGCGGTGATGGAACGTTGATTCAGGCGGCGCGTGATCTGGCGGGACGGAAGATTCCACTGTTTGGCATCAATATGGGGCATCTGGGGTATCTGACGCAGATTGGGCATGAGGAGGACATTCTGCCTGCCATGCGGGATCTGATGGAAGATCACTACCGTCTGGAAAGTCGGATGATGATCAAGGGGTGCGTGATTTCCGGCGGGAAGGTTGTTATGGAGGATATCGCCCTGAATGATATTGTCCTGAACCGTATGGGAATTGATGCGTTCCGGTTTGAGCTGGCTGTCAATGGACAGCTGTTTAACGAATATTCGGCGGACGGCATGGTGGTTGCGACCCCGACCGGTTCGACGGCATACAACCTGTCAGCGGGCGGTCCGATCGTGGCGCCGGAGGCGGAACTGCTGGTATTGACGCCTCTCTGCCCGCATTCACTCAATTCGCGCAGCATCGTTCTGCCGCCGGATAGCCATTTGAGTCTGCGGATTCAGACGACCGGGCGGACGAAGGTTTCGCTGAGCTTTGACGGCGATACGGTGGTTGATATTGAGCCGGGTGATACAATCGAGATAGCAAAATCAGAGATCGAGACGACATTGATACAGCTCAAACAGGTGCCATTTTTGGAAAATATACGGAACAAAATGAAACAGATATAAAAGGAGTCAGAGCCATGAAAATGGAACGTCACAGCAAGATTGTGGAATTGATTGGAAAATATGAGATTGAAACGCAGGAAGAGCTGGCGGAATATCTGAATAAAGAGGGATACAATGTCACGCAGGCAACGGTTTCCAGGGATATCCGGGAGTTAAAGCTGTCTAAGATCCAGACAGAAAACGGCGGACAGAAATATGCGGTTTTCCATCCTCAGACGGCGTTCAATGATAAATATACCCGTATTCTGCACGATAGCTTCGTTTCCATGGATATGGCGCAGAATATCCTTGTCATCAAGACGGTGTCAGGCATGGCGATGGCAGTCGCGGCAGCGCTCGACGCCATCCATTTTTCAGAGATTGTCGGCTGCATCGCCGGGGACGATACGGTCATGTGTGCAGTCCGTACGGTGGACGATACGATCGTTCTGATGGACAAGATCCGCAAGCTGATTGCGGGATGAGGTAAGGTGGGTTCACGCATTTTTTGCGGGAACCGCTGATAAGGAGGAACGGAAAGCGGATGCTTTATCATTTACGAGTGAAAAATCTGGCTCTGATCGATTCGGCGGAGGTGGAGTTCGGGGACGGACTCAACATTCTGACCGGTGAGACGGGAGCCGGAAAATCGATCATCATCGGTTCGGTCCAGATCGCGCTGGGTGGAAAAGCACCGAAAGAGATGATCCGCCGGGGTTGTGACAGCGCCTACATTGAACTGGTTTTCTCCATCGATGATGAGAGAAAGCGCGAGCAGCTGAAGGAACACGATGTTTACCCTGATGAAGAGGGAATTTTAATCATTTCTAAGAAAATCACACCGACCCGGAGCATCAGCCGCATCAACGACGAGACGGTAACGGCTGCAAGGCTGCGGGAGATCACGGGTCTTCTGATCGATCTGCACGGACAGCATGAACACCAGTCGCTGGTGAATGCGTCAAAACATCTGGAAATCCTCGATGCGTATGGCGGGGAGAAACTTCTCCCATTCAAACAGAATACGGAAGCTGCCTATCGCTTGTATATGCAGTTAAAACAGAAATGTGCCGCATTTGCATCCGATCAGGAGACGAGACTGCGGGAGATGGATTTCTGCCGGTTTGAGATCGAGGAGATTGAAAATGCCGCGTTAAAGGATGGCGAAGAGGAAAAGGTGGCAGCCGATTTTAAGCGGTTTTCCAATGCCAGACGGATCGCTGAGAGTCTTTCACAGGCATATGACGCGGTGTCCGGCGATGCGGTGTCGCGGGCGTTCCGTGAGATCGATGGTGCGATGGCATTTGACGAGGGATTGAAGGGGATCCGTGACGAGCTGTGCGATGTAGATTCCCTTCTTTCGGATCTTTCCAGGGAGATCGCCGGATATATGGACGATATGACCTTTGACGAAGAGGCATTTCGGGAGACACAGGAGCGGCTTGACCTGATCCGGAGCCTGGAAACCAAGTATGGGAAGACGATCCCGGAGGTACTTCAGGCGTTGGAAGAAAAGAAAGCGCGACTGCAGGAACTGGAGAATTACGATGAACTTCGAGAACAGGCGGAAAAAGAACTGGAACAGGCGGAAGCAGTACTGAAAGAACATTCCGAGGCATTGTCAGCAGCGCGTAAGCAGTTTGCCGGGGAGCTGGTGGAGAAGATCGCAGACGGGCTTCGGGAACTGAATTTCCTTGATGTGCAGTTTGAGATGGAGTTTAGGCGGCTGGATCATTTCACGGCGGGCGGTATCGACGAGCCGGAATTCCTGATTTCCACGAATCCGGGCGAACCGGTTCGGCCGCTCGGTATGGTGGCGTCCGGCGGTGAGCTGTCGCGTATCATGCTGGCAATCAAGACGGTGCTGGCGGAGACCGATCAGGTTCCAACGTTGATTTTTGATGAGATTGACACCGGTATCAGCGGGCGGACTGCACAGATGGTATCGGAGAAGCTGCGGATCCTCTCCAAATGCCGTCAGGTCATCTGCATCACGCACCTGCCGCAGATCGCGGCGATGGCGGACCAGCACTTCGAGATCCGCAAATCCGCGTCCGATGGACGGACGGCAACCTCCATCCGCGCCTTAGACCGCGAGGCGATGGTGGACGAGCTTGCGAGACTTCTGGGCGGCGCGGAGATCACCGAGACCGTGCGGCAGAATGCGGAGGAGATGAAGAGGCTGGCAAAGAAGCGGAAGCTGGAGGTGTGATTATAAATTAAATATAAGATTCGGATTCAGAAAAATGTCGCGTAAGGCGGCATTTTTTTGATCCCCAGATACCAATTAGGTCGAAGTTTGACCGTTTGCGTCGAAGTGGTTTTGCCGCAGCTGTACTTTTCTTCTTCTTTGGTGAGAAAGTAGATGCAGGGGAGGAGAGCAACGCATGATAAAATTTGAACCATTGACACCGGAGAAGTTGATTGGTCTGCAGCCGTATTTTTCGCTGCACCCGACGGACTGTGAAGAATCCCGTTTTGCCTATCATCTGCTCTGGAGACCTTATTATGAGACAAAATACTATGCGGACGAAAAGGGGCTTGTGTGGCTTCAGAAGATCGATTATGATGAGCAGGCGACGATGGTCCCGGTCTGCGCCCTGGGGCATATGCGGGAAAACTTTGACCGTCTGCAGGAATATTTCACAGCAATCGGTGTGAAAATGCATATGTATCTGGTGGATGAGGCGGCGCTTGGAGCGATTCGCCCGGATCCGGAGCGCTATGAGGTGCTGGAGGATCGGGACAGCTTTGACTATATTTATTCCGGGGAAGAAATGCGTGTCCTTCCCGGAAGAAAATATTCAAAAATGAAAAACCGGATTTCGCGATTCCATCGGGATTATGGGGAAACGGCAGAGTTTGTGATCCTGAATCCGGAGGATGAGGGCGGGATACGGACGTTTCTGGAACGCTGGTCTAAGAATAAGGAGAGCGACGATGATCTGAACCGGCTGGACAGCGAAGAGCAGGGGAGCTTTGAGACAATCCGTTTTGGACGCGAGGGCGGGGATCACGATGGCGGGAGTCCGGATAGGAGGAACTCTGGAAGCATTTTCGATGGGAACGATGAATCAGGAGAGAAATATGACTGTTACCCATGTGGAAAAGGCGAATCTGGAGTTACGCGGGCTTTATAATTACCTGGAAAAAGAATTTTTAACGCACGTTTATCCGGAGGCGGAATTTGTAAACCGGGAAGACGATATGGGACTTGAAAATCTCAGGCGGACGAAAGAGAGTATGCATCCGGTTCGCCTGGAGAAGAAGTATACGATTTTAGAACGCTAATCATAAAGATTAGAGAATCAGGTAATTCAGTGCGGCAAATGTCAAAAAATTCGGTTCGGGTATTATTTTGATATATCATATAAGAAATTTGAATTAGAAGAAATTAGGGGATGTGAAAAAACTCGATTGAGTTTTTTCGCATCCCCTTTGATATAAATTTGTACCTTGAAAGT
>ERZ772816.2942-NODE-2942-length-10264-cov-6.286806_pt1 | contig 10264 bp, 19 predicted proteins | sample MGYA00511359_ERZ772816 | MGnify/ENA primary metagenome ERZ772816 (study PRJEB29015, sample SAMEA2737710) | human gut metagenome | biome: human gut; feature: human-associated habitat; material: faeces | place: China | collected 2012 ...
GGATGTGCGCCTGTCCGCGTTCAACGTTTTTCTTTACACGCTTTTTTGTCACTTTCTTGCCAGTGGACACTTTTTTAGCCATTTTAAACTAACCTACTTTCTCAAATATTGAATCCTGTTGCTAAACCTAACCTGATTCAGTTTCCTTGTTACTTAATTATTTCTTCTTGTTTGCTACTGTCTTTCTCGGACCCTTACGAGTTCTAGCGTTGGTCTTTGTCTTCTGACCACGAACCGGAAGGCTCTTTCTATGACGGATGCCTCTGTAGCATCCAATCTCCTGCAGTCTCTTGATGTTCATAGCGATCTCTCTTCTCAGATCACCCTCAACCACCTGACTGTCAGCGATGATTGCCGCAAGCTTCTTAACTTCGTCGTCAGTTAAGTCCTTAACACGAGTGTCAGGATTAACTTCAGCTTCGGCCAGGATACGGGCTGCACTTGCTCTACCGATACCGTAGATGTAAGTCAAGCCGATCTCTACGCGTTTCTCTCTTGGTAAATCGACACCTGAAATACGAGCCATGTGTGTAGTACACCTCCATTAGTTTTTCTTACTTCTTCGTTGATAATGTATAAATTTGCTTAAACTACTGAACAACTCATCCGAGTGGTTCATAATAGAAAGCCGCGCGAAAAAATAGGTGCTAAATCAAATTAGCCCTGTCTTTGTTTGTGCTTCGGATTCTCACAGATTACTCTGATACTGCCTTTTCTCTTGATGATCTTGCACTTTTCGCAAATTGGTTTAACCGATGATCTAACCTTCACAGCAATTCTCCTTTCCGTAATAGTCCGTCCAATCTCGGACATACAATTTTTTATAACCTATTGTAGTCCTGTGTCGGACTTACAGGTACAACAGACTCGTTCCATCCCCCTGCCGTGAGAGGACAAAAGGGCGGATCTTACCTGATGCTTCAACAAAGTTCGCTAAAGCATTATAACATTTAAAATCCTATAATGCAAGCGAAATTTACACTTCTCTCAATATTTTTATTGAGAAAAATGGATTGGTCTTTATTTATCTCTCCAAATGATTCTTCCCTTAGAGAGATCGTATGGCGACATTTCCATTGTAACCTTATCGCCCGGCAGAATACGGATGTAGTTCATACGGAGTTTTCCGCTGATCGTAGCAAGTACGATGTGTCCGTTTTCCAGTTCTACCTTAAACATAGCGTTCGGCAGCTTCTCTGCTACTACGCCCTCAATCTCAATTACATCTGCTTTCGACATTCTATATACCTCCCTGCAATGATTTCTGAATGAAATAGCGGATCGCTTCATCCTGGACTGCCGCGCCGTCCGCAAACTGGGCTGCCAGCGCCTCATCCCATTTGTGGGAGAACTGCACGTGCTTTCTCTTCTTGCGTTTCGGCTTGGCGGCGGTTTTAGTGCGTCCGTCTGCCAGATACACGTAGCGTGCATCTTCTCTGACTATAATATAATAAGTGCCTTTGTCGTGGCCCGCAAGTGAGCGGACCAGACAGCCAGTTCCATATTCCGTCATTCTGATCTCCGTTTCTGTAGACAGGTGTTTCCGCTCCCGCCGCAGGCTTCTCAGATTACAGTTTGTTCGCTTGCCTATTTGCTCACTTAGCTCGCAAACAGGGCAAAAATTCATGCAGATTTGTCTTCGACAAAGAATTTTTGCCATTGCCCGCCTTATTGATCGGCTCGGACATCTGCCTCAAGATGCGTACATACTGTAATCGGAAAGCCTGCTTAGGTCTTCGTAAAAACTTCCCCAGCTTACTTCTTCTTTATAAGGAAAGGATCTCAGGTTCGCCCTCTGTAATAAGAATCGTATTTTCATAATGAGCAGCCCAGCCGCCATCTTCCGTCATGACGGTCCAGTCATCATCGAGCCAGACTACTTCGTAGCTGCCCTCGGTAATCATCGGCTCGATCGCGAGCGTCATGCCGGGCTGTAAGAGAATTCCTTTTCTTTTTCTTGCAAAATTCGGAATCTCTGGATCCTCATGCAGATGGGAACCGATTCCATGACCAACCAGATCCCTGACAACACCAAAACCGAAACTTTCGGCATATTTCTGGATCGCTGCAGAGATGTCATTGAGATGATTGCCAGCTTTGGCAAATTTAATTCCCTCAAAGAAGCTCTGTCTGGTAACTTCAATCAGTTTTTTGGCATCATCGTCGATCTCTCCGATGCCGTAAGTCCGGGCTGCATCTGAGTGGTATCCCTTGTAGATCACTCCTGCATCCAGACTGACGATGTCTCCCTCATCGAGAAAATGTTCCTTGTGCGGGATTCCATGTACAACCTCATCATTGACAGAGACACAGATCGATGCGGGATAGCCGTTGTAATTTTTGAACGAGGGAATGCAGCCGTAACTCCGGATGATTTCCTCTCCCATATGATCAATATCCCAGGTGGACATACCCGGCCGAAGATTCTTCGCCAGTTCCTCATGCGTTTTGGCGAGAATTCTTCCCGCCTCACGCATCAGTTCAATCTCCCTGGGAGATTTTATCGTCACTGCCATGTTTTAAGCTCCCAAAATATCCGTAATGTTCTTGAATACGTCTTCCATGGTCTGTGTACCGTCTACCGTATGAAGAACGCCCTTCTTCTCATAGTACTCGATCAGCGGGTGTGTCTGGTCATGGTATATTTCCAGACGTTTCTGTACAGTCTCCGGCTTGTCATCATCACGAAGCACCAGCTCAGAACCGCACTTGTCGCAGATTCCTTCTTTTTTCGGTGCTGCGAACTGGATGTGGTAGGTAGCGCCGCACTTTAAGCACGCACGGCGTCCTGCCATGCGGTTTACGATGTTTGCATCCGGCACATCTACGTTGAGCGCGAAATCAATCGCCTCGCCGTTTGCTGCCAGCGCCTCTGTCAGACTCTCAGCCTGCGGGATCGTTCTTGGGAATCCATCCAGAATATAGCCGTTCTTGCAGTCAGCCTCATGGATCCGGTCAAGAAGCATGCCGATCGTTACCTCGTCCGGTACTAAAAGCCCCTGATCGATGAACGATTTTGCTTTTTTACCAAGCTCTGTGCCTGCCTTGATATTGGAACGGAAAATATCTCCGGTAGAAATGTGCGGAATGCCGTATTTTTCTGCAATTCTCTGAGCCTGTGTTCCTTTTCCGGCTCCCGGTGCTCCTAACATAACAATCTTCATAATGGTTACAATCTCCCTATATACAACAGAATCGCCTCCAGGCAGGAGCTGTCTCCGGCCACCTCCAGCCGTAAAGTAAGCAAGCTCCCGCCCAGAAAGCGAGTTGTCTTAGTCGTTTAAGAATCCTTTATAGTTGCGAACCAGCATCTGTGATTCGACTGCTTTGATTGTCTCAAGTACTACACCTACGATAATGATAAGAGAAGTACCTCCGAAGGAGAGACGGCTCACTGAGAACAGTCCAGAGACAATGATTGGAACCAGGCAGACAATGATCAGTCCGCAGGCACCAATCAGTATAATATACTCCAGAATTCCATCCAGGTAATCGGATGTTGGCTTTCCTGGACGAATGCCCGGGATGAAGCCGCCAGATTTCTTCATGTTGTTTGCTACTTCAAGCGGGTTGAATGTAATGGATGTGTAGAAATACGCAAACACAATAATCAACGCGATGTAGACAATTAAACCAACTGAATAAGCCGGACGCTCTGGATTAAACCAGGAGCTGGAATTCAGAGCCAGAAGAATCTTTCCTCCGATGGTGTCATAATTAACCTGGAAAAATCCAGCAATTACCACCGGGAAAGACATCAGGGATGAAGCAAAGATAACAGGAATAACACCTGCTGTATTTACTTTTAACGGGATGCTTGTGGACTGACCGCCAACCATCTTACGTCCCTGCATCTTTTTAGAATACTGAACCGGAATTCTCCGCTCTGCATCCTGTAAAATGATAACAAATACAACCATCGCTACGATAACCGCTACGATAATCACGGCTGTTACAACTGCAACCGCCACGATCTTGCCCTGCAGGAAACGCTCATAGAGCGTAATCATATCGCTTGGCATGGTTGAAATGATATTGAACAGAAGCACGATAGAAATACCGTTTCCGACGCCGTTCTCGGTGATTCGCTCACCGATCCACATCAGCATGGCACTTCCGGCTGTCATTGTCACAATAGCGACAATCACATTCAGGGCAGTAAACTCAACTAAAAGTCCCTTGCCGCCGAAACCGATCGCCATAGCGACGGACTGCATCAGCGCCAGTGCAACCGTAAGGTAACGCGTATATTCCGCAATCTTCTTTCTTCCGTCCTCGCCCTCCTGCTGCATTTCCTCTAATTTCGGAATTGCAATTGTCAGAAGCTGCATGATAATGGAAGAAGTGATGTACGGGGTAATACTCAATGCGAATACCGACATGTTCGTGAACGAACCGCCGGTAATCGTATTGAAGAAACCAAACGCATCATTGGACTGTCTTGTAAACAGTTCCTGGAAAAATGTTGTATTAACTCCGGGAATCGGCAGCTGCGATCCGATACGGATCACAACCAGCATAAAGAACGTATAGAGGAGTTTTTCTCTGACCTCTTTTATCTTAAATGCATTCTGGAGTGTTTTTAACATATTAGATCACCTCGCAGGTTCCGCCAACGGCCTCGATCTTAGCTTTCGCGCCTTCACTTACCGCATCAACCTTTACGTTCAGCTTTTTGGTCAGCTCGCCATTGCCGAGGATCTTAACGCCGTCACGCGGGTTCTTTACGATGCCTGCTTCGATTAATGTTTCAACCGTAACAACTGTGTCGTTCTCGAATCTCTCAAGAGCACTTACGTTGATACCAACGATGGTCTTAGAATTTCTGTTTGTGAAGCCTCTCTTCGGGAGACGTCTATATAACGGCATCTGACCGCCTTCAAATCCTGGTCTCGGAGCGCCGGAACGAGCTTTCTGTCCCTTATGTCCCTTACCAGCAGTCTTACCGTTGCCTGATGCGTGACCACGACCTCTTCTGAAGCTGTCGCTGTGCTTAGAGCCTACCGCCGGCTTTAAATTGGATAAATCCATGACTGCACCTCCTTGCAAATATCTTAGATTTCCTCTACTTTAACTAAATGTCTAACATTCTGGATCATGCCTCTGATAGCGGCGTTGTCCGGCTGCTCAACTGTCTTGCCAGTCTTGTTTAAACCAAGAGCTGCAACCGTTGCTTTCTGCTTCGGGATAGCGCCAATAGGAGACTTAACCAATGTGATTTTTAATTTCTCTGCCATTTTTATCTCCTCCTATTAGTTCAGAATTTCTTCTACAGACTTACCGCGAAGTTTTGCAACCTCTTCCGGAGTCTTTAAAGAACCTAAGCCTGCCAGGGTAGCAAGAACTACGTTTGCCTTGTTGTTGGAACCAAGGGATTTTGTACGGATGTTCTTGTAACCAGCCAGATCCAGTACGGCACGAGCCGGACCACCAGCGATAATACCGGTACCTTCCGGAGCCTTCTTCAGAAGTACGTTAGCGCTTCCGAATTTGCCGAGGAAATCGTGCGGGATGCTATTGTTCTCGTCGAACGGAACCTCCATCAGGTTTCTGGCAGCTGCCTCTTTGCCCTTGCGGATTGCTTCCGGAACCTCAGCAGCTTTTCCCATACCAGCACCAACGTGGCCGTTTTTATCTCCAACTACTACTAAAGCGGAAAAACGCATTGTACGTCCGCCCTTAACGGTCTTGGATACACGTTTGATTGCCACTACAGTATCCTCTAACTCGAACTGGTTGGCATCAATTTTTGTACGTTTCATGTGTATGTTCTCCTTCCTACTAGAATTCCAGACCAGCCTCGCGGGCTGCATCTGCTAATGCCTGAACTTTTCCGTGGTAAATAAATCCGCCTCTATCGAAGACAACTTCTTTAATACCTTTTTCAAGCGCTCTCTTAGCGATTACAGTTCCAACGTGAGCTGCTGCTGCAACATCGTTCGTCTTCTCCAGTTCAGCTTTAACTTCCTTCTCGGCAGTGGAAGCTGCTACTAAAGTTTTTCCAACTGTATCATCAATGATCTGAGCATACATATGATTATTACTTCTAAACACTGCTAAACGCGGTCTCTCGGCTGTGCCAGAAAAACGGTTGCGTAATCTAACGTGTTTTTTAACGCGAATTTCGCTTCTTGACTGTTTGCTAACCATCTTCACACTCTCCTTAATTATTTCTTACCAGTCTTACCAACTTTACGTCTGATAACCTCATCGGCATACTTAATACCTTTGCCCTTGTACGGCTCAGGTCTTCTCTTATCCCGAATCTCAGCTGCATACTGGCCAACTTTTTCTTTGCTGATACCTTTAACAGTGATCTTGTTCTGTCCTTCCAGAACAGTCTCAATGCCTTCCGGATCTTCCATCTCTACCGGATGGGAGTAACCAAGGCTGAGAACCAGTTTCTTGCCCTGCTTCGCTGCTCTGTAACCAACACCGTTAACTTCCAGCACTTTCTCATAGCCTTCTGTTACACCATGAATCATGTTGTTAATTAAGGTTCTTGTCAGACCGTGTAAAGATTTCATTTTCTTTAAGTCGTTCGGTCTGGTAACTACGATATGACCATCCTCTTCTTTGATGTTCATCTCAACCGGGAGTTCTCTCTCAAGTGTTCCCTTCGGACCTTTTACAGTCACTAAATTGTTCTCTGCGATTGTTACGGTTACGCCCGCCGGAATCGCAACTGGCATTCTTCCGATACGTGACATGCCTTTTACCTCCTACTTAGATTTTCGGAGAAGCCGCTAAGGCTTCTCTGTTTTCAGTTGTATCTATACCTTGTCTAAACCGATGATGATGCTTTCGGCTTACCAAACAAATGCAAGAACTTCTCCGCCTACGCCGAGTTCTCTTGCCTGCTTGTCAGTGATAACGCCCTGGTTGGTGGAGATGATAGCTACACCTAAACCGCCCAGTACCTTCGGCATATCTTCCTTGTTTGCGTAGATACGCAGACCCGGTTTGGATATTCTCTTGATGCCGGAGATGATTTTCTCGTTTTTGTCTTTACCGTACTTTAAGGTAATACGGATAGTCTTGAAATTGCCGTCCTCAACAACGTCATATTTCTTGATGAAACCTTCCTTTACCAGGATGTCAGCGATTGCTAATTTCATCTTGGAAGACGGAACATCTACTGTATCATGTTTTGCAGTGTTAGCATTACGGATTCTTGTAAGCATATCTGCAATCGGATCGCTCATTGTCATTTTGAGTGTGCCTCCTTATAATTTGACTACCACTTACTGTAAGTGGGTTTCGGTGGGTTTTGGGAACACTAGGATGTGTCCTCTATAATATAGGCATCGTCCACTCGACTAAGCTCGTCTATCGTCTTCGACTCTGACTCACTAAGTCTCGGGACGGGCTGCCTTTTCAGGCAACCTCTTGCCGTGACGCATCGCTCAACTAGATTCAGCTTACGCTTCATCAAGGTTCGCGATGAGCCTCGCACTAAGTTCGCGCTTGCTGCGCTCACTAAGTTGCTTTCGGCTTACCAGCTTGCTTTCTTTACGCCCGGAATTTCGCCCTTGTAAGCTAATTCACGGAAGCAAACTCTGCAGATGCCGTATTTTCTTAAATATGCATGCGGACGACCGCAGATTCTGCAGCGGTTATATTCTCTGGTGGAGAATTTTGCCGGACGCTGCTGTTTAATCTTCATTGAAGTTTTAGCCATGATAAATCCTCCTATTATTTAGCAAATGGCATGTTGAACTGAGTTAACAGCTCACGTGCTTCTTCGTCGGTCTTAGCAGTGGTAACGAAGATGATATCCATACCTCTTACCTTATCTACTTTATCGTACTCGATCTCCGGGAAGATAAGCTGCTCTTTGATACCCAGAGCGTAGTTGCCTCTGCCGTCAAATGCGTTCGGATTTACACCGCGGAAGTCTCTTACTCGCGGAAGAGCCAGGTTGATCAGACGATCAGCGAACTCATACATCTTCTCGCCACGCAGGGTAACTTTACAGCCGATAGCCATACCCTCTCTAAGTTTGAAGTTAGCGACTGATTTTTTCGCTTTTGTAAGAACTGCCTTCTGGCCAGTGATGATTTCCATATCTCTTACAGCAGAGTCCAGAACTTTAGCATTTTCTTTTGCCTCGCCAACGCCCATGTTGATAACAATCTTGTCCAGCTTCGGCACTTCCATGATATTTTTATATCCGAATTTTTTGATCATAGCGTCTACGATTTCGCTCTGATACATTTCTTTTAATCTAGCCAATTTTAACGTTCCTCCTCTCTGTATTAGTCAATTACTTTACCGGTTGCCTTAGCAACGCGGACTTTCTTGCCGTCTTCTACTTTGAAGCCAACTCTCGTAGCCTTGCCATCCACTACCAGCATAACGTTGGAAATGTCAAGCGCGCCTTCCTGATGGATGATGCCGCCCTGCTGATTAGCTGCAGACGGTTTGGTATGCTTTGTTACCATGTTGCATCCCTCAACCAGGACTGTATTCTTCTTTACATTAACGGAAAGAACTTTTCCGGTTTTGTCTTTGTCTTTACCTGTGATAACCTTTACCAGGTCGCCTTTTTTAATTTTATGCACAGCTGACACCTCCTACAGTACTTCCGGAGCCAGGGAAACAATCTTCATAAACTGTTTCTCACGAAGCTCTCTGGCAACCGGCCCAAAAATACGGGTTCCTCTCGGGTTCTTGTCGTCTTTGATGATAACGGCTGCGTTCTCATCAAATTTGATGTAGGAACCATCTTTACGGCGTGCGCCCTTAACGGTACGTACAACAACGGCCTTCACTACATCGCCTTTCTTTACAACACCGCCTGGTGTTGCATCTTTAACGCTGGCAACGATTACATCGCCAATATTTGCATATCTTCTAGTAGAGCCGCCCATAACGCGGATACAGAGTAATTCTTTCGCACCGGTATTGTCGGCAACCTTTAATCTGGTCTCCTGCTGAATCATGCCCAATACTCCTTTCTGATTTAGAAATTATCTCGCTTTCTCGATAATTTCGACGAGTCTCCATCTCTTATCCTTGGATAACGGTCTTGTTTCCATTACCTTTACAGTATCACCGATACCGCACTCGTTGTTCTCGTCGTGTGCTTTTAATTTATAAGTTCTCTTAACAATCTTACCGATTAAAGGATGTTTTACGTGGTTTTCGATAGCAACTACGATTGTTTTGTCCATCTTGTTGCTTACTACCTTACCGGTACGTGTTTTTCTAAGATTTCTTTCCACGGTAGATATCTCCTTTCCTATTTTAGGAATCTATGATAATTAGTTCGCTTTCTCTGTAATAACAGTCTGAATACGAGCGATGTTTCTGCGAACTTCTTTAATTCTGCTTGTATTATCCAGCTGGTTGGTAGCGTTCTGGAATCTTAAGTTGAAGAGTTCCTTCTTAGCAGCTACTAATTCTTCGTTTAATTCTGCAGATGTCTTAGCTTTTAAATCTTCTACATACTTATTAATTTTCACTGTTATCACCGCCTTCTAAATCTGCTTTAGAAGCAATCTTGCACTTGCACGGAAGTTTGTGCATAGCAAGACGAAGCGCTTCTCTCGCTGTCTCCTCTGGTACACCCGCGATCTCGAACATTACGCGGCCTGGTTTTACTACTGCTACCCAGTACTCAAGTGCGCCTTTACCGGAACCCATACGAGTCTCAGCCGGTTTAGCAGTTACTGGTTTATCCGGGAAAATCTTAATCCAAACTTTACCACCACGTTTGATGTAACGGGTCATGGCAACACGGGCTGCCTCGATCTGGTTGGAAGTGATCCAGGCCGGCTCCAGAGTCTGCAGGCCGTACTCACCGTTGGAAACCTTGTTTCCTCTTGTTGCCACGCCCTTCATTCTACCTCTGTGGACACGGCGGTATTTTACTCTCTTAGGCAGAAGCATTACTTGTTGCCTCCTTCCTTGCGAGTCCTCTTCTCTGCGAGAACCTCACCAGCGTAGATCCAAACCTTGACGCCCAGCTTACCGTAAGTGGTGTGAGCCTCGGCGAAACCATAGTCGATATCAGCGCGCAGGGTCTGCAGCGGAATGGTACCCTCATGATACTGTTCTACTCTTGCAATCTCAGCGCCGCCTACACGGCCGGAGAGCTGAACCTTGATACCTCTTGCGCCCAGACGCATGGCACGGCTGATAGCCTGCTTCATGGTGCGGCGGAAGGAAGCACGGTTCTCGAGCTGAGCAGCGATGCTCTCTGCTACCAGCTGGGCATTCTTGTCGGGCTGCTTGACCTCAACAACATTTACCAGTACAG
>ERZ772816.2952-NODE-2952-length-10213-cov-40.030419_pt1 | contig 10213 bp, 10 predicted proteins | sample MGYA00511359_ERZ772816 | MGnify/ENA primary metagenome ERZ772816 (study PRJEB29015, sample SAMEA2737710) | human gut metagenome | biome: human gut; feature: human-associated habitat; material: faeces | place: China | collected 2012 ...
TTTATTATATCTTATCAAGTCTGTTTTGTCAAGAACTTTTTTCATTTTTTTGAAAAGTTTTCTTTCAATCGGTTTTGTACGATCCGTCATCTCAAACGTGACAACTTTGATAGTTTATCATGTGTTGTTTTGTTTGTCAAGAATTTTTTGTTTTATTTTGGAAATCTTTCCAAAATCATGTTGTCCTCTGTCAAATCATGTCTTATCCAGCGGTCAGCTTGACTATAATACCACTCGTATTTTATTCTGTCAACCATTTTTTAATACTTTTTTCACTTGCATCTGAACAGCAGCGGTTAAATTTCACCCTTCTGTGACATTTAGTCTTACCAAAATCATGGTTTTCAAAGTGAAATTCATTTTTTAACCCACAACATACCAGTTTTTTCTTCTGTCTTTTACGCTTGTACGCTTTTTCCGCCTCAATCAGGCATTTTTGATGCCAAATTGGTCAAGGCTCCATAAGTGGCTGATATACGTTCTTACAGCCTTTAACCAGCCTCGTAGAAAGAGGTATTAAATGCACTATCTGCCCCCTGCATCATTCTATAAAGTATAAAAGCGGCTGCCGGAATTATCCGGCAACCGCCCTGTTACAATCGCTGCGTATAAAACACCCGCAATTATTTTAATGTAACTTTTGCTCCCTCAGCCTCAAGTTTAGCTTTGATATCCTCAGCTGTTGCTTTGTCAGCTGCTTCTTTTAATACTTTCGGAGCTCCGTCTACTACGTCTTTCGCTTCTTTTAAGCCTAAGCCTGTAGCTTCACGAACAACTTTGATAACTTTAACTTTGTTCGGGCCAACTTCTGTTAACTCTACGTCGAACTCAGTCTTCTCTTCTGCTGCTGCGCCCTCGCCAGCACCTGCTGCTGCAACTACAACGCCTGCTGCTGCAGATACGCCGAACTCTTCTTCACAAGCTTTTACTAAATCATTTAACTCTAATACGCTTAACTCTTTGATAGCATCGATAAATTCTGCTGTTGTTAATTTTGCCATTATAATTTTCCTCCATTATAATTTATTGTCGCACCGGTCAGTCTCTCCTGCCGTGCCCATATACTGTTTCATCCAGCCGCCGGATAGATTACTCTGCCGGTGTCTCTGCTGGTTCTTCTGCAGCTGCTGTTTCTTCTGCCGGAGCAGCCTCTACTGCTGCATCTGCCGCACCGCCTTTTTCTGCGATCTGATTGAGAACGCGAGCAAGGTTGGTAATCGGAGACTGTAAGCTTCCAAGTAATTTGGAAAGAAGTTCTTCTCTTGATGGTACTGCTGCGACAGCCTTCATGCCTGCCTCATCATAATAAGTACCCTCAACAACACCTGCTTTGATTTCAAGAGCAGGAGCTGTTTTAGCGAACTTAGCTAAAACTCTTGCCGGAGCTGTTGCATCCTCAGTAGAGATAGCGAAAGCATTCGGTCCTTCAAGAACGTCTCTTAAGCTTTCGAACTGAGTACCTTCTACTGCACGGCTTACTAAAGTATTTTTGTATACTTTGTAAGTAACACCAGCTTCTCTTAATGCTTTACGTAACTGAGTATCTTCTGCTACGGTAAGTCCACGGTAGTCAACTACTACGACCGACTGTGCATCTTTGATGTTTTCAGAAATTTCCTGTACGATAGGCTGTTTGAGTTCTACTTTTGCCACGAATCGTGCACCTCCTTTTATTATTTTGCCGACGGATAATCCGCCGGATCACAGTGATTTTCCCACTGCTGCTGCATAAAAGACTTGAGGTATATAAAACCGCTTTATTCAGATTAAAATCTGCAATAAAAAACTCCCTGCAAAGACAGAGAGATACGGTCAAAAAAATCTTGATAAAGATCCCCTCGGCAGGTCGTCTTACGTTTACGCCATATGGCACCTGCTGTCTTCGGCATATATGCAAATCGCTGAGTACCGGAAAACCGACTCAACGATATGCATTATAACATTGTATATTATGGTTGTCAACAATTTTCTGCTTTTACTGTGTAATTTTAACTACGTTTAATCTTACACCAGGTCCCATTGTAGATGCAAGAGTTGCACTCTTAACATACTGACCTTTTAAGCTTGCAGGTTTTGCTTTGTTGATCGCACCCATAAGGGTCTGGAAGTTGTCGCTTAACTGTTCTTCTGTAAAAGAAACTTTTCCAACTGGCACGTGGATAATGTTTGTTTTGTCCAATCTGTATTCAATCTTACCAGCTTTGATGTCGTTAACAGCTTTTGTAACATCCATAGTTACTGTTCCAGCCTTCGGGTTTGGCATTAAACCTTTCGGTCCAAGTACACGACCAAGACGTCCAACAACGCCCATCATGTCCGGTGTAGCAACAACAACATCGAAGTCTAACCATCCCTCGTTCTGAATCTTCGGGATCAGCTCCTCGCCGCCTACGTAATCAGCGCCTGCTGCCTGTGCTTCATCAACCTTGGTTCCTTTTGCGAATACTAAAACTTTAACTGATTTACCAGTTCCGTGTGGTAATACAACTGCACCACGGATCTGCTGCTCTGCATGACGTCCATCACAACCTGTTCTGATGTGAAGTTCGATTGTCTCATCAAATTTAGCTGTTGCGTTTTTCTTTACCAGGCTGATTGCTTCAGCAACATCGTACTGAGCAGCCTTATCAAAACTTTTCACAGCTTCCTGATATTTCTTTCCTCTTTTCATTCTAAAAAAACCTCCTGGTGGTATTATCGGGAGAGGGCCCTCCCACATAATCGTTAATAAATATCGTTAATTTTTGCAGAATTTCTCAGAAGAATGCCACTCTTGCATTCTTCCAATGAATTTGCTGTTTTTGTAAATTCTATTCTTCCACTGTAACGCCCATACTTCTTGCAGTACCAGCGATCATGCTCATAGCTGCCTCTAAAGATGCTGCATTTAAGTCAGGCATTTTTAATTCTGCGATTTCCTGTAATTTTGCTTTGGAAAGTGTAGCAACCTTTGTCTTGTTCGGTGTTGCAGAACCAGATTTAATGTTGCAGGCTTTCTTGATTAATACAGGAGCAGGCGGTGTCTTTGTAACGAAGCTGAAGCTTCTGTCTGCGTATACTGTAATAACTACAGGGATGATAAGATCTCCCTGATCAGCGGTTCTTGCGTTGAACTGTTTTGTAAATTCAACGATGTTAACGCCATGCTGTCCAAGAGCAGGTCCAACTGGAGGAGCAGGTGTAGCCTTGCCAGCAGGAATCTGCAATTTGATATATCCTTCTACTTTCTTTGCCATTTGGAATTGCCTCCTTAATCCAATGTTTCAGGCATAATCTCATGCCTGCGCACAGATCCTGGTCTGTGCTTTAATTGTTAAGTTTTACATCTGCGAAACTTATTTCTACCGGCGTCTCGCGGCCGAACAATTCAACATTGATCGTCACACTCTGCTTTCCGTGATTCATCGCCTGGATCACTCCGATAGTGTCTTTCCAGACACCTCCGGTAACCACAACGGTGTCTCCCTCTGTAAAGTCAACTTCAATGTTCTCTTTCTTGATTCCCAAAGGTTTCATTTCCATATCGGTAAGCGGAACCGGCTTGCTTCCCGGACCAACAAATCCGGTAACACCACGGGTATTTCTGACAACATACCATGTGTCGTCATTCATAACCATATTGATAAGAACGTATCCCGGAAACATTTTCTTTGATACGGATTTTTTTGCGCCATTTTTCATTTCGACAACATCCTGCATCGGAACGCGGACCTCTAAGATCTGATCTTCCAGATGTCTGTTTTCAATTGTCTTGTCAATGTTCGCTTTTACCTTATTCTCATATCCTGAGTAGGTATGAACAACATACCAGTGTGCCTCTGCCATAAATCACTCTGCCTCCATTAAAAATTAAAACCAACAAGGAAATCAACGCCATACTGAATTGCGAAATCCAAAAGCGCGATGATAAGACCTAATACAACGGATACAGCAATAACCGCTGTGGTCTGTCTTACAAGTGATTGTTTCTCCGGCCAAATAATCTTTTTGAATTCAGCCGAAAGACCGGTAAACCAGCTCTCTTTTGGAGCCTTGTCTAACTTCTCGGTTTCTCCCATTTTTTCACTCCTTTGCCACGCGCGTCTTATTTGGTTTCTTTGTGTAACGTATGGGTCTTGCAGAATCTGCAATACTTTTTGGTTTCCATCCTGTCAGGATGAGCTTTTTTGTCTTTTGTCATGTTGTAGTTACGGTTTTTGCATTCCGTACATGCCAATGTTATTTTTGTGCGCACAACTTCCACCTCCATTAAAATTCTTTGTGCTTTTTTCTGCCCCGGTCTCCGTAGTGAGACGTTTTTTAAGGATCAGCGACAGTCCTTAAAAAAAGGCATAAAAAAAAGACCTACTTCCATCGCCTGTCTACTATATCATATCCACTTGTTTCCGTCAATCTTTTTTTGTATATTATACCCTTTTAAACCTTTTTGATTATTTTTTCCTATTTCACATTTTTTTCTCAAATGGTATAATATTTTTATATAGTTAGACCGAAATACTTTTAAAGAATCTTTAAAAATATAATTAAAATCCCCACACTTATCATGCCAGGCGGCAAGGATGCTGTCCTATAACCTGATAAATGTATATATTTCATGGAAGAAAGGAGGGGTTTTCTTGGCTGCTATTGACAGTGCCTATCATTATTATTTAAGCACTTATGGCACTTCGAAGGTATCGCGTTATGATACCCATAAGAAGAGTCAGCTTCGTGCTGTCTATAATCAGATTGTAAAAACAAATAAAGATACTCCTCTGTATAAAATTCCAGATTCCACGGATGTGAAAAAATTTGCGATTGACCTGAAAGAACATACCCGTTCGATCCAGAATGTAATCGCTGCCCTTTCTGACAACGACGAGGGGATTGAAAATGTATTCAACAAAAAAGTTGCAAAGTCTTCCGACGAATCTTCTGTCAATGTTACCTACATTGGTGAGGATCAGAGTCTCGATAATTCTTTGCATTTTGATGTGGAGGTAAAACAGCTTGCAGCCCCACAGATCAATGTCGGAAAGTTTCTTTACCCTGATGAATGCGATTTCAAAACAGGTACTTACACATTCGATATATCAACTGATTTAAGTTCATATGAGTTTCAGTATACCGTAAGCAGAAATGATGACAACCAGCATATTCTTGAAAAGCTTGCACGCCTGGTCAATTCTTCAGGTGCCGGGATTCATGCCGATCTTGCCAAAAATGCCAGTAACAAGATTGCCCTGCGTTTAACTTCAAGTCAGACCGGTCTTGCAGACGGTCAGTCCTATCTGTTTGAAGTTACCCCAAGTTCCGATCATGCATCCGCAAAAGCAATGCAGACACTCGGTATTGATTGTGTTACCCAGACAGCGAGTAATTCTTCTTTCTTATTAAACGGTACGGAGCATGCATCTCTGTCAAATACTTTTACTGTCAACAATGCTTTTGAACTGACACTGAATAAACCAAGCTCCCAGGCAAACCCTGTACAGATCGGCTTTAAAACAACAGCTGACTCCATTGTAGACAATGTCCAGTCTCTGGTAAATGTATACAACAATCTGATCCAGTTAAGCTATCGCTATGACAGCACACAGGAAGCAGATAAACTGCGGCGCGATTTTACACAGGTGGTAAAACCTTATTACAATGAATTTGAGTCGTATGGATTAAAACTTTCAGATGACGGTGCCATCAAGGTCGATACACATCTTCTGACGGATGCAGTCACTTCCACGGATGCAAAAGAATGCTTTGCAACATTAAATAAGTTTAAAAACGATCTCGGGACGACCGCCGGAACCGTCTCTGTTGACCCGTTAAATTATGCAAGCAAAACGATGATCACTTACAAAAAACCAGGTCATAAGAATTTTTCCTGCCCTTACCTGACCTCCGTTTATTCCGGAATGATGTTAGACAGATATTGCTAAACGGACACTTACAGATTTTCTGTAGTGTCCGTTTAATATTCCAATATCCCAGATGCAACTTCAGATTATGCATCTTTCGCACTGATCATGTACTATATATCATTTTCCTGATTTTCATTTTCTTCTATAATATCCAGCATCGTATTTATTCTCTCTATATAATTGTGATGCTCCCTTACTTTTCGATAACCATTTTCTGCGATTGCCAGACGTTCTTCCTCATGTGCCAGATAATATTCTGCTTTTTCACAAAGATCATTGATTCCGTCAAAGCATACCAGGTCTTCCCCCTCTTTAAAATAATATGGTATTTCCGCCTGATAATTTGTCATCAGAAAGCCTCCTGCCCCAAGCACATCCCATACCCTGAGTGGTATGCCGCTCTTGATATTCGGAATCGTAAAATTCAGATTAATCTTTGACATACGAAAAACCTGCGGCAGCTCACTCCAGTAATCAACCGAACCACAGTACTGAATCCGCAGCATATCACTTACATCACTGTTACTGTACACATTGACATGATAACGTTTTGACAGTTCGATCAATGCACGTCTGCGCTCCACTTCCGCAATTTTAAATCCAAGTACGGTTGTCTGAAAGATCAGTCCAAGATCCGAAAACGACCCTTCTGATTTTTCCAGTTCAAAATATTCCTGCAGTTTTTCTAAAATGTCTGTGGTCAGCATAGGTTCCACTATATTTGCACCGCTAATGTTTAACTGTGCCTCAATCACTGCGTCAAAATACCCCCGTAGATATTCTGGCAGCCTGCTTTTTATCTTATCATAAGAATTTCTTTCATAAAGACTTCCGACAAACGCAATGTCTCCTTTATATTTCTGTATTTCCGGCGAATTTGCAATCACCATATCCATCCGGTTTGTATCTACCGCAAGCGGAAGATACCAGATATGCTCTACTCCCATCTCCCGAAATTCCAGATAATTTGTCTTATCAAAGGTAAATATATAATTGCAGGGATGAAAAATGGATTCGTGATACATACTGATCAGCGGATTGTCACAGCTCCACGATACATATTTTATTCCCATCTTCTGACAGACATTCGAAATCAGTGCAAAATAATTGACCGTAAATACCATATCATAATGCGTTTCCTGTATTTTGTGCTCAATTATTTTTTCAAATTCCGGATCAATATCATAATTGCCAAGATGCTGTTCGATATTATCCACCGTATGCCCCAGTAATAAAAAAGTCTGCTCTATGTCTCTGTAATTATAAGCTTTCCAGCGATACATTAATATGTGCATAATAATCTCCATTCCTGTGCCGTGTCAGCCAAAATAACGTTTTCATCTGTATGTAAAACCTGTTGCAGGGAGGGAATGAGAACCTCCGCTCTACATCCAGGCTTCCCGGATCCACTCCGCTCTGCTTTTCCACGTATGATGTTCTTTTACTGCCTGATATCCACAGTCTGCCATTTTTTGTGTGGACTGCATGTGGCCAAACAGGTCAAATACACGGTCTGGCAAAGTCCGGATCTCATTTCTTGAAAACATGACAAGTTCTTTTCCATCCGTAAATTCTCTGCGCAGATAGGTGGAATCGTCCGTCACCACTGCTGCTCCGGCAAGCATTCCGTTAAAAATACGGTCATGTGCTCCGGCTTTAAACCAGGTCATCGTATTCAGGACAATCTTGCTATCGTTCATCAGTGGCAATATTTCCGGCGCAAGTACTTTTCCACCATACACCAGATACGGATTGTCACTCCACTCACACTGATCCCAGCCTGTTCCATATGCCGTTACCCGTATTCCGTTTTCCACCAGTATGCGGACTGCCTGTTCGCGGAAAAATGATGTCGCATAGGAATCTATGAAACGCATCTGCACGATGATCTCATGAATGCGCTCCTCCGATATATCGTTACGCTTATATTTTAAATATTCTTCGATCACATCCTCCGTCGTGCGGTCCGGATGATGCACCAGTTCTGACAATACCGCCTGTGCCATCTCCTCTCCGTCCACTTCCGGGATGGATGACAGATCCGGTATCATCTTCGCAACTGTGTAGATCGGCAATGCCCCGGCATATAAAACATCAATTCCACGCTCCGCAAGCGGCTTATGCCTGCTGCCAAGTTCCACCCCGGCATGTGGCAGAAAATCCGTATACCGGATATTTTTAAAATATCTGCGGATATACCGGACATGGTTGCGGTCCGTGCACAACACAACAGATGTTGCCGGTGCATTCTGCAGTGGTTTTTCATAGTGAAACGGATGATCCATCAGGATATTGATATATGGAATATTGTAAGTTTCCCAGAGATTTGGCTCTTCTTCCGCAGAACCTGCTCTTTTTGATCCTGCTGTACTTTGGAAAATGTCCTGCTTCAAAAGCATCCCTGTTCCGGTCATGCCTGCCGGAAGTGACAGATTATATCCCAGGTTATTAAACGTCACACAGAAAAACCTCTGATCTTTTTTTGCACCATCTCCGATACATTCGATCAGCGCCTGCTTGCTCACCTCTTCGAGACGGGCATCATAGGTAAAGGAAGCATATCCCATGGATTCAAAGGCATTTTTCAGTTCCTGGGTGAATAAGTCGAGGGTGTCGTAGACACCGGTGAAGTAGATGATGGTTGTCTGCATGGTGGTCTCCTGTACTTTTTATAGATTTATTTTTTCTATACTGCAGCTATGCCTTTTATAATCATCCTTTGCGGGATCTGCGCTGTCATAATTGATTCCAGCCAGGATCACTTGTCCATGATAATCTTTCAGGCTCTGCATGTACTGCTTCTTTTTTATCTGTGCAATCGCTGCATCTGACGATTTATCCCATTTTAATTCCACCACGATCGCTGGCACATCTCTAAATTTTCTCGGGACAAACACAATGTCAGCAAATCCCTTTCCCCCGGCGAGTTCCCGATACATCACATAATCTTTTCTTGCAGCATAATATGCCAGCGAAAGCACACATGACATAGAGTTTTCATCATTATACTTTAAAATGGATATATTTTCCTGATGCACCTGCTCGATCATTTCCGCAACATATTCTTCTTTTCCATCTATAGTTGCCTGAAGCAGTGTTTCAGAATTACGAATCGCATCCATGACCGGTTCCCATCCGCCATCCTCTATGCAGTTAATAAACTCTTTCTGCACCTCCTGGTTTGGAATAGAAACAGTCTTGTTCTCAAAATCGTAGGTCAGGTATCCCAAATGCACTAAAAGCGTAAATACATCATCTACGCTCGCAAATGTGGACATATCATTCTGAAACTTATCCGGATTAATCCTTATATGGCTGCCTGATATAAGCTGTGTGATTAACGCCTTCAAGTGATACATGTCCATCTGGATATATTTTTTTAGTGCCTCATAGGTCTCCGTCTTCGTCCAATAACTGTCAAAATCATGTCCCAGCAATGACATGACTACTGATCTTGGATTATAGATCTGAATGCCCTTTAAATCATATCCATCGTACCACTGTTTCATCCTGTCATAAGGCATACCATATGACACACACAGACTTTGAACTTCCTCTTCCGTAAACCCGGTAAATTCAGCGAGTTCCCTTTGATTGGTCATGGAATATTCATCAAACATATTGAGAGCTGAATGCTCGCCATACTTTTTAATCGGCAGTATTCCCGTCATATAAGCCAACGCAATATATGGCTTATCTTTCATCCACAGGCACAAGAAATCCAGATATTTTTTCTGTGCTTCATCATCCCCCGGATACTTTCGAAATATGCAATCCCACTCGTCGATAATGATGATAAATTTCTGTTTTTTCTGACTATAGATGTTCTCTAATACATCAATAAGATCTTCCCGGTCAAAACAGTCTACATCTCCGTATTCCCGCCTGATATCCCATAAAAGTCTCTTTTGCATATAATCGATCATTGCATCCACCGACTGCGCCCGGTTAAGAAAGTCAAGCATGTTGACATGAAGGACATTATATTTATTCAGATTTGCCTCAAAACTTTCATCCTGTGCAATCTTATAATCCGCAAACATGCTTTTCGAATCACATCCCTTGCTATAATAAGCTACAAGCATATTTGCAGTCATAGATTTTCCAAAACGGCGAGGTCTGCTTACGCATATATTCTGATGTTCGGTATTCAGATTCTGATTCATTTCAGAAATCAGCATGGTTTTATCCACATATATCTTGGAATTAAGTGCTTTCTGAAATTCTTCATTTCCCGGATTTAAATATATTCCCATTCTAATCTTGTATGATAATTAGGAAGTTAATTATCACATATTTCCTTTCTTTTAATATCG
>ERZ772816.2958-NODE-2958-length-10181-cov-3.839720_pt1 | contig 10181 bp, 8 predicted proteins | sample MGYA00511359_ERZ772816 | MGnify/ENA primary metagenome ERZ772816 (study PRJEB29015, sample SAMEA2737710) | human gut metagenome | biome: human gut; feature: human-associated habitat; material: faeces | place: China | collected 2012 ...
CCCCAAGCCTGCCGACGCGGATCCCATCCCTCGCTTTCCAAAGGCATCTGTGTTTATCGGCTTGTCCGCAGCGTCCCCACCAGAGCGCAGATTGCCTTCGAGGGGTACAAGGCCCTTGCTCTAAAGCGGCAAAAATCGGCATCAGCTCGCCCCAGCTACAGGGAGGGATATTGTTTTGGGGCCGCCCCCCCTTCCTTTTCCTCCTTCCTCCCCGGTTCGTTTTTTGATCGGAGCGAAGCCCTCCGGCGGAAACCGGAACAATGGGCGCAACAACGTCCGCTCAGGACACAAAAGGCGGGAAGCCGCCGGGAAACGGTGTTCTTTCCGAAACGCTTCCAAAGGACTGCCTATGGTTTCTCTTGAACTCAACCAAGATCATTGCATCCGGTGCGGGCGCTGCATCAGCGTATGCCCGCAGCGCATCCTCGGACGCCACACCAACGGGTCTGTGGATGTCCTGCACGGGGCTCTGGCCCGCTGCATCCGGTGCGGCCACTGCGTCGCCGTCTGTCCCAAGGCGGCCCTGACCTTGGAACATATCGCGCCCTCTTCCCTGCCGCTTGTCGAGGATGCCCCGCTTTCCGACTTGCAACGCGACATGCTGTTTAAGACGCGGCGCTCCACCCGCGCGTATAAAGACGAACCCGTTGATCGCAACGTGCTCCTCAAGGCGCTGGAAGAGGCCCGCTACGCGCCGACGGCGTCCAACTGCGAGGAAGTGGCGTGGCTGCTGGTGGAAGGCCGCGACAGGCTGCACGATCTGGCCTCCCGCGTGGCGGACTGGATGTCGACGCTTACCGGAAAATACAGCCATGTGGCATCGGCTTTCCGCGCCGGGCAGGATCCGATCCTGCGGGGGGCCCCCTCCCTCATCCTCGCGCACGGCGACGCCAACATGCCGTGGAACGCTCTCGACTGTGCCGCCGCCGTCAGCTATCTGGAGCTCGCCCTGCACAGCTACGGCATCGGGACTTGCTGGAGCGGTTTCGTCATCGCCGCAGCCAGCAACGGTGTAGACCTCGGCATCCCTCTTCCCGAAGGCCGCAAAATCTGCGGAGGGCTCATGATCGGGTACCCTGCCGTCCAGTATGCCCGTGTTCCCCCGCGCAAGCCCGTGCGTTTGACGGTCATAGAGTAAACCACTGGTACGTACCCAATTGAAGAAACAAAAGAAAAGCCCTGAATGCTTGTTCAGGGCTTTTCTTTTGTTTTTTCAACGCCTGAAGGTGATCCTCCTATATGGAGCATTGAAACGAAGAAACCGGGGGAGGAATTGCGCAGTGCGCCTTTCCTCCCCCGGTCAATGGCTTACCTCAAATCCGAGGACTAGGCTTCGAAGTTGGCTTCGAGCAGAGCAAGGATCTGGTCGCGGCTAGCGGCGCGGGGGTTGTTGTTCAGGAGGCGCTTGGCGGCGAAGGCGCGGTCCGCACAGGCGGGCAGGTCTTCACGCTTCACGCCGTAGTTGGAGAGGCCGGTGGCGATGTCGAGGTCGTTCAGCAGATCGCGGAAGGCGTCTTCCACGTCGGCGGCGCGGTCCATCACGCTCATGCAGCCGGAACGGTCATCGCCACGCAGGATGTCGGCCACAATGGCGTACTTCTCGGGATTGGCGATGTAGTTGAAGCCCACGCTGAAGGGAGCGCAGAAGGACATGGCCAGGCCGTGAGGAATGTGGCATTCCACGGGCAGGGTCGTGCCGATGGCATGGATGATGCCGTTCTGGGTGTTGCCGAAGCCCATGCCGGCGAGAGCGGAGGCGTACATCATGGCGTCGCGGGCGGCGGCGTTCTTGCCGTTGGCATAGGCCTGGCGGATGTTGGCGCCGACCAGCTTCATGGCCTGAAGGTTCAGGGCGTCGGTGATCGGGGTCGCAGCGATGCCGCAGAAGGATTCCATGGCATGAACGAAAGCGTCAACGCCGGTCATGGCGGTCACGCGGGGAGGCAGACCGAAGGTCAGCTCAGCGTCGAGGATGACGGTGTCGGCATACATGTATTCGGAAACAACGCCCTTCTTGCCGCCGTTCTTGGTGTCGGCGAGCACGGAAATGTTGGTCATTTCAGAGCCGGTGCCGGACGTGGTGGGGATCAGGATGCAGGGCAGGGAAGGATTCGGAACCAAGTTGATGCCGAAGTACTTGTCGATGGGGCCTTCGTTGGAAAGCAGCACGGAAGCGGCCTTCGTGGTGTCGAGGGCGGAACCGCCGCCGAAACCGATGATGGCATCACAGCCTTCTTTATGGTAAAGCTCCAACGCCTCGCAGACATTGACAGTAGTAGGGTTGGCAACTGTTTTATCATAAATGGTATAGGGGATACCGGCCTCCTTTAAAGCTTTTTCCAGTCTTCGGGTAAGTCCAAGCTTCATGATACCGCCATCTGTAATGATCAGTACATGAGTACATTTGTGGCGCATGATGATTTCAGGGAGTTCCTTGACGCTTCCTGCGATTTTAGGTTTTCTGTAAGGTAAAAAGGGAATTGCAATGTGAAAAGCTTTCTGAAAAGCCCTGCAATATATTTTTCTGAGAGTGTTCATGGATAATTCCTTTCCTGGGGGCAGCCTGCTGTTTTGCAGACTGCCGGACAGCAGTTACTTCAGAAAAAAATATAACAAGGTAAAAAAGAAAAGTCAATATATTTTGATATTCAAAATTTATCTTTGGTAAAAGAGCTTATTCCGAGACATACGAGCCAAAATTCCATTGCCGCAGGCAATCTGGAATGAATTTTGGCTACGTTACTGTGAACGGAGTGAACAGTAACGAACATATCCATAAAATTTTACAAAACTACGAAAATCAGTTGACAATGGAGTAAGTTTATACTAACCTAAAGTTAGCGAAGTATAACAATATTGTAAAACAGCAGTGTTATTATATTAAAGAATTAAAGAAATTTGCTCCACAGGAAGTGGATATGAGGGAGGAATGAAAAAATGTTTCTGCAGATACAGGGAATTCAGAAGTCTTTTGGTGCAGGGGACAGCCGGGTGGATGTGCTTAAAGGGCTGGATCTTGACATTGAGAGAGGAGAGTTTTGTGTGCTTCTGGGTCCGTCTGGTTCCGGTAAGTCTACGCTTCTGAATATTATCGGTGGGATTGACAGTGCAGACGAGGGAAATCTGGTCATAGACGGGGAGCGTCTGGCAGATATGTCGGAGAAGAATCTGTCTTTGTACAGGCGTAAGCATCTGGGATATATTTTTCAGATGTATAATCTGATCCCCAATCTTACAGTGCGGGAGAATATAGAGGTGGGAGCCTATCTCAGTGATAAGCCTCTGGATGTAGATGAACTGCTCCATACGCTGGGAATCTATGAGCACCAGAGAAAGCTTCCCAATCAGCTTTCCGGCGGTCAGCAGCAAAGGACTGCCATTGGCAGAGCCATTGTAAAGAATCCGGATATTCTTCTTTGCGATGAGCCTACAGGAGCCCTGGATTATAATACCTCCAAGGAAATCCTGAAGCTGATCGAGACGGTAAACCAGAAATACGGCAACACCATCGTCATGGTAACGCATAACGATGCCATCAAAGATATGGCTGACCGGGTGGTGAAGCTTCGCGATGGGATGATCCGCAAAAATTACCTCAATGAGCATAAGATCCCGGCAGCAGAGCTTGACTGGTAAGGAGGCATATGATGAAAAATCCTTTACGCAAACGTCTGCCCAGAGAACTGAAGGGAGAACTGGGCAAGTATCTGGTTGTATTTATCCTGATGGTTGCATCCATTGGATTTGTGTCAGGCTTTCTAGTTGCAGATAACAGTATGCTTATTGCTTACAATGAAGGTTTTGAGAAGTACAACATAGAAGACGGAAACTTTCGCACAGCAGAGCAAGTCCACAAAACCCAGAGAGAAGAAATAGAGGCACTGGGTGTGAAGCTGTATGATAATTATTATGTGGAGGAACCTCTGGATAATGGAAGCACCATGCGTTTTTTTAAAAACAGGCAGCAGGTGGACAAGGTCTGCCTGATGAAGGGAGAGTTGCCTGCCGGGACAGGAGAGATTGCCATTGACAGAATGTATGCAGACAACAACAATCTGTCTGTGGGAGATACGCTCCGGAGCGGAAAAAGAACCTGGAAGATTACCGGCCTGGTGGCACTTTCCGACTACAGCTGCCTGTTTCAGAATAACAACGATTCCATGTTTGATGCTGTGAAATTTGGGGTTTCTGTTGTGACTGAGGAGGAGTTTGATTCTTTGGAGCAGGAAAAACTGCAGTACAATTATTCCTGGATCTATGACGAAAAACCGAAGACAGAAAAGGAAGAGAAAGAAGTTTCCGAGGATCTGATGGAGGATATGGGAAAGATTGTCACACTGGAGGCTTTTGTACCTCGGTATCTGAATCAGGCCATTACTTTTACAGGGGATGATATGGGTGGAGACAAGGCCATGATGATCATGCTTCTTTATATTATTATGGTGATCATGGCCTTTGTATTCGGAATTACCATCAGCAATACGATACGGAAAGAAGCCGGTGTTATCGGTACCTTACGTGCGTCCGGATATACCAGACAGGAACTGATTCTTCACTATATGACACTTCCGGTGCTGGTTACTTTTGTGGGTGCACTGATCGGAAATATCCTTGGATACACTGTATTAAAGGATGTATGTGCAGATATGTATTATGGAAGTTATAGTCTTCCGACTTATGTGACCGTATGGAATGGGGAGGCATTTGGGCTTACAACTCTGGTTCCGGTAGTTATTATGCTGGTGGTAAATTACGGAGTGCTCAGACATAAGCTGAAGCTGTCACCGTTAAAATTCCTGCGCAGGGATCTGTCGGGAAGAAAGCAGAAGAGGGCAATTTATCTGAGTCCGAAGATGAAAATCTTTTCCAGATTCCGGCTTCGGGTGATTTTTCAGAATATGAGTAATTATATGGTTCTGTTTATCGGGATCCTGTTTGCAAATCTGCTGCTGATGTTCGGATTGCTGCTTCCTTCGGCACTGTCCCATTACCAGGTGGAAATCCAGAACAATATGCTGGCAAAATACCAGTATATGCTTCAGGTTCCGGTCAGCGCAGTAAGTGGAAATAAATTTGACGGTCTGATCTCTCTGCTGGAGTTTTATATGGATTCCAGAACAGACAATGAAGATGCAGAGGAATTTTCTGCTTATTCCCTGAATACACTGCCAGGAAAATATAAGAGTGAGGAAGTACTGCTTTACGGGATCGAACCGGACAGCAGGTATGTAACGATAGATTTTAATAATACAAAAGATAAAAAAGATGAAGCGGTGAATAAAGAAAAAGCAGATAACAAGAATACGGCAAATGCAGAAAAAGAAAGCGCAGCAGTTTATATTTCGAGCGCATATGCGGATAAATTCCTGCTTCATGTGGGGGATACCATCACTCTGAAAGAAAAATACGAAAAAGAGAAATATTCGTTTAAAATAGCAGGAGTTTATGATTATACGGCTGCCTTGTGTGTGTTTATGCCCCGCAGTGAACTGAATGATATTTTTGATCTGGGAGAGGATTATTACAGTGGGTATTTCTCAGATACAGAGCTTACAGATATCAAGAGCCAGTATATAGGATCTGTAGTTGACCTTGATGCACTGACAAAGATCTCCAGACAGCTGGATGTATCCATGGGAAGTATGATGGGTATGGTAAACGGATTTGCCATTATGATCTATATGGTACTGGTCTATCTTCTTTCCAAGATCATTATCGAAAAAAATGCCCAGTCTATTTCAATGGTAAAAATCCTGGGCTATACAAATGGTGAGATCAGCAAGCTATATATTATGTCCACGTCTTTGGTGGTGGTGTTCTGTCTGCTTTTGAGTCTGCCGCTGGAAACAGTAATCATGAAAGTTCTGTTTCGGGAGATGATGCTGTCCAGTATTTCCGGATGGATCACGCTCTGGATCGACCCGATGATCTATGTGCAGATGTTTGCAGCAGGAATCATTACATACGGAATCGTTGCTTTACTGGAATTTCGGAGAGTGAAGAAGGTTCCTATGGATGAAGCCTTAAAAAATGTCGAGTAGGACAAAATTTGATAAAAATTTGACATTGTCTGGAATTTGTGGTACGGTTACACAGGAAACTGTTAGAGCGACACGCTCTAGACCAATCAGTTGGAATAGGAGATTATTATGAGAAAAAGAACAACTTCAAGAGCAAAGGAAACTATTAAAGAAGCAACAACAAAGGCTACAGAAGCAGTCAAAGAGACAGTTGAGAAAACAACTGTAAAGGCTTCAGAAGTAATTGAAGAAGCAAAAGACGCTGCAGCTGATATTGCGAAGGCTCCGGTTGTAGAAGAAGCAAAAGAAACTGTAAAGAAAGCAGTAAAAGAAGTGGCTAAAAATATCGACATCAAAAAATTCGCAGAAACAACTATCGAATTACCTGGTTTTGCAGTTACAATGAGCTCCATCGAGGAAGCAATCAAAAAAGACATCAAAGACAAAGGCATCGAAGGAAAAGAAATCAGCGTTTATGTAAATGTTGAGCAGAAAGCCGCTTACTACACAGTAGACGGACAGGGCTCTGACGATTACAGAATCGACCTGAATACATTATAATCTGTAAGCATTTTTTATAAACCGAAAATGGATGTCTGCAGGGATCCGGAAAGAAAATCTGCAGACATAAAAACAGCAGGATTGTTCATAGAATGAACAGACCTGCTGTTTTGCTTATTTATGATAGAACCACACTGCGGCGGATATGGATGATATCTCAGGAAGCTTTCTGCTCAAACAGATCCTCCCTTGTAATATTCTGTGCCCATTTCCCCTGGCGGTAATGATGGAATACCCATGGCCATTTCACAAACTCATCTGTACAGAGCAGGAAGTAGACCCACAATACCGGAAGCTTCAGGACAAAGGCAGCAAAAAATCCCAGAGGTACCGCATATACCCACATGTCAATGGTATCGCAGATCAGTCCGAACTTCGTATCACCGCCTGCGCGGAATACCCCGGCGATCAGGGCTGTGTTTACCGCAGAACCCATAATATAATAGGTATTGATAAGCAGCATGTACTTCAAATAATGCATTGCCCCGTCACTTAAGGATGCAAATCTCAGGACCAGAGGCGTGATGGCAAATACGATCACACCGCCAATGGCACCGGCTATAATGGTCATCTTCAGCATTCTGGAAGCATACACCTTCGATTTCTCCAGATCCCCTTTTCCCATTACATTTCCAAGAAGAATCGTTCCCGCACTGGCAATTGCAAAGCAGAACACAGAACCGATATTGCGGACAACCGTAACCAGAGAGTTGGCTGCAACGGCATCTGTTCCGAGATGTCCCAGGATCACAGAGTACATGGAGAAAGCAACACTCCAGGAAACGTCATTTCCAAGAGCGGGAAGTGACAGCCGGACAAAGTCGCCAAACAGCACCTTACTGCGGATAAACATAAAGGTCAGGTTCAATTTAACATCTTTGCTCAGGAAAGAAACGATCACGCATGCTGCCAGTTCGATCAGTCTGGAAGCAGCAGTTGCAATGGCAACACCTGTAGCCCCCAGCTTCGGTGCGCCGAAAAGCCCGAAGATAAAAGTGGCATTCAGGATAATATTCAATATAAAAGCCAGCATATTCAATGCCATACTGATCGTTACACGTCCGATGCTGCGCAAAATCGCCAGATAAACCTCTGTAATTCCCCAACAGAGATATGTAATTCCCATAATCCTAAGATAAGAAGAACCGATAGAGATCAGTTTCTGATCAGAAGTAAAAATCTTCATCATAAGCTGAGGAGCAGTAAATGCGATCAGTGCTACGATTCCCGAGATTATGATGGAAAAGCGGAGAGCAATTCCCTCGATCGCATGAATAGCCTGCATATTATTTTTTCCGAAATACTGCGCACACAGAAGAGATGCGCCTGTACCAAGTCCATAATATACCATAAACAGGATATTGGAGTAATTGGCAGCCAGAGACACCGCAGAAATCGCAGACTGTCCCACATAATTAAGCATAATTACATCTGCGGAGTTAACCGCTGCACTGAGCAGATTCTGGATAATGATCGGAATCGTCAGTTTAAGCATCTGCCGGTAAAAATTATCCTTACCGGCCGATAATGTGTTTATCATATTTACCCCCGTAATAAGTATTTGCCCGATCAGGCAGTTTTATTAGTCTGCTTTCAGCATAATCCTTCCGGCAGAAAAACGCTATCGGTATTTTGACTGATTTCTACGTTATTTTGACTTTTGAGTCCTTAAACAAATCATCTTTGCTTATAATATCTTGCACAAAAGAAGTCGGACTGATATAATTCGTATGTATTTTGAGAGGAATACATACTGTGACTGATAAAAAATATAATGGGAGAAGTTTATGGCGACATTACAGCAATTAGATATGAATATTTTACTGTGGATCCAAGAACATTTAAGGGTGGATGCCCTGACTCCGTTCTGGAGAGCAGTCACCTTCCTTGGAAACGGAGGATGGTTCTGGATCGTATTATGTGTGCTTCTGATCTGTTTCGGGAAAACACGCAAAACAGGAGTGACAGCGGCACTCTCGCTGCTGTCAGGGTTTCTGATCACAAATCTGCTGATAAAAAATGCAGTAGCCCGTCCAAGACCTTTTGATACTTATACACAGATCATTCCGCTGATCATCAGACCGAAAGACTATTCATTTCCATCCGGCCATACCTGCGCTTCCTTTGCCGTTGCACTGGTCTGTCTGCGGATGCTGCCCGGGAAATGGGGAATTTTGCCTGTTGTTCTGGCCGGAATGATTGCTTTTTCCAGACTCTATCTGGGCGTACATTATCCGGGGGATGTTCTGGCAGGATTTCTGGTGGCACTGCTCACAAGTACAGTGGCATGCAGGCTGATGCGGAGAACATTTTCACCTCAGAAAAGCTGACCGGTTCTGAAGAAAACTTCCGGGGGGAAATACAAAAAAGATATGCAAAAATCAGCAGAAAAATATTCGAATGTAAAGTGTAAAGGATAATCTTGTAATGAACAAAAATGAAATCTATATAAAGAGCGGAACCAATTACAAAGAAATGACAAAGGAACTGCTGGCACAGTGCGGCCTGGCGTCTGTAATTTCAGATAAAAAGATGCAGATTGGTATCAAGCCTAATCTTGTATCACCTTCCGAGGCTTCATGGGGAGCTACCACACATCCGGAAATTGTGGCGGGAATTATTGAGTATCTGCAGGAAAACGGATATGGAAATATTGCCATTCTGGAAGGCTCCTGGGTGGGAGATAAGACCACAGAAGCATACGAAGTGTGCGGATATCGTGAACTAACGGAAAAATATCAGGTGCCTTTTTGGGATATGCAGAAAGACAAGGGGATTAAAAGAGATTGCAGGGGGATGAAACTGAATGTCTGTGAACGTGCGGCAAATATTGATTTTCTGATCAATGTTCCGGTATTGAAAGGCCATTGTCAGACAAAGATCACATGTGCATTGAAAAATATGAAAGGATTGATCCCCAATACAGAGAAGCGTCATTTTCATGCGATGGGACTGCATGAACCGATTGCACATCTGAATGCGGGGCTCCATCAGGATTTTGTCGTGGTTGATAATATTTGCGGGGATCTGGATTTCGAGGATGGCGGAAATCCGGTAGTGATGAACCGTATCTGGGCGGGGACGGATCCGGTACTGATCGATTCTTATGTATGTCAGATCATGCATTATACAACGAAAGATGTACCGTATATTGAACTGGCAGAGAAGCTTGGGGTTGGAAGTACTGATCTGAAAAATTCCCGCATCGTATACTGTGAGGAAAATGCCCGCAAAGAACTTCCGAAATCAAGAAAAGTGGTAGAACTTCAGGATGCAGTAGAAGAAGTAGAATCCTGCAGTGCCTGCTATGGTTATCTCATCCCGGCTCTGGAAATGCTTAAAAATGACGGCCTTTTCGAGAAACTGGACACGAAAATCTGCATCGGCCAGGGATACCGCGGAAAAACAGGAAAACTGGGTGTAGGTGCATGCACCTGTAAATTTAAACATAACGTAAAGGGATGTCCTCCAACAGAGAATCAGATTTATGATTTCCTGAAGCAGTATATTCTGGGAGAAAATAAATAATATGATATCAGGGTCCCAGAGCGTGTCTGAAAAAGGCTTTCTGCAAGATGTGCGTCACAATTTGTGGGATAT
>ERZ772816.2961-NODE-2961-length-10177-cov-5.973325_pt1 | contig 10177 bp, 9 predicted proteins | sample MGYA00511359_ERZ772816 | MGnify/ENA primary metagenome ERZ772816 (study PRJEB29015, sample SAMEA2737710) | human gut metagenome | biome: human gut; feature: human-associated habitat; material: faeces | place: China | collected 2012 ...
GACTTCACTCAGCCGGAGCCTGCAAACAATTTTGCGCATAAATCTTGACGGAACCCGGCGAACTGGTCATTTTTCCGAGATTCCCAGATGTTCCAGCCGTTCAGTAGACCCTAATTAAGGGTTAAGGAGGAAAAATTATGAAACGCATCAACAAAGCACTTGCCCTGATTCTTGCGCTGATCATGGTATTCTCTCTGACCGCCTGTGGCAGTAGCGAAGCTCCTGCTGAGACTCCCGCTGAAGCTCCTGCTGAGAAAATCACTTGGAAGCTCAGCTGCGACGAAAGCGTTGACTCCTTCACGGTTGGCATTCTGCAGGACATGGTCAAGCAGGTGAGCGATGCCACCAACGGCAACTTTACTCTGGAACTGTTCTCTGATAGCCTTTTGGGCGATTACACTGCCGTGTTTGACGAACTGATGCTGGGCTCTGTCGAAATGGCTGTTCAGTCTCTGCCCGATAGCTATGATGCCAGACTGGGCATGGTCTTCGTACCTTATCTGTTCACCAACTACGAAGAAGCCGAGCAGGTGTTTGGTATTGGTTCTAACACCAACGCCATTCTGGCTGACATTCTGGCCGGCTACAAAGTGAAGAGCTTCGGCACTATGCCCATGGGCTTTATCGGCGTTGGTGCTGTTAAACTGGATGCCAACTATGCCGATCCCACCGCTGCGAAATCCACTCTGGTCCGCACCCCTGGCATCACCACCTTCCAGGTTGCCCTGCAGGCCATGGGCTACTCCACTGTGACCATCAACTACTCCGACCTGTTCACAGCTCTGCAGACCGGCGTGTGTGACGCTCAGTTCGGTTGCACCGCCGAGGTCAACTACAAGAGCTTCCGCGACGTTATCAAGTACTACATCCCCTACAACGCCATGATGGAAAACAACGTTGCCATGGTCAGCGAAGCCGCTTGGGAAGCCCTGCCTGCCGAATATCAGGAAGTTTTGACCAAGGCTGTTGAAGACGCCATTACCGCCAGTTTTGCCGGCACCAAGGATTTGGACGAGCAGTACATCGCTGAACTCACCAACGCTGGTATCGAGGTTGTGGAACTCACTGCTGAAGAACTCACCACCATCGCAGAACATGTCCGCGAGGAAACTTGGGCTGGTCTGGAAGAATCTCTGACCGCTGAAGTTATGGATGCCATTCGCGCCGATCTGGCCAAGTAAAGTTTACACCATGCATTGCCATGCACGGCAAATGCCGTGCATGGCAATGTTAGTAATCTGATAAACAATTTCTGATTCAGACGCTCTGCAAAGGAAGTGAGACTTCAATGATTGATAAGATTCTAGGATTCCGCGAATCATTTGTTTGGAAAGCACTACGCAATCTCCAAAGGTTTCTTCTTACATTCACCAGTTGCGCAATGACGCTAATAATCTGTGTCGTGGTTTTCATCCGCTATTTTCTTCATGGCGATTTGTTTGGCTATGAAGAGATTAACATCGTGCTATGCATGTGGTTTTATTTCATCGGTGCCTCATATTCTGCATTGGACAAAAAATTAATCAGCGCTGATATGACTAGCCTGTTTTTAAATCCCGCACAAAGACGCATTGTAGATCTTGTGGTTAAGGCTCTGACCGCGATTCTTAGCATTGTAATGGCTGTGTGGGGGTATAACTATTTTGTATGGGGCCTCGGCATGGGAGGTGTCAGCTCTCTGCTGAAAATTCCTCTCACAGTGTCCCAAAGCGCCATGTTTTTCGGGTATCTTCTCATCGCTTTTTATTCGGTGATCTATTTTATCGAAGATCTTATACTCTTAATCACCAAAAGAGAGCCTGTCAGGCTGGAAACGGAGGATGATTGAGTTATGTATGTGGTCTTAAGTGTAATATTGCTTCTGGTATTTCTGGTTATGGGTGTCCCTGTTGCCTTCAGCTTTACAGCAGCTACCGTTTTTCTGATGGTGACGTTGGGTTATTCTCCCGCCTTCCTGATGCCTTATGGCTACAGCAAGCTGGTTAACCCGGTGTTGCTGTGCATCCCTCTGTTTATTATAGCCGGTTCGATTATCCGCCGAGGAAAATTGGGCGACGCTCTTATCAGCTTTGTTGAGCAGTTTGTTGGTCGCTTCCGTAGCGGTCTCGGCTCCGTTACCATCGTAACCTGTGCCATTTTCGGCGCTATCAGTGGCAGTGCGGGCGCCACTCTCAGCTGCGTTGGCTCTATTATGGCTCCCAAGTTGCGCGAACGGGGTTACTCCCGCGGTGTCGCCGGCTCTCTGATTGCAAGCTCCGCCGTTCTGGCTCTTTTGATTCCGCCCAGCGCCGCCCAGGTGCTCTTTGCTTGGAGTGCCGGTCAGTCTGTTTTGGCTTGCTTCCTGTCCACAGTAATTCCCGGAATCATTCTTGTCATTCTCTTCTGCATCATTCAGCATTTCCAGCTTCTCAACGACCTGAAGAACAAACCCGCTAATGTGGTGATTAAAGAACCTTCCACCGAAAAGATGACCTGGAAATCTTTCACCAAGAACACTGGCTTCGCTCTCCCTGCTTTGGTCATGCCGGTGATTATTCTCGGCGGCATTTACAGCGGCATCATGACTCCCGCCGAATCCGCCGCCGTCGCTGCACTGTATTGTCTGCCGGTTGCGCTTTATGTTTATAAAGCAATGCGCTGGAAACATATGGGCAAAGTCATGGCGGAAGCCGGACGTTCTACCGGTTCCATTTTCCTGATGCTCGTTTCCACCATGTTCTTTGGCCGGATCCTGGTCATGGAAAAAGTTCCGGAAATGCTCCTTGGACTCTTTACCAGCATAAGCGACAACAAGTATGTGGTCATTGCCATGCTGAATGTAATCATGATTATCGTCGGAATGCTGATGGATGACAGTAGTGGCATAGTTCTTTGCGCTCCCCTTCTGCTTCCGGTTGCACAAGGCGTGGGATTCAGCCCCATTCATTTCGCAGCAATTCTGGGTGTAAACCTTGGCATGGGTTTGGTTACTCCCCCCATGGCCGGCAACCTATATTTCGCATCGCAGGTGTGTGACGCCCCGGTAGGCGAAATGCTGAAACCATGCTTACAGCTAATTGCATTTGGGTGGTTGCCCACTCTGATTCTTACTACGGTGATCCCGGAAATATCTCTCTTCCTTCCCAACCTCATTCTCGGCTAATCAATTCAATAGGTTGAGTCGATCAACAAAAATAACGCTAATCTCAATAGGACACCGCCACGTCCTTTCGGATATGGCGGTGTCCAGGCTAATAGGCACACTACACTCGTATAAAGCAATGTAATAACACCTTAAATGGAGGGATGCAGCATGACTGCAATGAATAAGCGCATTTCTGAAATCGGTGTGGTACCGGTCATTAAGCTAAACAACCCTGAATGTGACGCCATTCCTCTGGCCAAGGCTCTGTGTGAGGGTGGTGTGCCGGTAGCAGAGGTCACCTTCCGTGCTCCTCGTGCTGAAATGGCAATCCGCGCCATGCGTGAGGCTTGTCCCAACATGCTAGTGGGTGCGGGTACTGTGCTGACCAAGGAACAAGTTGATTTGTCCATCGAGGCCGGCGCTCAGTTTATCGTCCTCCCCGGCTTTGACGCGGAACTGGTCACCTACTGCCAGGAGAAGAACATTCCCATTTACCCCGGCTGCACTACCGCCACCGATTACCACACCGCTCTCAAGTACAACCTCAGCGTGCTGAAGTTTTTCCCCGCTGAGCAGTCCGGCGGTCTGGCCAAGATTAAGGCCATGAGTGCTCCTTTCCCCATGTTTAAAATCATGCCTACCGGTGGCATCAATCTTAAGAATTTAAAAGAATATATCTCCTGCCCTGTTATCGCAGCCTGTGGCGGTTCCTACATGTGCACTGCCGATCTGTTAGAAAATCAGAAGTGGGGAGAAATTATAGATTTGTGTAAGAAATCTGTTGAAATTGTAAAGGAGGCTCGCGGATTATGAGTCGTATCGTAACTTTCGGTGAGCTGATGCTCCGTCTGCAGCCCTACAACTATGAGCGTTTTGTCCAGTGTGAGCATGTGGAATTCACCTTTGGCGGCGGCGAGGCCAACGTGGCCGTGTCTCTAGCCAATTACGGCATGGATGCCGCTTTCGTCTCCAAGCTGCCCGCCCACTCCATCGGTCAGGCTGCTGTAAACTCTCTGCGCCGTTACGGCGTGGACACCTCCCTCATCACCCGGGGTGGTGACCGTGTTGGCATCTACTTCAACGAGAAGGGTGCCTCCCAGCGGGGCAGCGTGTGCATCTATGACCGCGCCCACTCTGCCATCCAGATGGCGTCCTCCTCCGACTTTGACTGGGACAAGATTTTTGAAGGCGTCGCCTGGTTCCATTTCACCGGTATTACCCCGGCTCTCGGCCCCAACGTGGTGGAAATTTGCAAAGAGGCTTGTAAGGCCGCTAAGGCCAAGGGTGTGAAGATCTCCTGCGATTTGAACTACCGCGGCAAGCTGTGGACCCGTGCTCAGGCCCGTGAGGCAATGACCGAACTGTGCCAATACGTGGATGTGTGCATCTCCAATGAGGAGGATGCCAAGGACGTGTTCGGCATTGAGGCCGAAGGCACCGACATCTATGCCGGTGAACTGAACCACGAGGGTTATAAGTCCGTGGCCAAGCAGCTGGCGGACAAGTTCGGTTTCGAGATGGTTGCCATTACGTTGCGCGAGTCTCACTCCGCCTTTGATAACGGCTGGAGCGCCATGCTGTACAACGTGGCCAAGGATGAGTACTGCTTCTCCAAGAAGTACAACCTGCACATCATCGACCGTGTTGGCGGCGGCGACAGCTTCGGCGGCGGTCTAATCTACTCCCTGCTCAGCGGCAAGGACACCCAGGCTGCAGTGGAATTCGCTGTGGCAGCCTCCGCTCTCAAGCACTCCATCGATGGTGACTACAACATGGTCACCGTGGCTGAGGTGGAAAAGCTGGCCGGCGGCGACGGCTCCGGTCGCATCCAACGCTGAATTTTGTAAAAAGTTTATGTGATAGCAAGAGGTTTTTCATAGAAGTCTTTTTTTCTTCTCACACGAACTCTAATTATATTATACTCATAGAATTCACCACGTCAACCGGAGCTTGTGAATTTTCGGCGAATATTCGCTTATTCAATGTGAGTGCCCGCCTTGTTTGTTCTCAAAAACAGAGAGCCGCCTCGTCTAATAGTCAAGACCACCGGCGTAGCCGGTGGCTTGCACAAGCCCTATAAAGACATGTTACCGGCCGCACCTTAAGGTGCATTGAATTTCTTTCTTTTGCACGAAATGCTCCGCTACTATTAAAATAGCTTTTCGCCCTACGAACGCAGTTCGTGCTATAATTGCCTTATTCTTTGGGATAACCTCCGTTGATTCTGTCTGTTGTCGGTTGGCGAACCTGACTACACTCTATCATCGGAGGTTTTCTTTTTCTATCCATAAGTGAAACTCTTTATGTCCACTGGCATATTCCGGAAGGGATGGTCTCCCAGATTACTGTCAACAACTACGAAGAAACTCGGATAGCTACCCGGTATCTCATCTCCTTGGGCCACCGGGAGTTGGTGTTCTTGGGCGGACGAGATTCCTCCGTGACCCATCGCCGTCGACACCAAGGATTTCTGGATACGGCGGCTACGATAAGGAATGTTCATTATGACATTTTTACTATCCTCTCTGGTAGCAGGATCGAGGATGGATATCACATAGGACTTGCGTATTTCACCCGCTGCATCAAGGAAAAAAGTCAATCGCTACTGGTATTCTGTGCATCAGCAATCATTTTGCCTTGGGCGTCATGCAGGCGGCGGTGGAGACCGGTGTGGATATCCCAGGCCAGATTTCTCTGATCGGTTTTGATGATGTCTCATTTGCGTCACTGCCCAAAATCCAACTGACTACCATTTCCCAGCCCAAAGAGGAGATCTGTGAAGTTGCTGTGCAGACGCTGGAAGAACTGATCGCCGCAGATGGGCCTGCCCCGATTAGTTGTAAGACCATTGAACCTGTCTTGGTCCGGCGGGATACCTGCGGACCTTCAAAGGGCAGAGCACTCTGGTAATCCTAAAATACGTGGTTTTATGAAACGGTAGCCACTATCATTTGAAATCTGAACATCGATGTGATTCTGAACTCTGTTGGAGAGGGAGATTTCTTCATCGGCGGCACCGTGGTCTATGCTTTCTACACATCTCTGCCTGGCGGCAACCATGTGGGTGTGTCGAGGATTACATAATCATAATCCAGACTCTGATCATCTATGAGAAGGATGAGGACGATCCTGTGGTTCCTACCTCCCAGACCTATGAGGTCCACATGGTTTCTAGCGGCACGTCCAGCACCGGTTCTAACAACATTCTCTTCTCCACCTATTCCAACGGCGATAAGAACGGTCAGAGACTGACTATTTCCGGCTGAGGACTTTGTTGTTAACGTGGACGGCATTAAGTACACCGGCGAACAAATCATGGCTTATGGCAATGAGGCTACTTACAAGGGCTATGTCAAGGTCTGCTTTGATTCCGCTGCTGAGTTTGCGACGCCCAAGCTGACAACCGTTATCTCTGACGGTCAGTCCATTGAGTGGAACGGAGGCAAGGTTCAGGGCACTATGACCACCATTGGTGTCGAGGTTGCTCTTCTGCCCGTTTCTAAGGTGACTGCTGTCATCGAGACCGCAACTGCGAATCTTACCTAATTGCAGATTTATCAAAAACTCATTTGAGTTGAGATAAATCATAACCACCGGCCGTGCCGGTGGTTTGCACTAGCCCCCTTGGGGCATGACCTGGGCTGAGCCTATAGGCTCGTCGAAAAGTCTGCCAACCGCGCAGTTCTCCCGGGCTGCCCCTAAAGGGGCTTTTGTTTATTTGCCTCCTCTTACCGGCTCATCCGTAAACGGGTCTACGAACTCCTTGATACTAAGCTGGTCGTCTGTGTAATCTTCCTGAAGTTGATTTTTGATATACTCCTCTATTGCGCGCCTATTTCGTCCCACTGTGCTGACGTAATATCCCCGGCACCAGAAATGCCGGTTTCCATACTTATGCTTGAGATTTGCATACTTTTCGTAGATCATTAAACTGCTCTTTCCCTTGAGATATCCCATAATCTGCGATACGCTGTATTTCGGAGGTATGGATACGAGCATATGGATATGATCCTTGCACGCTTCCGCTTCATGAATCTCGATACCCTTATATTGGCACAGCTTTCTGATCATCTGTCCGATATCCTGTTTGATCTTTCCGTATATGATCTGTCTCCTGTATTTCGGTGCGAATACGATATGATATTTACATTCCCACTTCGTGTGTGCTAAACTACTGACATCAAGTTTCATTTGGACTTGATTCCTCCTTTGATTTTATGTTCTTGGTTGGCAGACCATCTTCATTTTATCAAAGGAGGATATTTTTTCTATGCATAGCTAAAGCTTTTTGGAACCACCGGCATTGCCGGTGGTTTTCTTTATACAAAAAGCACAAATCGGAGCCGAAATGACTCCGATTTGTGCGTGAGACAACCTACGGACCAGAAGGCCGGGGGTTCGAATCCCTCACGGCGTACCAAAAGTCCTCGAAATCGTCTGATTTCGAGGACTTTTGCTTTTCATAAGTTCCGTTTTGGGGATACCGCTTTTTTCTGACCCAAACGCTGACCCCAACGGGAGCTAAACTGTACCCAAGAAAATGGACACGAGATTTTGACCCATGGCCCCGTTCGGCGGACACGCATTTGACCCATAGGGTCAGAAGCGCCGCACCTGTGTTATGATAGAACTACCGAACGGAGGTGCTGTATGGGCACGAAGAAGAAATTCACACCAGAGGAACTGAAGCATCTGCAGGCAAACCCCTACACGCTGCGGGTGACGGCAAACAGCATATCCTACACCCTCGCTTTCAAGGAGGCGTTCTGGGCGCTCAGTCTCCAGGGCTACACCGGCACAGCCGCCTTCCGCAAGCTGGGCTATAACACGGAAGTTCTGGGTTTCGAGCGGATCCACAATACTACAAAGCGCATCCGGCGGGAGGCCAGGTCGCCGGAGGGCTTTCATGAGGGCGTCCGGGGCGGTGTGCGTATACCAGGCGGCGGGAACAACCAGACAGAGGGGGCGTCCGCCCCGTTTGACGAAGCCGCCAGACGCATGAAACGGGAGATTTTGTGTCTCCAGCAGCAGATGACGTTCTTAAAAAAAGTCATGCGGCTGCACGGCAAGCCGGGAGAATAGCCATGGACAGCGCCGGAGAGAGATTTGAGGCCATTCGCGCCGCGTTGGCGGATCGGAACAACATCCTCACCGTGAAAGACCTGTGCGAATTGGCAGGTGTCTCCCGCTCCGGCTACTACAACTGGGTGCGTTCTGAAAAAAACAGAGAGCTTCGGGAGGCGAAGGACCGGGCGGCATTCGAACAGATCCTGGAGGCATACCGGTTCCGGGGCTACGCAAAGGGCGTTCGCGGCATTCATATGCGGCTTTTACATATGGGTATCCGAATGAACGTGAAGAAGATCCGCCGCCTGATGCGGAAATACAAGCTCACCTGCCCCATCCGAAAGCCGAATCCCTACCGCAGATTGCAGCGATCCATCCGAATGGGCAGCGCCGCGGAGAATTTGGTCAACCGGGAATTCGAGTCTCATGGGCCGAGAGCCATCCTCCTGACGGACATCACATACATCCCGCTCCGCGGCAGATTCTGCTACCTCTCCACGATCCTGGACGCCTGCACAAAGCAGGTCCTGGCCTATGCGATGAGCGAATCGCTGGAAGTGGATTTTGTTTTGGAAACGGTCCAACTGCTGGTAAAGCACCATGGGATCTCGCTGAGCAAGGAGACCGTGATCCACAGCGACCAGGGGACCCACTACACCAGTCTGAAGTTCATCCAGCTGGTGGAGAACAGCGCACTGCGGCGGTCCATGTCCCGCAGAGGGAACTGCTGGGACAACGCGCCCCAAGAGAGCTTCTTCGGGCACATGAAGGACGAACTGGCCAGTGAGATCCCGGGGTGGACGTCTTTTGAGGCCACCAAAGCCTCCATTGACCGCTGGATGGATTACTACAACAACGACCGCTGCCAGTGGGATCTGGCGAAGCTATCCCCCAACGAATATTACCACTACATCACCACAGGTGAGTACCCCGCCGGTATGCTGCCGCTATGGGTCAAATGAAAATGTCCTTGACTTGGGGAGCACTTTAAGCGGGTAGCGGAAAGCATCAGACAGCACAGGAGAGGATGCTCCCCATCGTCTGGGCGGCTTTCATCTGGGCGTCGGTGGTCACATGAGCGTAGGTGTCCAGCGTAAAACCCGCCGAGTAGTGGCCCAGCATGGAGGACACCGTTTTTACATCCACGCCGTTTTGGAGCGCCATCGTCGCGAAGGTGTGGCGCAGGTCATGAAAGCGGATGCGTGGCAGCCCTGCCCGTTTCAGCACCCGCTGGAGCATATGCAGCACACTGTCCGGTGACATGGGGCCTCCGCTTGGCGATGGGAATACCCATTCGCTATTTCCGATCTTGCAATTTTGCATTTTTAGTACGTCTATTGCGTCTGCCGACAACGGCAGGGTGCGGTAGGCGTTTTTCGTTTTCAGCGGGGCTTCGACTACTTTGCCGTTTTGCCGGGAAATGGCCCGTTGGATTTTCAGCACACCACGGTCGAGGTCGAGGTCCGTCCATTTCAGTCCCAGCAGTTCGCCACGGCGCAGCCCGGTGGTCAGGTCGATGTAGTACAGGGCAAACACGCCGCTGTCCCTGGCCTCTTGGAAGAAGGCGCTGAGCTGGTCGGCGGTCAGCGTTTTCATTTCTTTGTGTTCCACCTTTGGCAAGGCGCAGCCCTGCGTGGGATTTTTCGTGACAAGGCGCTGCTCGATGGCAAGATTGTACGCCGAGCCAATCATCTGGTGGATGTTCCGCACCGTTTTGGGTGCAAGACCTTTCGGTTTCTTTTTTGCTTCGACGCGGTCAACTCTGCCGCCATCCAGCAGGTGTTTGTAGAACCGCTGCAAGTCCAGAGAAGTCAGGTCTGCCAGTGGGATGTTGCCGATCTGCGGCTTGATGTGGTTTTTCAGAAAACCTTGGCTGGTCTTGAACGTGGACGGTCTGAGTTTCACCTTGGCGTAGTTCTCCATCCAGACCTCCAGCCATGTTCCCACCGTGTAGGTCTTGGCCCGCCCGTAGTCGATGCCCACATT
>ERZ772816.2993-NODE-2993-length-10048-cov-3.060142_pt1 | contig 10048 bp, 7 predicted proteins | sample MGYA00511359_ERZ772816 | MGnify/ENA primary metagenome ERZ772816 (study PRJEB29015, sample SAMEA2737710) | human gut metagenome | biome: human gut; feature: human-associated habitat; material: faeces | place: China | collected 2012 ...
TGAAAGAACCGATCAGCATCGTTGAGAAAATCAAGCGTGAAGCTCCGTTCCACGCCATTACGCGCGGCGGACATATCACGTATGTAGAACTGGACGGTGAAGCACAGAAGAATGTACGTGCCATCGCCAAGATTGTGAAAGTGATGCACGACGAGGGGATTGGCTACGGCTCTATCAATCACCCGGTAGATACTTGCCATAACTGTGGTTACAAAGGGGTTATCTTCGATAAATGTCCGGTGTGCCAGAGTGAAAGCATCCTTCGTATGCGCCGTATAACCGGTTACCTGACAGGCGATTTGAGTTCCTGGAACTCTGCTAAACGGGCAGAAGAACAAGACCGCGTAAAACACCTGTAGAAGTGAATTTATTAGGAACTTATCCTGAAACGATTGTCGATGGTGAAGGCATCCGGTACTCTATTTATCTTGCCGGATGTTCCCATCACTGTCCTGGTTGCCACAACCCGGAGAGCTGGAATCCGAGGGCGGGGGAAGAGTTGACGGAAGAAAAAATACAGTCCATCATCCGTGAAATCAAGGCAAATCCTTTGCTGGACGGTGTTACTTTTTCCGGTGGTGATCCGTTCTTCCATCCGGAGGAGTTTCTGCTTTTACTGAAACGGGTGAAAGAGGAGACGGGGATGAATGTGTGGTGCTATACAGGATATAGCTACGAAGAAATCAAGGCACAGCCCCGCTTGAGTGCTGCTCTTGATTATATAGATGTGTTGGTGGACGGACGCTTCGAGCAGGCTCTTTTCTCTCCGTATCTGGAGTTCAGGGGAAGCAGTAATCAACGGATCTTGAAGTTGAAGTAACGACTTTTCTCCACTAAAAAAACTTATTTTTCAAAGGAAACAAAAACACCTGTACCATTGTTTTGTTTACCTTTACGAAACCAAGTGAATCATTTTTCATCACAGAGTAACGCGGTGCTTTTTTTGTCGTCGGTGGTGTTTGTGTTTGCATCCCTGCGTTGCTTTATGGTGAAAAAAGAATGACTACTTACAAGAATAAGTTTTTATGGTACAATCGATAAATTCAACTCAAAAAATAGAGGAAACCGACGGATTGCCGATGCCTAAGCGTATTTGGGCGGTGGTGTCCGTTGGATTCGCTCTTTGTATGTCGGTATTGGATATTAACATCGTCAATATCGTACTACCCACGCTTTCGCATGATTTTGGGACTTCTCCCGCTGTAACCACCTGGATTATCAACGGCTATCAGCTGGCCATCGTCATATCGCTACTGTCTTTTTCCGCTTTGGGTGAAATCATCGGTTACCGGAAAGTCTTTCTTTCGGGCATCGGACTGTTTTGCGTCACTTCATTGATCTGTGCCTTGTCCGATTCGTTTTGGACTTTGACGGTTGCCCGTATCTTTCAAGGGTTCAGCGCTTCCGCCATCACTAGTGTGAATACGGCACAGCTGCGTTACATCTATCCGAAGAGCCAGATCGGGCGGGGGATGGGGATTAATGCAATGGTAGTCGCTATATCGGCTGCCGCCGGACCATCTGTGGCGAGCGGTATTCTTTCCATTGCCAGTTGGCACTGGTTGTTTGCCATCAATGTGCCGTTAGGACTCACTGCATTGCTTCTCGGCATCAAACATCTGCCACGACAGGAGGAGCGTACGAAACGTAAATTCGATTATATCAGTGCCATCGCGAATGCGGTCACTTTCGGTCTGCTCATTTACACGCTGGACGGATTTGCCCACCATGAGAAAATGGACTTCCTTTTCATTCAACTGATTGTGTTGGCAGTGGTCGGTACCTACTACGTGCGCCGGCAACTGACGCAGACCACTCCGCTGCTCCCTCTTGATCTGCTGCGGATTCCGATTTTCCGGCTGTCCATCCTGACTTCCATCTGTTCTTTCATAGCACAAATGACAGCGATGGTTTCTTTGCCTTTTTTCCTCCAGAACACTTTGGGACACAGCGAAGTCATGACCGGACTTCTACTCACACCGTGGCCGTTGGCTACGCTTGTCACGGCTCCGTTGGCAGGATATCTTGTCGAGCGCATCCACCCCGGTATCTTGGGAAGTGTCGGGATGGCTCTGTTTGCCGTCGGGCTTTTCTCGCTTTCCAGTCTGACTGCCGAGTCGTCCGATATTAGTATCATTCTGCGTTTGATGCTGTGTGGTGCAGGATTCGGATTGTTCCAGATCGAATCACGAAATGGTTTCATAAATTCGATCAAATCTTCCGTTTCCGCATAATTATCCCAATAAGGATGAGCCGCATCCATTATGCGAACACGGGCAGGCAACCATGCTGTAGGAACTGCTCCCAAACCGATCCATTCATCAATTTCTTCGCTATGAGTAACCGGAATATAACGGTTATTTTCCAATCTGCCCCAATCTGCCCACCGACGTAAGACTACCGGAGCATTCATTCCTACAGGAATTCTGACTCTTTCATAAGCCCATTTATACTCTTCAACAGTCGCACCAGGACCAAATAGATAAAATACCGGATATCCTTTTACTATCGGGGCTGTAACTCCAGTAAAAACACTATCGATAAGGTATTGGTAACAACGTACATAATGCTCGGTCTTTTTTTCGCGAGTATTAATTTCAGGATAACGTTTGGTTATCCAATCATAATACAGCCAACCATCACACCAATTCACCCCGATTTCAAAATCGTATCGAGCCGCGACTTTTTGCATGGCTTTTAACAAGACATCATTCTCATGCCCCATAAATCCCCACTCGATAAAAAAGCCGTCGATCCCGGCAGTCTTTGCACTCAGAATTTGATACTCGATATAGTCTTCATCCAAATCGGACTGTATGCCGAGAATCGGATAATGAACCGATGCAATTTCATTCATATACGGCTCTTTATCTCCCGATAAATTATCTGCATTATAACACAAGGAATTTATCCCCGTATGAGATTTTCGGGTATCGGCATACATAGCCCAACGACCTAACATCCCGTCATGATTTCGGGTATAACGTACTCCATGATAATCGGCATATACTTTTTTGCCGTTCCCCGTATTCTTCGCTATCGTCGGATAACTTAATAGAAACAAAGACAAAAGCGGCATTAATCTATATAGCAGCCTTTTTTTCATGATCCGGATATTTTATCGGTTAACGGATAAACTTACATGAGGAATACTGGCTGTCCGAAACAATAACCGCAATATACACTCCCGAAGACAAACTTGTAAGATCTACTGTTTCAACCGCTTTTGTCACAAGCATATCACAAACTGAACTTCCCCCAGCAGCATTATATATCTGCAAACGAGCATTTTCCCCTGCATTAAGAATATTCAGTTTTTCCCCGGACATAAAAAGCCGTACAGATGCTTCGGATACCGATTTTGAAACAGCTCCCGATGTTGTCGAATAAACGGTAAAATCAAATGACAGATTTCTGATCTTAGAAACCTTCGAATCGTCTCCATAAAACGAAATATCGCTATTTCCCGATTCTGCTCCATATTTTACATTCTCTTTATATAAGCGTATTTTCGCAGTTTTCCATGCACCCAGTCCTTCATGCTTAAGTTGTGCTATCGTTTTGAACAGATCTCGGGGTTCTTTATATGTTCCGGATACGATATTGATATTCTTACCCCATGTGTCATCCCAATATTCGAAATTCATATATCCCTCATAATTCTGGGCAGCCAATTTACCTTTAAGATCATTGTCTTTTATCGTTACTCCGGTACGGCTATTAGACAATACATATTCACCGTCATCATTCAATGAGCCTGTAATCGTCAAACCGGCTGCATCGATATGATAACTCTCTGAAGTTATCCCTGCTTCCAACTGAGCAAACCGGTCTTTCATATCCTCAATCTCCGATTCTGCATCGGCGTAATCTCCATCGGATATAGACATGGCTATCTTATCAAGATCAGAAGTATAAGCAGAACCGTCTATACCGCAAAGAGTAAAAAACTCAGCTTTCTTACGTAACTTAAATAGTTCGAGCGGCAGGGTTATACCCGATTCATCATAGGAGGTTTCACCTTTAAACTGTGTCGCATATTTAAGCGTACGCAAATCACGATCTCCGTTCTCGACAGTCGGTTCGATTTCATGCCCTTCGGTATAATCATTCCATGATCCGATATAAATCATGTTTAACATATTCTTATATTTCAGATTCAATTCCCACATTCTCTCATAGGTATCTCCATTATCTCTCGGAATATAAGAAAGTTTTCCGGTCGTTGACCATCCTCCACACCCGTAGTTATTCATTCCGGGAGCTACAAATCCCGATTTGACAGGATATCCCGAACGCCATACCGTCGTAGCAAAAGCATTCAAAAATATTTCACAATCATCAGCAGAAGCATATCGGTGAAATTTAGGAGTCAGATGATAACCGGTACGTATGCGTTCAGGCATCCAAGGTGTAGGCACGACTTTATTTTCAGTCACCCATTCAGAACCGGCTTGTGTCAACGGACTTTTAGGAGTATATACATCGTTCGTCAAAGACGGGTTAAGTGTCGTACGCATAATTACATTCGGAAATTTATCCGTACCGCTTACCGGATAATCATCCGGATACGTATAAGTATGTTCACGAATCGTTTTAAACTCTTCGGCGGTAAATCCGTCATGAAACAAATAAAATACAGGTTTACCATTGACAATCGGTGCTGTCGAACCGGTAAACACATTATCTATAAGATATTGCATACAGGTAATAAAATACTCTACGTTCTCTTCTCGTGTACCGGCATGCCATCCCTTTTCCATCAACCATCCATCACAAATATTAACGCCCACTTCAAAATCATACTTTTTCGCAACCTCCTGAATTTTTTGCAAAAGAGTGTTCGATGTATGGTCTATATAACCCCATTCCACAAAAAATCCGTCAATCCCGGCAGTTTTGGCACTTAATACTTGATATTCGATATTATCCGGATCGTATTGCGATTGCATACCCACCAAAGGATATTCATAGGCCGCGATATTATGCTGTCCATTCGCCAAAATCAGATCAGGATTATACGTTAATTGAGTAACGCCTGACTTTTCTGGGCTGTAAGTCATTTTCGAAGCATACTTCCATTCTCCGAATTCACCGTCATAGAGACGGGTACGGCGGATTCCATGATAATCGGCATATACCTTTTTTTGCGAATAAACGGGAAAAAGTAAAACCGTCAGCAGAAATAAAGTCAACAATCTTTTCATAAAACACTATTTGAACAGAAGTTATACATTCTTGATTAGGATTACGAAAAAAGAGAATACACGGTATAGCATATAAAAATGCCATACCGCATATTTTCATTCAAGATTTATTTTTTCGGAAGCTTGATCGATACTGTTATGATACGGGCTGTCGGATTATTCGACACAACCTGCGTATCGCTCAAGATTTTCATTACACCGATACGGCCGCCTCCTGCAGTAGAGGTATCTACCGTTTTAAATGCAATTATATCTCCGACAACAAACGGATTGATTTTGTTCGATGTTATATTAGATGCAGAAATAGCATTCGATATAGACTCTGCCGTGGCATTATCGAAATCAAATCCGGGAACTGCCAACAAACGAGTTTTGTTTTGAACCTCCATATCTGCTACCGATCCGTTCTTTCCTTTAAATTCAGAACATTTCGTATCATTACCTCCATCTATTGCATACATACGCAATACCCCTTGTCCGCCATAAGCATAAAATTTGAGATCTACATTTGAAGCGTTGGCCGAACTTTCAAGTGCATAATCTACCGAATAAGTCTTCATATCTTTCAATGAGATCAAGGCATATACATCCGGATAATTTGCATTCCCATTAGCCAATATCTGGCTGCCGACAGAAAGATTAGCGACAAAATCCATATTGACAATCGCCGTCATCGTCGCCTCCGATGTCTTATCCACAACATCGGTAGCCACAATTTTCAGCTTAGATGTCGCATTCGTCAACAATACATCCAAAGATTCGGTAACCGAAAGAGGAGAGTCTGCAAAATCTTTCGTAGCGGCAAGCACCTCTTGCGAATCTTCTATACGATAAATTTTCACATTGCGGATACCGCGTTGAGATTCCATACGCAATGTAATCGCTTTCGTTTCATCCTTATCCGCAAATACAGTATCTTCTTTCAACGTAATAGTCGGAGGTGCCGGTGTCAGATAATTTACCGTCATCGTAACGATTTTCACTTGTCCGTAAACATCGGTAGCTTTTACTTTAAAACCTTTGTCCCCTTCCATATACATAATCTGCTCATCAAAAACATATTCGGTCTCAGCATTATCAAACTCGATCGGGAAACCATATTGCATTTGTCCGCTTTCCGACACAAGATACATCTCAATCTTCTTCAATCCGGCGACAGAGGTTACCGTGAAATGCGTTTTCGGCATATCCCCGCCAACCAACTCATCATAAGTAATCGATTCAGGATCAAAGACTATCGACGGACCTTCTTTTATTCCCGTAACTCCTAACTCCAAAGTCGCTTTGGCTTCCCGGTTCAGTTTATCGATCGCAGTAACGACAAAAGCTTTATAATCTTCCTGATAGTTCAGGTTCTCAGACAGGCTATATGCCTTCTCATTAAAGAACGTCGTTACCGTTTTATAATCAATCATCCCTGTTTCCGTCTCGATTTGCATTATAACTTTTTTCAGTCCAAGCTCAGAACGGATAACAGCGACTACCGGCAAATTATCCACTTCATTCATATCGGCCTGAAGATCATCATAAGCGAACTTAATAACCGGTTGGCTCAATGACGGATCTAAGGTCTCTTCGTCATCTTTACAGCTCGAAAACGGTAAAATGCAAGCTGTAAGAAACAATATTGATAATATTTTTTTTAACATACGTTTATATATTAAGCGTTACTACTTATGATAAACTATTTTTTATAATAGCAATATGAGTCAAAGACATGAATTACACCGTTTACAGGCATAATATTGCTGGTGATAGCTCCCCTCATCGGAGAATTTCCATTCGTCCCCGTATCATTGATAATCACTTTACCCGCATCTGCTTGCCATGGATTTTTCCGTACCAGGATAGTCATAAGACCTTCTTCTCCTCTTAGCAAAGTAAGAACATGGATTGCTTCTACGGGCAAATCTCCATAAGCGCTATAACTTCCTTCAATAATATGATACTGCAATAATTTTTTTACGCTTTCCATATCACAATCAGAAATAGATGATATTCCCGGAAAACGATCTGCCATAAAATTTTTCATGGCAGTATTGTTCAATGCCAAAAAAGTATATTCGGTATCAGTCTGAGTAAAATAATCTTTCATTCCGGTATATTCTATTGCTTCGATATAGGTTGAAAATATATCCGGACGAGAATTAATATACTCCCATGCAGTCATATTCACATGCGGATCAAGAACAGAACTTTCATAGTCGTAATTTTTCTGCAACGGCATGTCACAACTATTCATCGTACCGATAATGACCAGTAGAACCGCTATCTTATTTAATAAATTCTTCAACATGATTCTATATTTTAGATGTGGTTATTTTTACTTACCGTAATACGGATTCTGTGTTAATTTCGGATTCTCATTGATATGGGAATAGTGTATCGGGAAAAGTTCATTTCCATCTTGGTTCATTCCATTAATAGGCTCCATGACTTCTTTCCACTTTTTCGTACGCAACAAATCGAACCAACGGCGTCCTTCTCCGACCAACTCTATTTGACGTTCATCCAAAATATAATTGATAATATCGTCCTCCGAAGCAAAATCCATAGACGTAGCGGTTGTCAACCCAGCACGGTCGCGAATCTGTTTTACCAAATCCAACGCTTCTTCCCATTTTCCCATACGGGCACGCGCTTCGGCCTGTAACAAAATCATATCTGAATAGCGGTAAATAGGATAAGCCACTTCACATGTCTTATTTAAAGTCGTACTGATTGTTCCTCCGATAAATTTATTGAGCTCCCATCCATTTTGATAATACTGAGTTGTATATGCTTTTCTTAAATCATCATCAGAAAATTTTTCAAGAATAGCATCCGATAAAACGGCGGCACGGTTTCCCGATCCAGTAAACCATTGATACATATAACTATATCCGCTCGATCCCACTTCGTCCATATCAAAATGGACAACAAAGATGAGTTCTTTAGTCGTGTATTCATCATTCTCAGGAGTATCATCCGAAGGTTTTCCGTTCAGCTCTTCCACAAACATTTTCCGCCAATTCTCAATACTTGTTTCAAGTTTCATAAACGTAGCGTCTCCGGACATCTTATCGATAGTCTGATCTGCCAAATTATACTCCTCAAGCCACATATACACATCTGCCATAATAGCCCAAACGCCATAAATAGAGATACGTTTCCGTTCCTTATTATTCGTTTTATCCATTAATTCTTCAGCCTTTTTAAGGTCTTCAAGAATCACATTCCTAAGGATATAATTTTTATCGGTACGCTCTTTATACAGATCAGTACTATACTTTTCGTTCGGCTCGGTAAACAAAGGTACGTCTCCCCAAACGCGAATAGCGTAAAAATAGCCGAGAGCTCTCATAGCATAGGCCTGTCCTAAATAATCGTTACGGGTAGCGATAGAAGGCATATCGAGTGTCGGAATATACTTAATCGCCAAATTCGCCTGATTGATCATTTTATATAAATCTGTCCACTTGGCACATTCATGACTCGTCGTTATCAAGTTATCGATAACTCTTTGTTGATCTGCCGCAGAAGAAGAACCGGGAGACATATTGTCTGAACGGAACTCTCCCCAGTAGAAATAATTCTTCCGCATAGTCGTACGGAAAAGTCCGTAAATTTCATTTACTCCGGCTTTTACATCCCGTGAAGTTTGCCACATCTCTTCTACCGGTATTTCACTTATCGGCTCTTCCTCAAGAAATGCCTCGCAAGAACTCAACGAAAAAGCAAGTGCGGCAACTCCAAAAAACAACTTTATCTTATTCATAGTAGTTTCGATTAAAAATTAACAGACATACCTACACCATATTCTCTTTTTTTCGGGTAACGATAATTATCCCGACCGATTTGTAACGGATCGCTTGTCGAAAACTCCGGATCAAATCCCGAATATTTAGTCCAAGTAAGAGCGTTATTTACAAAAGCATACAGATTTATACCTTTTACACCACACTTCCGACACCAATTTTTCGGTAGGTTATAACTTAACCGTACATTCTGTAATCGGATGAAAGAACCATCTTCGACATAGAAAGAGTTAGCATAACGGGCATTATCATATTCATCATTATAAGGTCTCGGATAAAGGGCGATATCTCCCTGTTTCAACCATGTATTATAAATTACATCCGGAGAAGGTGTCGTTCCGGTATATTTAAACATATTCCGGTTATGCTCACCGAAGTTGTAAATCTCTCCACCCAAAGAGTAATAAAAAGAAATAAACAAGCTCCAATCCTTATACGTAAACTGAGTGCTAAGACCTCCTGTAACATCAGGAAGTGCATTGCCGATAATCATACGGTCATTATCATCGATAATTCCGTCACGACTACCTTCCGGTTCTTCCCAGTTAATATCTCCTCCGCGAAAAGGTTTTCCGTTCGGTAAAGTTTTCTGCAAGACTTTACCGGTATATTCCGTTCCATTCAATAAATATTTATTTTGAAACACACCATTTTCAAAAACCGGTGTAAGCTGTTGCCATGATCCTTCGGCAAAAGCATTAGACTCATCATATTGGAAAACATTAATATATTTATATCCATAGAAGTCTCCGATACGTCCTCCTTCTTGCATCCACCATAAATCTCCTTCCAAATAAGCTTTACCTTCAGAAAGACGCTCTATCTGATTTATGTTTCGTGAAATATTAAACGAAGCATTCCATCGGAAATTTTTTGTGCGGATAATATCTCCGGCAATAGCGACTTCGAATCCTCGGTTGCTGACCTCGCCTACATTGGTTTTCATCGTTGAAAAACCCGACTCCTTCGGAAGTTCATAATCTGCCAACAATCCTGAAGTATATTTGTCATAGTAATCAAATGTAGCGGTAAGACGACTATTCC
>ERZ772816.3000-NODE-3000-length-10027-cov-5.185118_pt1 | contig 10027 bp, 10 predicted proteins | sample MGYA00511359_ERZ772816 | MGnify/ENA primary metagenome ERZ772816 (study PRJEB29015, sample SAMEA2737710) | human gut metagenome | biome: human gut; feature: human-associated habitat; material: faeces | place: China | collected 2012 ...
GTATCATCACCAATAATGAAATCATTGTGTCCGTCTGTTATCATAACACTGATCTTCGATGAGCGGTCACGAAGGGCATGCCGCGCACGGTACATCCGCAGCACAACCGGAACCGGCAGGCGAGCATGCCATGTTCGGGGTAAAAGGTTCCTGCGACATGTGTAAACAACGCATCGAAACAGCAGCCAAAAGTGTAAACGGCGTTTCGTCGGTTCATTGGGATAAGGAAAAACAGATGATACATCTACAATACAATCCGTCCAAAACATCTGTGGACGCTATTAGCAAAGCTATTGCCAAAGCGGGGCACGACACAGATACTTATAAAGCGGATCAAACGTCTACGACCAACTGCCGGGTTGTTGCAAATACCGGCAATAAGCGGATACTACAACCCGGACAAGCGACCAGCCCGTCATCGCCACTATTATCATTTTTTATATTGGTGGCGATATTCGGTCGCGCTTAGTCCGGCTGCGTTCTTAAAGAAACGGCTGAACGCAGCCTGGTCTTCGAATCCTAGCATCAAAGCGATCTCTTTAGAGCTTTTAGCCGTATAAAGCAGTAAACGCCGGGCTTCTGCCTGAATGCGGTTATGGATGATACGGATGGCGGAAGGCTGCTGATAGGCGGAAAGGATATTTGCCAGTGTCTTCGGGGATTTGTTCAGCATGTCCGCATATTCCTGCACCTGTTTTTTCTCCTTAAAATAGGTATCGACCAGGACATAGAATTTGCGGATCGTCTCGAACTGGAGGCTGTTCTCCCGAACAGCTCCCTGCCGATCTTCCGCTATTCGCGTACATAATATGATAAACCGTTTCAACAATACCCGGAGCATCTCGTCTTGCAGGTGATCGGTACTGAGAAACTCCTCTTGCATGATCCTCGTCAGCGTGTCGATCTTCCGCCGTTCATCTTCCGAAAGGACAAAAGTCAGCACATGCGATGAACCGTGAAACAGCAACCCGTTGCACGAGACCTCATGATCGTTGCCATGTATACAGTAGAAATTGCCGTTGAACATCAAAGCATAGCATTTGCCTTCGATGCGCAGAAACTCCAAATGATGCAAATGGGAAAGCGGAACGAGCTGTTCCTTCTTCAAAACAACATGCTGATGATCGATATCCAACTCCACTTCGCCGGAATCCACCCATATAAATTTATACAGCGTTTTGTCTTTCAGAAGATCCGGGTCTTCATGGAGCGAATCGGTCAAGACGATCCGCCCCTTTATTTTCGCATTCTCAAATGTCCATTTCATGGTATCTTAATTTTCAATTTTCAAATTCCACTACCTCCAGTTCCCTGGCAACTCTCCCGTATGCCGCCTGAACCAACGCGCAAAGGTATCATAATTAGAGAAATTAAGCATCATAGCAATGCGGGAAGATCTCAGTCGAGTTTTAATCAGTAAGTCTTTCGCCTCAAGCAATACATACTGGCTGATCCATTCCGCAGCCGAAATACCGGAATGCAATTTACATTTGTTATTCAGTTCCGCCGAAGTCATTCCCAACTTCTCAGCAAAATAATAAACCGGATAATGATGATAACGCCTAATCAGCAAAGCGAAATCGTGGAAGAAAGGCGGAACCTCGCTATCCCGGTCGTCCGCCAGATGCCCTTCCTGCTGGAGGAAGAAAATAAGGGCGCGCAAAAGCGATTCCACCACTTTGACACGGACATCGCTCATTCGCTCGATTTGTGACTGCATCAGCTGGATATAAAGCCCGGACTCCTTCAGTTCGTCCGGTGTAATCGTCCGGAACATCAGACGTTGCCGATTGATCAGCAGATCGCTACCGGCATAGATCACGATCCCTTCAAAACCTGTCTCCGAAAAACGGGATATCTCACTCACATCTTCCACAGACGCCAGGAACACCTGTCCGGCAACTATGGAGATTTCCTTTCCAAGTGCTTTGCATTCGAACTTTCCTCCCCGGCAGATCACAGCAAGAGTTCCCGGTTCCAAAGGCAACAGTTCATGATCCTGCCCAGCTTCGACGTGAATGACCTTTAAAGCACTTTCCAATGTCAAATTTGCAATCGACACGGCATGATAGAGGTCGATCGGTAATATTTTATCAGCATTCATTTCCTTCTCACTTTTAAATAAAAACCATTTCACTTCGAACATTTAAAGATAGATGTTAGTTTAATATACACTATCATTTTTATATTTAGTTAAATTGCTATTAATAGCATTTATAGGGTTTATCACGCAATAAACAAAATCGATTGTTTTTATTAAAGATAAAACATTCAGCCATTTTTATTAGTTTTATATTTGCACATCAAAAAAGAAAAAGATGAAGATACCGTTTAAACCAATTGAAATCGAAGATAGAGATATTATAACATCCTTTACGATACCGAGCAATTATAAAAATTGCGATTATTCATTTGCCAACATCTGCAGTTGGCGGTTTCTCTACGATAGCGAGTTCGCCATTGTCAACGGCAGCTTGCTGATCCGTTTCTGGATCGAAAACAAAACGAGAGTCGCTTATATGACTCCTACAGGTCAAGGCGACCTGAAACAGGCCATCGATCTGTTAGAAGCCGATTCGCTCGAACAGGGTCATCCGCTCTGTATGTTAGGCGTAACGCCAGATGCCAAAGAAGAACTCGAAAAGGCAATTCCCGGCGGATTTTTCTACATCCCCGAACGGAATTATTTCGATTACATCTACTTGCGTGAAGACCTGGCAACCCTAAAAGGGAAAAAATACCAGGCAAAACGCAATCATATCAACAAATTCAATAAGAAGTTTGCCTACGAATATATTCCTATCACACCAGAACTGGTTCCCGAATGCCTTCAGCTCGAATGTAAATGGTACAAAGCCAACCGGGAAGATAATGACGAGGAGGATCTGAACGACGAACGCCGTTCTATAATCTACGCCTTGAACCATTATGACGAATTGGGACTTATTGGAGGAGCCATTTGCGTAGACCATCAGATTGTCGCTTTCACTTTTGGTGCCCCGATCAACCATAATACTTTCGGCGTCCACGTAGAAAAGGCAAATGTGAACTATGAGGGGGCTTATGCTGTTATCAACAAAGAATTCGCCTCTCACCTTCCGGAAAAATACACCTATGTGAACCGAGAGGAAGACTTGGGTATTCCCGGTCTGCGCCAGGCTAAACTTTCGTATAACCCGTTCATCCTATTGGAAAAATCCGCGGCAATAAAGAAACCTGCAAAATAATATTGAACGATGGATAACAACAAATCTCAATTGATCGACCTGTGGCGTACTTCTTTCAACGACAGCGAAGAATTTATCAAACTATTCTTCGATCGGGTTTACAAAAAAGAAAACGCCCTGTTTATAGAGAAAAACGGAAAAATCGTTTCCGCCCTTCAAATGCTTCCGTATGTCATGACTTACTACGGAAAGGAGATATCCGTAAACTATATATATGGAGCCTGCACTCTTCCCTCCGAACGAGGTCAGGGACTTATGCGCCAACTGATACAGAAAGCATTCGAAGTGATGGAAAGCCGGAAAGTGGCCTTAACAGTCATTATCCCGGCCGATCCATGGCTGTTCGACTATTACCGCGATTTAGGATATACGGAAGCTTTCGACTATTCAGAAGAAACGTATATCTGCCCTTCTGAAATAGCACTGGAACAGGGTGTTTTGGTTGTACCGCCCGAAGTACCTTCGATGGAGTCTCTCTACAATTTTTTTAATAAGAAGCAGAGAGAACGTATTTGCTATGTGCTGCACGGTTATGACGATTTCGTTACTATCCTGCGCGAATTACAGATGTCCGGAGGACAAATGCTGACCGCCTTAAACATTCAAGAAGAACCGATCGGAATGATCTTTTTCTATCCTGTCGGCGACTATATCTATGTCAAAGAATTGATGTATGACAACGACAACATCAAGAACCTGCTCTTACAGGAAGCTACAACACAGAGCAAGGTGGAAAAGGCCGTCTGCCGTACTCCTTTCACCGGACCGGGAACTTTCCCTTTAGGCATGGCACGTGTCTTGGACCGCGACCGCCTCATCCATCACTGGGCCTTCACCCACGCAAACTCCGTTCTTAACATCGGCGAACTAAAAAAGATGGACACCCAATCGCTCACCCGCTTGTTGCTCAACTATCAGAGCCGGGAAGCTTATATGAGTTTGATGCTTGATTAGCGTTCATTTTACCCAAAAACAAAAGCTCAGCACCACTCCGACAGGTTACGGAGATCCGAAGGAACGATTATCCGATTAATTCGTATTTTTGCAGATTCATACAAAACTATACGAATAAAAAGAGCTGACAATGTTACGGAAAGGAGACCTTACACAAGGAGGTATAATCACCACCCTGCTACAATTCACATTGCCGATGCTGGCAGGATCGCTTTTACAACAATGCTATAACATAGCCGATACACTGATCGTAGGACAATGTATCGGTGCAAATGCGTTGGCAGCGGTCGGTTCCGCCTATACCTTGATGGTTTTCCTGATCTCTATCCTGCTGGGGTTATCGATGGGAAGCGGCACGGTTTTCTCACTGCAATACGGAGCCGGAGACCTGTCCGCCCTGCGACGTAGCATCTACGTTTCTCTCCTGCTGATCGGCACGGTAACCATCTTGCTGAATGTTGCCGTGTTCCTATGGCTCGATCCGATTTTACGATGGTTACAAGTTCCCTATGATATTTATTCGTTGATGCGTAACTATCTGTGGATCATTTTCTGGGGAATAGTCTTCACTTTCCTGTATAATTTTTATGCAGCGTTGCTTCGGGCTGTAGGCGATTCTGTAACACCTTTATGGTTCCTGGCTGTATCGGTCGTTTTGAATATCGGGCTTGATTTGTTTCTTATTCTTGTCCTGGATCAAGGCATCGAAGGAGCGGCAGTCGCAACGGTCATCGCACAGGGAACGGCGGCATCCGGTATCTTGCTGTATACCTATAAAACCCGCCCCGAGCTACGATTACACCGGGAAGATATGTGCTTCGACCGTTCCAGCCTGAGAGAAATCACTTCTTTCTCCACACTGACTTGCGTCCAACAATCTGTGATGAACTTCGGAATATTGATGGTGCAAGGGTTGGTAAATAGTTTTGGTACGGTTGTCATGGCCGCATTCGCCGCAGCAGTCAAGATCGACTCTTTCGCCTATATGCCCGTTCAGGAGTTCGGGAATGCTTTTTCCACCTTCATTGCCCAGAATTTCGGAGCGCGGAAAGGGGATCGCATCCGCCGGGGAGTACGTAGCGCATTTCTTATAACGATCGTCTTTTCCCTTATCATCTCGCTGTTAGTTTTCTTTTTTGCCAAGCCGTTGATGCTTATTTTCGTCCGTCCGGATGAGGCTGAGATACTTCGCATCGGAACAGAATACCTGCGTATCGAAGGAGCTTTTTATTTAGGCATCGGAATCTTATTCCTCCTTTATGGTTATTACCGGGCCATCCGTATGCCGGGAATGTCTGTCGTGCTTACCATTCTGTCTTTAGGTACACGTGTCGTCCTTTCTTATTGGCTGGCATCCATTCCCACTATTGGGGTCACCGGTATTTGGTGGTCTATTCCTATCGGTTGGTTTCTAGCAGACTTAGCCGGCATTGCCTATTACCGTTATCGCAAATATGCAGTCTCACGGACTTGACAAAAATCCGCCTCCGATATACATTTATTACCGGATTTTTCTATCTTTGCAGCCGTAAAAAGTAATGATAAATTATGGACGACAGTATTCCGCGAGAAATAAAAACAGTAAGTAACAAATAACGCGCAGGGGTAAACAGCAAGGCCTCTGTACGTTGACAAAAACGAAAGGAGGCAATAATGAGAACTTTTCTTTATTGTGAAGCCGGCTTTGTGGAAAAAGACCAGTGGCTTCCAAACAGCTGGGTCAATGTAGAATGCCCTACACCGGAAGATATCCATTACCTGACAAACCAATTCAATGTTCCCGAATCTTTCTTAAGCGACATTGCCGATACAGACGAACGCCCGCGTATCGAATATGAAGGGAATTGGCTATTGACCATCATTCGAATCCCGGTACAGAGCCAGGAACAAGGAATCCCTTTCACGACTATCCCCCTGGGGATTATGACGAACAATGAAATCATCATATCCGTTTGCTATTATAAGACGGAACTGATACCGGACTTTATCCGGTACACCCGCCGCAAAGAGGTTGTCGTACGTCACAAATATGACCTGATTCTGCGTCTGATCCATTCATCCGCCGTATGGTTCCTGAAATACCTGAAACAAATCAACAACGAGGTGGCGCATGCCGAAAAGGCACTGGAAAAAAGTATCCGTAATGAAGACTTGCTTCGTCTGATGAAGCTGGAAAAGAGCATGGTTTACTTCAACACATCCATCCGTGGTAATGAAGTGATGCTCACCAAACTGCAAAGCATCTTCCAGGAACCAGTTTATATGGACAACGAACTGGTGGAAGATGTGGAAACAGAGTTAAAGCAGGCGCACCTCACAGTCAATATTTATAGCGATATCCTGACCGGCACGATGGACGCATTCGCCTCCATCATCTCCAACAACGTGAACACCATCATGAAGCGCATGACCTCCATCTCCATCATCCTGATGGTTCCCACCCTCATCGCCAGCTTCTACGGTATGAACGTCCCGATCTACGGAGAAAATATGCCGCATGGCTTTGCCATCATCGTCATGATCTCCATCACACTATCAGCTTTATCATTTTTCATTTTCAGAAAGATCAAATGGTTCTAAATTAAAAAATCCGCTTTACCTTCACAGGCGAAGCGGATTTAAAATCGATAAGCTTTTTCTAATCAAATATCTAATCAGAAAACAATATCTCGGGAAGGATAATATCTAATTCTGACAAATAAATAGCAAAGGACGTGCCAGAAATAGAAATAAAGATATATTTTAAAACAAACCACTGATATACAAACCAATAAAAATAATATATATAATACAAAAGAAATTGGGGAAGTGTGGAGTGGATTGGGGAAAGTGTGTAAAATTTCCACAATCAAGTGTGGAATCCCGACTTTTGGGCGTGGAAAGAGCAATAATAATCGACTGCCTTTTTCAGCAAATCTTCCGGGAGATCGAAAGATTCATCGAACAAAGAAGTTTCGACAGCAAGAGCTTTCTTCTTCGAATCTTTTTTCCAATTGCCAACGATCCGGCCCTCATACAGGATCACGGGGTAAAAGATACCGAAAGTATTGAATGCCTTAGGATGATGTTCGCGTAGCATAACGGTCGTCCGGTCTTTATAGCTGATCAGATATTCATCATACGAGGGTAACAAATGCAACACTTTCCGGCAACGGGCCTTCAAGTCACAGGTAACATGCAGGTAAAAAGTTTCCGAATCAAACTTTTCGGTTAGCAGATCGGTTTCGATCAATGCAACCGCATGTCGAGCCTCAGTTGCCGTCAAGCCGGACCACCAGACAAAATCAGACAATGTAGCCGGGGAATGGCTTTGAAAATATAGGGTAGCCAATCGGGCGAGCGCCTCTTCGCGGCTGAGTTCTTTCATCGGAGGCACACGTTCTTCCAACAGAGCATAGGTCGGCTTCTTGTTTTTATCTACCCCGCTGCACACAAGGCCATCCGTTTCAGCACGGACCAGAAAATAATGTATCAAGTGATTGTCTGTCTCGACCCCTGCCCGACCGAACCCATCCATCAACTCCTGTTTTGTCAAACTCTTGTTTCCACCCAACAATTGTTCCAGCAATCTACAACCTTTCGTATAGAAGCTTTCGGTTATCTCCATCTTCCGGCTTCTTGCATAAGAATCGAAGGCTGTCCGTATACGACCTCCCGACAATTGCAGCATCCAGCGAATATCCTCTGCTGCGATGAAATGCCAGGTCGGTCGTAATATATGGGTACGCAGGATTTCCCCCTTTGCAAGCGCATCGTCCACCACCCGCAACGAAGAAGACTTCAAGCGAGTCCCGACCGCCCATTTCGCCATCGTATATTCCTGTGCCTGGTATCATTCCCATACACAAAAAGAATTAAAAAGAATATAACAGAATGTTTTTCAACGGTTATATTAATTTACAGTTTCGCTTATTTTCATAAAAAAGACCTTATTTTCCTTGTTTTGGCTACACTTTGGCTACCTGGATAAGATTAAATAACTATATTTGCAAACAATGGAAACTAAAAGAAAAAAATATGGCAGCAAAAAAGGAAATTAGATCGGATAATACTTATATGATAAGCACTGATAGCACCGACAACCCAAAGTTAGGCGCAAAAATACTCTCTGACGGTCGGGAAAGCCTTTTTCTTGATTACTACCTTGGTTACAATATGGTGTACAATGAGGATAAAGAAAAAATGGTAGCCAAGAAAAATAGAAAGAGAGAAACTTTAAAGTTGTATCTATGGCAAGCGCCCAGAACTCCCATTGAGAGACAGCAAAACAAAGAAGTAATAGAGCTTGCTAAAAGGATAAGGTTTGAAAGGAGCCAACAGTTATTAGAGAATATGGAAGGCTACCGATTGAAGCAGCATAGAGATATGAACTTTATCGATTACTTCACAGCATATATTGATAAATACAATAAAAAGGACAAATCTATAATGAGGCTTGCTCTAAAACGTTTTATAGGTTTTTTCAATGATACACCAGAGTATAACAAATTTGCACAAGGAATCAAGCCGACACAAATAACAAAAGATATGGTCGAAGCATTTACCGAATACCTGCAAAGGAGAAGCAAAGGAGAAGGTGCTAAAAGCATATACGCACGTTTTAAGAAAGTTATCAAATATGCCATTGAGCACGATGTAATGATAAAAAATCCATGTACCGGTATCACGATAAAGACTGACGATCAACAATTAAAAAAAGAGGTGCTATCTCAAGAAGAGATTCAACAGTTGATATCGACTCATTATGAACTCGAAAATTCCAACATAAGGCGTGCGTTTATCTTATGTCTTTATTGTGGCTTAAGGTTCTGCGATGTAAAAGACCTAACATTTTCCAACGTAGATTACTCAAATAAACTGTTGAAGTTCGAACAGAACAAGACAAAAGGACATAGCGCAAATAGCAGTGTAGTAATCCCTTTAAATGATGGTCTATTAAAACTGATCGGGGAGCCACAACAACAAGACAATAGGCATGAATTGATATTTATTCTACCCAAATATCCCACATGTTCAAAAGCTCTTAAACGATGGGTAAAACGTGCCGGGATAAACAAACATATTAGCTGGCATTGTGCCAGACATTCTTTTGCCGTTAACATTCTCAACAACGGTGCTAATATAAAGACGGTATCAAGTCTTTTAGGGCATTCAGGATTGAGACATACAGAAAAATACACAAGGGCTGTAGATAGTCTGAAACAGGAAGCAATAAACAGTTTACCTGAACTTAAATTATAAAAGTCATGGACAGAGATAAAAAATTAATCCTCCTTCAACAACAAATAGATAGATGGATAGCTAACGAACGTGAGCAAAAATATATTCTTATGAACGCTATGGATATTGCCACGCTCTTCCTTACAATAGGACTCGACTTTGATTTTGCAATGATTCCTCCCAATGATAAAACGTCCATTCTGTTAGATGAATTAAAAAAACATGGTTTTATTTCCAAAGATACTAAATTAGAGCACTTTAGAATTTTATTCGGAATACCATTACATAAAAAGAACACACCTTTTGAACCTATAAAATGGCAAAAAAATAAACAACTGTTACGCTATTTCATATATTCGATATTTACAAAAGAGACTATTTGGAATAGTAGATATTCAATTATCAATTTATTTGCAGATAAGCACGGGGAAAGAATTAGAATACCAGAATCAGACCGGAACCGTTTAGAACAGAGTAAAGACTATCCTATATTGGTTGAATTGCTAAAAAAAATTAATGAATGAGGGTTCACATTTGAGCTTTTTCGTCAAAAATGTATATTTTTTCCTTCAAAAATCGGCATAAGGCGCAAAGAAAAGCAAAGTTCTACATAAATAAATGCAGGT
>ERZ772816.3001-NODE-3001-length-10019-cov-2.776395_pt1 | contig 10019 bp, 14 predicted proteins | sample MGYA00511359_ERZ772816 | MGnify/ENA primary metagenome ERZ772816 (study PRJEB29015, sample SAMEA2737710) | human gut metagenome | biome: human gut; feature: human-associated habitat; material: faeces | place: China | collected 2012 ...
TGTGTAGCCACCAGACAGCAGGTCGATATGCTTGCCTCAATGTGTGAAGATAATCTGCACGCCCTGGTGTAAACAGCTCCCACAAAGAAGCAACAGTCCATCCGGGCGCAAAAATATCATTATAGTATCCTTTACCATTCTTTCCATAATCCCAACTTGTATGTTGGACAACCTCCGGATAATAACCTACCTTTGCAATACCGCATTACCAAAATTATATCGCTCTCGGTTACTGCGTACCGCCCCCGGTCGTCCTTACGGATTGCCGGGGGTATCTCTTTTTAACCTCTCAACGTAAACGTTCCGGTATATATCCCCGTAAAATCCCGTTGCCTCTGTTATCCGTTCGATTGTTTGCAAATCATATTCCCCAAAAACAACATATTCGTATTCCGTCAACTCGGCGTCGTTCAATGCGAACTCAAACGTAATGTCAACGTATTTGTCGCCGACTCGGTTAAATGCGTGGTCGATTGGTATTAAAGTATGCGTTTTACCCTCGCAATACAATACGTCGTCCGGGAACAATTGGCAAAGCAAATGCGCATTACGATAACATTGTTTCGGTTGGGGTTTCAGAACGCCCCGGATAATTTCCAATTCGTAAGGGTTAAACACGTCCGCCGCCCGGACAACCTCAACACGTTTTGCAACGGCGATTGTATCGGCGAAATATTGCCTTTGTTTTGGGTTCAATCCCAATTGCATAAACGCCCGCATTTCCTCAATAATTACGCTTTCCATATCTCAACACTTTGTAAACCCCTTAAATGCCAAATGGAAAACATCGTATTGTTTCCCGGTAACATAAAATTCAATCATTCGACTATCGTTGCCAACGTCGTTTATTGCAATGGTCGGGTACGGTTCCCCCGGCAATTGGTTAAAATCGTCCTCAATTTCCCGGTATCCGTCCGGGAACTCCGAACGGTCGGCGGAAAAATAGCGGGTTAAACTCTCTTTTATCCGGGTCAATACATCGTCCCCGTTTGGCTCAAAAGCCGCTTTTATTTTTTCCTGTCGTCTTAACGCCCAACGCATCGGTATTTGTTTTAATAGGTTCATAATTGTTCACCCTCCTTAATCACTTTGCAATATTTATAATATTGGTCGTGGCAACTCTCAATTTGGCACGTCAACCCAATATCGTTGCCGTCTAATAATAGGTTCAACACATCGCCGGGATTGTGCCGGGTATATAAGAGAAATAACCCGCCGTTTGCCTTTTGGATAATATCGTACATCGCTTGCGATAACCGATAACGTTTAATTTTGTTCATCGCTCTAAATAGTTAAACCGGGGCTATTCCCCGGTTGGTTTGTAATCAATGAATTGTACGCCGTTTTTCCCCTGTTTGGGGTCGTGTATTCCAAAGTAACCCCCATTACCTCCAAAGGACGAAAAGCCGCCATTGCGGAACATAAACCGCCCCTTATCGTCGAACTCCAAAACGTAATAATCGTTTTCTTTGTCGTATGAAATTCCGGTTACGGTTTTCGTCTTTACTTTGTCGTTCAACCAAACATCGACCCGGCGACCGACCGCCGACAAATACAAGTCAACGCCCCGTTCAATTGCGGCGTCCGTTTCTGCCATTTGTCCGGCATAATCGCCGTTAAACATTTCGTTCAATTTTTCCAATTGTTCGGCGTTCATTATTGATAAATCAATTTTCAACGCCGCCCGTTCCATTATTTCCGCTTTTGTTAACATCGTTTTTATTGTTATGCCGGGGGCGAACCCCCGGCGGGTTATTTACTTTTTGTTTGCAAAATATTTGTCCCGTGCCTCCCTGCATAATTCCAACGACGGTTTTACACAAGTAAACAACGTGCCGTCCTCGGCTCTATAATCGTATTGAAAAAATACGGTTCCACGTTGTCCCCGACCCATTGCCGTAAATGTTTCGTAATGTTCGGTTCCTTTGGGGCATTGGCTTACGCCGTTAATATCTGTTTTCATATTCGATTATTTTTTGATTTCGTAAATACTCAATGAATTTTCACACAATACCAATGTCGGGAACTTGGTTTTATTCAGATAACAAAGGTTATCCAAATCCGCACGGCTTGTATAAAACCACAACCCAAACTTTTTGCCGATAAAATGCAAATCGTTAACCCCGGTTTCCCGGTACTTTTCATCCATTAATTGTTGACTGTAAACGATACTTGAAAATTCAACCTTTCCGTCTAATTTGGTTGCAATCTCGGCAATATCCGCCGCCTGTGTTCTTTTCTTTTCCATTGTTGAAAGAATTATTTGTTGCCGGGAAAACGCCCGGTCGTTGTTTACTGATAATAGAACGTAATTTTGACGCCTCGGCGCAATTTGCAAACCTCTTTGTCGCCGTAACAGTTAAACGCACGGTCTAACAAGCGGTTTACCAACTCAATATCGCCAACAATACGAATTAACCCGGATACCCCAACCGCAATATTTACTTTCTTTCCGTCAACCATGCCGTTAACTTTGATTTTGTAATTGCGGTTAATTTCCTTTGTCGTATATTTCAAACCGTTGTAAATGCTTTGAGTATTCATTGTTTACGCTCTCTAATGTTCCGGGGAAAACGCCCCGTCGTTGTTATATCGTACTGCAAATATACAACCATTATTTTAACTACCAAAGAATTTTCCTTTTATTTTGCGTTTTTCGTGCAAAAAAGTTTCTTTTGGTTCCCCGCAAAGTTATTTTTGGCTAATTTTCGTTTTAACGGACTTTATTTGCCGGTGTGGGTACTTTATTCACTCATACAAAATAATTCAAATACGGGGCGGAAAACGGGCAAAAACAAAAAACGGGGTTGCAACACTTGGTTACAATCCCCGTTTCCGACGTAATTATGAACAAAAATCCCTTATTCCTCTATTTCTACGTATTCAATACCCAATATTTCCGTATTGGGGTTTTTACTTACGGCGTCAATCTTTCGGTTCTTTACTTTCCGGGTTTTCCAAAGGAACCCCAAAAACCGTTTATACTTAACCGTTGCCGCTATCAATAGACTATCCCGATTTGTAAACGTACCCTTAAATTCCCCGGCGGGCGTTGCGCATCCGTGTAACTCAAACCACGGGTCGGTAATATCGACGCATCGCAAAACAGTCGTAACCGTGTCGCCGGGCAAATATACGATACTATCCCGGACGGTTCCCCGCAATTCGTTTATCGTCTGCAATTGGGCGGTCGTTACATTCTGCAAATCCCGGTTCTTTGTCTGCAACGTCTTTATCAACGCCGCATCGTCCGCCCGGTATTTCTCAAACTCGGATACTTTCAATTGCAGAATCCAAACGGTTACGGCGTTCAAACTGTCTTTCGTTTGGTAATGCTCCACATCTTGCAATAATGCCTCGGTATTGCTCCGGTATTTATCCCGGTCCGCTTTTATATCCTGTATGCGCTTTCGCTGTATTCCAATCGTGGTTGCCAATACAACGGCTAAAATAAGATAGGCGGCAACGTGCCAAATTTTTAATTTCATACGATAACGGTTTTTGCACGTTCATAAATTGCCAATCGGTCGTCCAACCCATTATATCCGCCGTTTATCCGCTTGGTTATGGCTTTGAAAATCTCGGTATCGTTCGCCCCTCCCAATTGGTCGGCTAATGCGTTCAATCCGTTTGTTTCCCAAAACCACGCCGCCGACTGTGTGGCATAATCCGGGGTTGCCAACAAATTCGGTTCGTTCACAAAATCCACTCCCATAGGCAAAGCGTACATTTCGTTTGTCGCTTTGTCATAATTGGTTTTTCCGGTCAACTGAATAAGTCCACGCCCCCGGTATCGCCAACCGTCCCCGCTTTCCGTGTCGCCGTTACCCAATCGGTTTGCATACACGACGTTTGCGATTGCCTCCGGTTTCCGGGCGTATTGTTCCGCCTCGGCGTCCGTCTTGAAGTATTTGCCAAAAACCGACCGCAAACCCTTTGCGCTATAATTAAGGTTTTCAACGACGGCGGATAATTGCCCGCTTTCATGCCCTATTTGCGCCAAAAATGCACGCATCCGGTTGGGCGTGCTGATATTGTAACGCATCATTGCCATACTTAACGGCTTTACGTACTTTTCCCGGTTTTCCTCGGTACTGTTTGGAAAAATCTGTTTTAATGAATCTTTCATTTCTTGCTCTCTTTTTTATCGTTAATAATATCGTCGTCTATTTCCTTTTGGTAACGTTCGATAATTGGTTGCCAATAGGCGGGCAACGCCCTTGTAAACTCCAAACGTATAACATGATATATTATGCGTAATGCAATTTTTGTCGGATATGCTTTAATTAGGTTACGAAAAGCGTTTTGCAAATATACATACATAAATACGTATGTAAGCGATTTAATTACTATCAATGCGGCATTATCGTCGCCACATTGTAACATAACCGAATAAATAACGTGTATTACGGTTACATATAAAAGCAATTCCGCAATTGCATTTTTGAACTTTCTGAATGAAAAACGTTTGCAATTCTTTATCGTAACATCGTCGGCACGCATACCCGCCCAAATATTGAACCCGAACATAATTACCAACGCATACAAAAAACCCGCCGTCGGCGTGAAATACGCTAAAATAGGGCTTGCGGTTGTGGCGAATATTAACCGCCATTGTTCCCAATTAAAAATCTTATCCATGAAAAAAAATAGGTTTAAGGGGGTATATTTTACCCCCGGTTAATTATTCGTCTAACTTACTAAATTGGCTCAACAAATCAACCGCCGTGGTCGTCTCATTAATAATATGCGTTCCTGCATTATCTTATTTTTTTAATAAATTCCGATAATATACCCGCATAAAGTCTATTTGCATCGCCCGTTGTATCTGAACTTGGGTGTACGCCGTCTTTATTATATAAGTCAAAAACCGTCAAATCGTTTGTCCTTGCATCGCCCCAATAGTTTGACGTTCCGGGTATTACAAAATTTGAATACATTAAATATTCATAAACCTTTGCGATTGGTATAAACCAATTTTCCGAATTTAACAATTGTGCCTCAATTAATCCTTGTTTATTAAGACGGTTATTTGACACCATTGCAATACGTCCATGTGGTTTATTTTTCAATATAACCATCATAATAAAATTAGTTGCACCAATAAAACAGTTACGATTAATTGAGGCAATCCAATTATTAAGATTGGGTATTTTTGATAAATCGCCAAATAACTCAACTAATTTCGCATTATTATTAGCCGTCATATATGTATCTTCCGCCAATAATCCCGATTGTATGTTTTCAACTGTTGGTAATACGCCAATATCTGAACCACCTCCAAAATTTGACGGTTTATTATATTTCCAATCATTGTGTCCGTGGTCATAAACAAATAAATCTGATTCATTGATATACGGCAACAATCTTTGTTCAAATGTGCAACTACGTATCAATGTTTGTTCCGAAGTGCTTAATGTAGTAGGCGCACCGCTCATTAATATAGGCTGTATTGTAGCCCAATTAGCAATAATATATTCCTTTTCCTCGGCTGTTTGACTTAATGAATATGCCATATTTTGCCAGTACATACCCGTAAAATCTCCACTTAATGTTGAACGACGACAACCGGATGAACCTTGCGCACGATTATTTACGGTACAATTTAGCATTTGACCGACTAATTGAGGATAACCGCCCGCCGGAATAGAAGTTCCGCACCACCATATTTTTTTTTGATTCCAATAATTAGGCGTTGTTTCGGCAATTTTTTGTTCTATTTCCTCGGTACTTAACGTTTCATTTTTTTTATAAAATGCCAATTGTTCTACTCCTTTGTACAATAAAGGGCGATTTTGCGTTTGTGGTTCTGTGTTTGATGAACCCGTAATTAATACTTTTACGGCATTTGCGGGAATAGTCAACAATTGTTTATCGTAATTTGTATTTGTTCCGGCTCCGACAAATTGATTACCAATATATGCGCCGTTTGCATCTTTGTAAACAGCCAATGCCGTTGGACTTGGACGAACAAAACCCGTTGCAAACAATATATCATCCGGTTGAATATTGTATTCAATATACGACCATTGCGAATTGGCAGTAATAACGCCCGTACTTGATGTAGGGTAATAACCTTGCACAACTGTTAATCCCTCAATAATTTGTGGTTCATTTATATATATATCGCTTCTTTCTGCTTTATCTGCAATCTCTTCTTTTGTTGCATATTTTTCGTCCGATTCCTCTTTTGTGTAAAATTTTAATGTGTATTGAGTTTCAAACGCATTTGGCATAATTCCTGTATTTCCGCAAACTTTTACATAAGCGGTTCCAATTGGTAGATTGATTACTAATTTAGTATAATTAGTACTCATTCCGACCTCAAAGGCTTGTAATACATTGTTATTGGCGTCAAATGCACAAGCCAAACAGAAAGAAGATGCACCCGAACGACCTGTTACCGATACAGATGTTTTATTTGTAGTTAAATATTTATTTATAAAATATCCTGTATTTGCACTTACATTACCATTTGATTGTAATGCGTAATTTTCTTGAACGCTATCTAAAGATAATTGCGTGTTGCTTGACGTAATATTATATATATCTGTTTTATCGGCTTTTTGTGTTGTTAAATTAGCTACAACAGTCGGAATTTCTGTTTTTGTGTAAAAAGCTAATTGCGATTGAACGGAATAACAAGCGGGTAAATACGACCCACTACCGGATATTTTTATAAATTGTACTCCACTTGGAACGGATATAACCATTTGAGAATAATTTGTTTGCGTTCCTATATATTGTGCGCTTATAAACTCATTGTTTGAGTTATAAAAACATAGCAAACTATATACGCCTAATCCCGACCGTCCGGTTACTGCAATATTTGACAAACCGGATATATCGTATTTTCTAACATAATATCCCGTTGGTGTTGGGTCTACAATTCCCGTTTCTTTTAATGCGCCGGATTCTTGCGACAAACTTGTTAAGGCTGCATAATCATATACATAGATGTTATTTTTAACATCATCCAATGCCGACGTAATTACAACATCAATTTCAGAGGCAACCCAATTACCTGTTTTATTATTAAAAATAGTTAGTTTATCCGTAACCTCATAAGCATTAAAATTGGTATAAATGCCCTTTGTTGCTGCTAAATAAAACACATTACCGTCAGGCGTTCCCGGAACTGTATTTGTTTGCGCTATTCCGGCAAATAACGCATTATTACCCAATGCGTTTACAATTGCAACTAATACATTTTGCGTCAATTGTCCCGTAATTTCTTGATTTCCATTTGTTTTTATAACATCGGAAATAGCTTGTTTTAATACTTCGTAAGTTCCCATTTTTTTTAATTGTTAAAATCGTTGTTAAAATCGTTGTTGAAATCTCCCTTTGTTTGTAATATATAACCTCGTCCTATCTTCTTAACGACGGTTGCGGTTTCAAACTCAATTTCAACACTTGCCAAATCGCCCTGCGTTTGCCATTTTGGGGTAATTAAAAAAGTGTCGCAATCATATATTCGTCCGTATTTGTCGGTTACGGTTACGTAATCACTCATTCGGATTAACCGCATTACGTCGCAAAGAAATTCCGGGGCTAAACAAATGCAATGATATGTCTTTTCACTAATTTGTTTTTCCGGGAAAAAATACCCGTCCCGGTTTTCGCCCTCTTCCTCAAATTGATATTCGGGTTTTCCTAACTCTGTGCAAAGATACAAAACGTTCTTAAATTGCGGGTTCTGATACACGATTGTTCCCGCATCAAATACGGCATTTTCTATATCGTACCATTCAATTTTTAGATACCCGCTAACATCTTGCACAATAGTAAACATTTCAGAATACCACGTTTGTACGCCGTCGGACAACGTGGCGTAATATATCCCGTCCGGGGTATTTATTGGCATTGGCAAAATACCCGGATAAACAATAACGTCATAACCCATTGAGGCAAACCGGACAACTTGCAATCCGGTTTGGTTCATAAATTGGGTTATATCCGTAAACAATGAACCGTCCCGATTATATAGACGGACGGATGTAACCGCATTTGTTCGGGTCGTTCTCATTATTTGAAACGGCAACAACTTGTTTGCAGGCGTAAACAATGGGTATATATTGCCATACGCATAACTTTTCCTGTGGTTTTGCTCTGATATTGACGTGTACCACGGCAACACGCTTAAATTATTATTCTGTATCATATTTCAATGTTGTTTTTGCCGAACGTGAAAGCAAATTTATACTTATTTTGTCTATTTCCCCGCTACCAATATAGGTTTTAACCAATTGCACCGGGTTTGGGTCGTCATACATGGGATACGTCAACGTTTGCTTTTTCTTTCTCTCAATCCCATTTGCATAATAAGTTGACCCGTTTATTTCAACCTGTCGGGCGGGTAAATCATACGTCCAATAACTCGGTTGCAAATTGATAAACGCTAAATACCCGTTTTGCAAAAAGTAATTATTTCCATTTACCGACGTTTTAATATATGGCAATTCGTATTGGCTTGGTACGTTAAGTCTATAAACCGACGCCGATACGGTTCCGGTAACAGTTAACCCAATTGCAGTTGCGGCGGTTGGTATCGTTACGTTTATTTGCTTTGTCGTTCCGTCGGCTGTAAAATTACCCTGTGTTGAAATAACAACTCCGGAACTATCGTAAAATACAATTTGCCCCGTTCCGGTTCCTCCGGTTGAATAAGGCACAAACGTAAGAACCGCCGCCCGTCCGACACACTCCGGGCGTATACCATACGTCGGCGTTGTCAATCCGTTTGTTCCGCTCGTACCTCCAAATCCCGGATACAATCCGCTATCGTCGTTTGTTAGTGCGTTAGCGGTTACGGCGGCAAATAAGCCGAACCCGTCATTACTCATTTCGCCGGGGGCTAACATCATCATATCAACGTCGGACGTAAAATTTGAAATATTTATGTCCTCAATTTTACCCGCCGTTACATATTTGCTTATAACTTGCATCGGCAACCCCTCAAAACCTTGCGTTACGTCGTCCATCCACTTAAATTGGAACCGTTCCGGCATATCCACTTTATCAAATGAATATTCCGACGTTGCGAACCCCCATTTTTTGCCGTTACGGATATTTTCCAATTGTGTTAAATCGGTTCCAATAACCGGATTGCCGGAATAGGAACCGCCATTGCGGAACCAACTTATATGCTCAATCTTAAATTTGTTGTCCTCAATATACCAAAAGCAACGGAAACAATCCCGTAACATATTGGTAAATTGTTGTAACGTCGTTTGCGCTTTTTGGGCGGGTTGCTGATAATCGCCAACCAATATGTTAGACTTTTGCGTTACAAACAATCGGAAATTTTGACCGTATGCAACGGGATTATTACCCCCGTATAAAAATTGGCTATATTCCGCCGTTTCTTTATGGGTAATACCGGGCGCAAACTGATTGAGCAATGATTGAATAACAGACCCAACGGGGTACGCATCCCGCAACGTGTATGTCTTACGTCCGGCAACTTCCAAATTTTCATCCAATATATAATATCCGAACCAAATAGACGCATAACGCCACGTTGACCGGGCTATTGGATAAAATGTTTGTCCCCAAATAGAATAAGGCGGTTGAAAATATGTGCCGTCGTCCCGTCGTCCCCATTCGCTCGGCGTGGTTGAATGATTGTTTGAAATAAAACCAACATCAATTGCGTAACCAATTGCCCGGCGATAATTACGGTTGTAATCAACAATATCATCGCTTGGCAACTCGTATGTATTTAATCCCTGTATCGTGGTTACATCCAACAAATACCTGTTCCTCTATATTGTACGTTTGCCATTATCTTTCACCTTACCCTTTCACTTTCATTTCTACTGGATTTTGTGCTGCATGAGGATGTTTATCACCAGCATAAACAAATAATTTCATTCCTTGTTTTCTACCTAAAGTGTTATGTGGTAACATACCTTTAACTGCTGCTTCAACAAATCCTGTTGGATTTTGTTCTAAGAATTGTTTAGCTGTCTTAACTTTAAGACCACCTAACCATCCTGAATGACGGTAATATTTAG
>ERZ772816.3002-NODE-3002-length-10014-cov-37.437192_pt1 | contig 10014 bp, 8 predicted proteins | sample MGYA00511359_ERZ772816 | MGnify/ENA primary metagenome ERZ772816 (study PRJEB29015, sample SAMEA2737710) | human gut metagenome | biome: human gut; feature: human-associated habitat; material: faeces | place: China | collected 2012 ...
AGCACTTGGCTACGGACCAAGGTGTCGGGAGTTCGAATCTTCTCGCGCACGTATGAAAAGAGACATGATAATATCATGTCTCTTTTTTGTCATAGAAAATTGCATGTAATTTGTCGCATGAAATCTTTTGTTGCGAAATATACAAAAACAGTATAAAATATTTTTAAAAAAGCATCGTATCGTAAAAGAACGAGAGCAGGAGGAAAATAAAATGCTTCAGGGAAAGACAGTACTTCTTGGTGTAACAGGAGGGATTGCAGCATACAAGATGCCGAATGTGGCGCGGATGCTAAAGAAAATGCATTGTAACGTACATGTTCTGATGACACAGAATGCAACAAACTTTATTACAGCAACAACATTTGAAACACTGACCGGCAATAAATGTCTGATTGATACATTTGACCGTAATTTTGAATTTTCGGTGGAACATGTTGCATTGGCAAAGCAGGCAGATCTTGTATTACTTGCGCCGGCAACTGCAAATGTGATTGGTAAGATAGCAAACGGGATTGCGGATGATATGCTGACTACGACAGTGATGGCATGTACCTGTAAAGTACTGGTTGCACCGGCGATGAATCATAATATGTATCACAATTCGATCGTGCAGGAGAATCTGGAAAAACTGAAGCGGCATGGGTATGAGATGATAGATCCGGTATGCGGCATGCTTGCAAATGGTGATACCGGTGATGGAAAACTTCCGTCTGAAGAGACGCTGGTGGAGTATGTTTTAAGGGAACTGGCATTTGAGAAGGATATGCAGGGACTGAAAGTACTGGTAACAGCAGGACCGACACAGGAAGCAATCGACCCGGTACGTTTTATATCAAATTATTCTACCGGAAAGATGGGGTATGCCATAGCAAAGAACGCAATGTTAAGAGGTGCAGAAGTGACACTGGTTACAGGCAGGACGGCATTAGAACCGCCGATGTTTGTAAAAACGGTTCCCGTAACATCTGCAAAAGATATGTATCAGGCGGTCATGGAATGTGCAAAAGAACAGGACATTATCGTAAAGGCTGCGGCAGTGGCAGATTACACACCGGCGCATACCGCAGATGAGAAAATTAAAAAATCAGAAGGTGAGTTATCACTCGCACTGGAAAAAACGACGGATATTCTTGCAGAACTCGGAAAAAATAAAGGCAATACGGTCTTATGTGGATTTTCCATGGAAACAGAGCATATGTTGGAAAATTCCAGGGCAAAACGCAAAAAGAAAAATCTTGATATGATCGCTGCAAATAATTTAAAACAGCAGGGAGCCGGATTTGCTGGTGATACCAATGTGCTGACTCTGATTACAGAAGACTGGGAAAAAGAACTTGCACTTATGAGTAAGGACGAAGCAGCAAAATGTCTGCTAGATGAATTGTTAAAAATTAAGAAAAACAAAAAATAATGGCGGTGTAAAACAAAAAGTGTTGCAGCGTGAAAAGCTGACAGGAGACAGGATATATGGAAACGATTAAAGTACAGAAAAATCAGATCATTGCAAAACAAAAAGAAAAAGTAAAAGCATGGTATTTAATTTTAGAAGGTTCGGTCGTACAGAGAAATTCCTATGCGAGGATTGTTCTGAACAAAGAAAGTGTGATCGGTGTCTCGGAAAAAGACCGGTTTTTGTGCGATTATATTGCGAGAGAAGATTCTGTGCTTGCAGTTTTTCCATACAATACAGCAGATGATCTGATCAATGCATTAAATGGGCAGGAGAGTATGAGAGGCACGCTTCTTCGTGCTGCATTAAAGCAGCGGCAGATGCTGCTTGAGATGTATGCTGGATTTAAAAATCTGGTAAGACAGTTCCATACGTTTGTGGAAACGGAATATAACGACTATACCATGCTCTGCAGTCAGATGCGTATCGATGGACAGGGGTTTACGAGGATGGACAACTTTAAACCGCTTGATATGGTACATATGGCAGAAAACTGGGAGGTTAATAACAGTACAAGCCTTACAAAAAAAGGATATCTTGATGAATACATAAAACTCATGCAAAAAGACGACAGTCTCTGTATCGGGGCTATTATGGAGGCTTCCTATCAGACAAGGCGAGTGATGCAGGGAATTATCGAGATGGTTGATTATTTAAAATATAATCAGGATATCCTGTTATCAGAATCTGAAAACGATTTATTCCATCTTTATTTTGAACTTGTAATACAGGCAGAAATGAATCATTATGATGTGACGCCGTTAAAAGAACGTATGGATAAAATTGCGGAAGTGATCCGCAAATTAAATATCTATGATGACAAACTGGTATCCTATCGTCTGAATGAATACAAAAATCACGACTTTACCCAGTATGCGATGGATGAGTTTGCGACGCCGGGGGAAGATGATAATGTTTCGGATGATGAGTGGGATGAAGAGGAAGAAGAGTCAGAAGACTGCTTAGAACATATCCTGACCTATGCCGGATATACACCGGAACGGATCGAAGATATGCGTAATCTGATCCGGAAATACAGGGAGCTTCCGGATATGCTTTCCACGGATGCGGAAGTGTTCCAGCTTAGAAAACAGCTTTCACAGGTCTTTTATGATGCATATTATAAAGTATTTATGAATGTGATGAAAGATGATGATGAACCGACACCGATCATAGAGATGTTTTTGAATTTCGGATTTATGGATGTACAGATGGTAGGTGAGGATAATGCCAATATCCTTTACGATCTGACAGAACATTTAGAACTTTGCAATTCAGAGCATATTTTTACTATTTTTGAATGGTTAAAAACGATTTATAACGGTCAGAATGAACCGTCAAAAAACGAATTTGACTTAGATTATGCGGGCTATCTGGCAGAACTGAAAAAGACCGGAAAAGTAAATGAAAAACAGATGCGCGATTATGCGAATAACCGTGAGATGAAGGTAAAATTTGAGATACAGAATATGTTTACTTCCGGAAACCGTGTTACATACGGCAGAGTTTCAACATTCTGTCCGATCCTTGGCGAAAATGATCTGATCAATTCCGTTGATAAGATGCTCGTTACGGCACAGAAAATCGAAGATGCCATGAATAAAGTGCGGAAAGTTGATTTTTCCGTATTTTACAGAGGCGTTGTATTTTCTGATCCGGACAAGGGAATCAATCGCGAGGAGATCATGAAAGAGGTACTTCCGAATATTATTTTGATGCCGAACGCTGGAACAAGAGCTATGATGTGGCAGGAAACAGCGGGGGTCAGACGTGATACACCGGCAAGATATATGTTCCCTATTTTTACGGCAGTTGATCTCGATGATATGATGGTTGAAACGACCGGCCGTTACCGTTGGGAGATCTGTCGTAAAATTCAAGGGGTTCACTGGAATGATATCCGCGATAAATCCCTGACGGCAGAGTATTGTGATTATATTCAGTTTTATAAGAAGAATCATGATCTTTCGACTGAGGCAAAAGAGAAGATAAAAAGTGCATTGCTTCGTGGAAAAAATAATTACCGCGAGGTGTTTGTGAAAGATTATCAGAACTGGATCAAATATGAATCAAAGGGAAGCTTCCGTTTAAATAAGGTTTCAAGAGAGATCCTTGTGACATACTGTCCATTTTCCAAGGAGATCAGAGAAGAGTTAAAGTCCAATCCGATGTATCAGAATGCATGGCAGAAATATGATATTTTAATTACGAAAAAGATTCAGCGTATCAAGGGAGTCTATGATAAATATCAGAAGGCCGGTGGTAAGATCACGGATGAACTGAAGGATAATTTAGAATATTATATGATGTAATTGTATGTATAATTTATGATGTAACTGTATGTATAATTTAGAGAATTTCTTCCCATAATATTCTTGCAATAAAAGTTTCATGTAATTAAAGTTTCATGTACCCAAAATTGCGTGTAAGAAAGATTATGCGTAATCAGAATTGGGTGTAAGGAAAATTGCATGTAAGCGAAATTGTAGTAAACAAGGTGCAGAACAGCACCGGAATGGAGAAAGAAATGGCAAAGAATGCAGACAATGCAAACAGTGGATCTAATTGCAGAAACAGTTACGAGGACAGCTATGAGAATAGTTATGAGCAGAACAGCTCAAAAAATAAGTCTTCCAACAAAGCAACAAACAGCAACGGACAGAATAAATCCGGACAGAACAGTACAGGTTCTAACGTATCAAAATAAGAACACGGGTACCGGAAACTGCATATAATGTAAGGAAAAAACATTAGCAGAAGAACAGATTACAGGGCAGAGCTTTGTAATCTGTTTTTATTTCGGAGGGAGTATGGCTTTTTTTACGATCCATCCACGCGAGATGGAACAGATTATTTTAAATAAGCATGCCCTGGTTTTGGATGTAAGGGAACGGGAATCTTACCGGGAAGGGCATTTTAGGGGAGCATACTGTTGTCCATATGAGGAGATCGATGGGTGGATGCGGCATTTTAACAGAAATAGAACACTATTAGTTTACTGTGAATATGGCAGTACGAGTCTTTTAGCAGCAAGACAGCTTTCAAAATGTGGCTATGAGGTGTATACCGTTGTTGGAGGAATGCAGGCAATCAGACGCTATAATGGTTATGATTAACATTGACAGGGTATTTTAGAACGGATAATATAGTACTAAGGTAAAAGAAACAGTTAAGGAGAATTCATGAAAACATATGAGCTTGTGGTACCGTGCCATTTTGGGTTAGAGGCGGTATTGAAAAGAGAGATTTATGATCTTGGCTATGAGATAGGCAGAGTAGAAGACGGAAGGATCACATTTACCGGAGATGAGGAAGCAATCTGCCGGGCGAATATTTTCCTGCGCACGGCAGAACGTGTCCTGATCCAGGTGGGACGTTTTCATGCAGAAACGTTTGAGGAATTATTTCAGGGAATCAAAGCGCTTCCATGGGAAAATTATATCCCGGCAAACGGTAAGTTCTGGGTTAAAAAAGCATCCTCCATCAAGAGTAAACTGTTCAGTCCGTCCGATATTCAGTCGATCGCGAAAAAAGCGATGGTGGAGCGGTTAAAGCAGCAGTATCATAAGGAGTGGTTCCCGGAGGATGGGGCGCCGTACCCGGTGCGTATTTTCCTGCTAAAGGATGAAGTGATGGTGACACTTGATACATCAGGGGATTCTCTGCACAAAAGAGGATACCGTACTTTAACGAGCAAGGCTCCGCTGACGGAGACACTTGCGGCATCCCTGCTTATGCTGACACCGTGGAGACCGGACCGTATTCTCGTGGATCCGTTTTGTGGAAGTGGTACATTTCCGATTGAGGCGGCAATGATCGCTGCTAATATTGCACCGGGAATGAACCGTGAATTTACGGCAGAGCAGTGGACAAACATCATTGACCGTAAGGTGTGGTATGAATGCGTAAAAGAGGCACAGGACATGGTAAATGATGACATTACCGTGGATATCCAGGGATATGACATTGACGGTGATGTGGTTAAGGCGGCGCGGGAGAATGCAAAACGTGCAGGAGTTGACCACCTGATCCATTTCCAGCAGAGACCAGTGGCAGAACTGCACCATCCAAAGAAATACGGTTTTATCGTGACAAACCCGCCATACGGAGAGCGTTTAGAGGATAAGGCGGATCTGCCGGAATTATACAGTCAGATCGGGGAGGCTTACCGCAGACTGGATGCATGGTCTATGTATCTGATCACCAGTTATGAGGACACCGAGCGTTACATAGGACGGAAGGCAGATAAAAACCGCAAGATCTACAACGGAATGTTAAAGACGTATTTTTATCAGTTTATGGGACCGAAACCGCCAAAACGGGATAATTTTCATTAAGGAGATTCTGATTCATGCATTATTCGAAAAGATTTATTGCCTTTGGTGGAATTGTGGCGATTGCTTTTTTGATAAAATATAATATACCTGGTGCTGAGTATGAGCAGATCGGCAGTTTCCGCGGAGCGAGTTTAGAAGCAGAAACCTGGAATCCGCTGATTGCATCAAGTGTGAATGATAATCTGCTGTCTGTGATCATTGATAATAAACAGTATACCAATGAGAAATACAAATTTTATATGGATGACAATTTAGACATTATGATGCCGGTTTCCATTTTGCGGGATGCCTTAAACTGCAGCGCACATATTTATGACGGGGACAGGCTTGTGGTGGAAAAACATTCCAGCAACATATCATTTTCCCTGGATCAGGAGACTGCGACCGTGAATGGGGACATTGAAAAGATCACTTCTCCGTTTACCATGATAGATAATGAGTATTATGTCAGTCTCAATGATCTCTCACAATATATGGATTATACATATAGCTGGAACATGCAGGAAAATGAGGCACAGGCTGCGGATAATTCAGATGCGTCGATCGTGCCGACCAGTTATGATCTGCGGACGAAAAACCGGACATCAGAAGTGCGTAATCAGGGAAGTTATGGAACCTGCTGGTCATTTGCGGCGTTAGGGGCGCTGGAATCATCGCTTCTGCCGGAGGAGAGTGAGCAGTATTCTGTGGATCATATGACACTCTGTAACGGATTTAATATGACGCAGAATGACGGTGGGGAATATACCATGGGAATGGCATATCTTGCAGCATGGAAGGGACCTGTCTATGAAAAAGATGATCCTTATGGAGATAATCAGACAAATGAGGATCTTACCGCGGTAAAACATGTGCAGGAAATGCAGATCATTGAAAGCAAAGATTATGAAAAGATCAAGGAAGCTGTATTCAAATACGGCGGAGTACAGACATCCATTTACAATGCACTGCGCAGTTCACAGTCTTCCTCCCCATATTATAACAAAAGCACAGATGCATACTGCTATATTGGTACAGAGAAACCAAACCATGATGTGGTGATCGTCGGATGGGATGATTCTTATTCTAAGGATAATTTTAACACTGATCTCGAGGGTGATGGAGCATTTATCTGTCAGAACAGCTGGGGAGATAATTTCGGGGAAAACGGCTTCTTTTATATTTCCTATTATGATACAAATATTGGAACACATAATGTTGTTTATACGGATATAGAAAACACGGATAATTATGATCACATTTATCAGAGTGATCTGTGCGGATGGGTTGGACAGCTTGGTTATAATAAAGACAGCATCTACGGTGCCAATGTATTTACCGCAGAGGGGAATGAAACCTTAAAGGCGGCATCTTTTTATGCGACTGGAAAAGACTCACAGTATGAATTATATGTGGTGCGTCAGTTTGAGGATGAGACATCGTTGGAGAAGATGATTCCGGTTGCGTCCGGCAAGCTTGGGAATGCCGGTTATTATACCGTTGACTTTAACCAGGGAATTGAAGTGGATGCGGGGGAGCGTTATGCGGTTGTTCTGTATATAATTACACCCGGATCCGTACATCCGATGGCAATCGAGTATGCTGCGGATGAAGCGACTGAAAATGTAGACTTAGATGATGGAGAGAGCTATATCAGTGCAAATGGCTCGAAATGGGTGAGTGTTGATACCGTAGAGAAATCCAATCTCTGTATCAAGGCATTCAGTGATAATCGATAGAAAGCAGTTATTACATGGAAGATAAAATATTAAAATTTGCGACAGCAGTTGTTGTGGTGCTTACTGTGGCAGTCTGCATTGGACTTCCGTTTTTTCCACAGATCCATACCTGGGCAGTGGAATCGCGGGAAGAGCGTTTAGCAGAGCAGGAATATGCGGAAAACCAGACAGAGATGAAAGATCTTGAAATTGTTGCTGCAGATACATCAGAACAGGTTCATGGCGGACAGCTGCAGTTGAAACTGCCGGAGGGCATAAATGGATCTGATATTCAATTTACAAATGATTATGTGACACAGACGATAAAAATCAGCATTCCGGGAACAGACCGCTCTTATTTTGAAAACGGACCGATTACGGGAAGCAGTAATCACATTGCGACACTTTCTTATTCCAGCAAGGGAGAAGATGGTGTGATAGAGATCGTAATGGATCATGTTTATGAATTAAAAACGGAATATGACAGTGCATATTATTATTTTGATTTTTTGACACCGCAGGAAGTGTATGATAAAGTAGTCGTAATCGATGCGGGGCATGGAGGCCGTGCGCCGGGAGCGAACAAACAGGGGGTCAATGAAAAAGAAATTGATCTTGATATTGTGCTTCAGTTAAAAAAGATACTTGATGAGGATGATCACAATATCGGTGTTTATTATACCAGAACCGACGACAGCAACCCTACTTTTGATCAGAGGGTACAGCTTGCAAATAAGTCGGACGCCGATCTTTTTATCAGCGTACATAACAATTCCACAAACAGTGGAAGAATGTCCTCGGCAAATGGTACAGCAGTCATGTATAACGAGTCGGATGAGAGCGAACTTGGAAGTAAGCGGCTGGCACAGATCTGTTTAGAGGAAGTAACGGGACAGTTACAGAGCAGAAACCGTGGTCTTGTTGAGGGAGACAGTATCTATATTATAAGGACAAGCAAGGTTCCGGTTGCGCTGATCGAGGTTGGATTTATGACCAATCAGCAGGAGCTTGATCTGCTGCGGTCGGAGGATTATCAGAAAAAAGCAGCACTTGGTATCTATCATGCGATATTGCGTGCATTTGAAGAAGGATATTAGTGTGAAAACCAATGGCATACAGGGAAATGGAGAAGCGGAATGAACAGAATTATTTTTGCGACCGGAAATGCCGGTAAAATGAAAGAAATCAGAGAAATTTTAGGGGATATGGATGCAGAGATCCTGTCTATGAAAGAAGCAGGGATCCAGACGGATATCGTGGAAAACGGGACGACATTTGAGGAAAATGCCAGAATAAAAGCAAAGGCAGTGGCACAATTTACAAAAGATATTGTCCTTGCAGATGATTCCGGACTTGAGGTGGATTATCTGAATAAGGAACCAGGCGTATATTCTGCCCGCTATATGGGGGAAGATACCTCTTATACGATCAAAAATCAGGCAATTTTAGACCGGTTAAAAGGTGTGCCGAAGGAAAAGCGTACGGCTCGTTTTGTCTGTGCGATCGCTGCTGCAATGCCAAATGGAGATGTGCTGGTTACAAGAGAAACGATAGAAGGTTATATCGGAGAAAAACCTGCAGGAAGTAACGGGTTTGGATATGATCCGATTTTTTATGTGGATGAGTTTGGATGTTCCACTGCAGAGCTTACGGAGGAACAGAAAAATCAGATCAGCCACAGGGGAAAGGCGCTGCGCGCCATGAAGGAAAAATTGAATCAGTATGGAATCTGATGTATAAAAATGGGGATTGGAAATACATAGGATGGGGCAGGTAGCCTTATGAGAGTACTGGTTATTAGTGATACGCATAAAAAACATGAAAATTTAAAAGTTGTTTTAGAGAGAGTTTCGCCGGTGGATCTTGTGATCCATCTCGGGGATGCGGAAGGGTATGAAGACTATATTGGGGAGCTTTGTGGCTGTCCATTAGAAATTGTGGCTGGAAATAATGATTTTTTCTCTTCTCTGCCACGTGAAAAGGAGATCATGGCAGGAAATTACCGTGTGTTTATGACACACGGACATTATTACTATGTCGGATCAGGGATAGAGGATTTAAAGCGTGAGGCTTTAGCGCGGGGCGCGGATGTCGCAATGTTCGGGCATACACATATTCCGCTGATCGAATACGGGGACGGAATCGTTGTCATGAACCCTGGAAGTATTTCCTATCCGCGACAGGAGGGAAAACGCCCTTCGTATATCCTGATGGACATTGATAAAAAGGGTGTGGCGCATTATGAAATCGAGTATTTATAGAAAAAATTAAAAAAATTGAAAAAATATAAAAAAAAGTGTTGACATTTATGTTTGCGTCCTATATAATAACTCTTGCGTCACGGATGAGACGGAAAAGACAAGCACTTGAATGACTTGCTTTTCAGGATAAAAATTCATATCGGGGTGTGGCTCAGCTTGGCTAGAGCGCCTGGTTTGGGACCAGGAGGTCGCAGGTTCGAATCCTGTCACCCCGATTTAACTGAATATTTTCAGTATATTAATTATGCGCGAGTGGCTCAGGGGTGGAG
>ERZ772816.3004-NODE-3004-length-10009-cov-2.441732_pt1 | contig 10009 bp, 6 predicted proteins | sample MGYA00511359_ERZ772816 | MGnify/ENA primary metagenome ERZ772816 (study PRJEB29015, sample SAMEA2737710) | human gut metagenome | biome: human gut; feature: human-associated habitat; material: faeces | place: China | collected 2012 ...
CCATGGAATCTCAAATTCTCTGCCTTCCTCCTCTTTCATATAAGTACCATAACTGCTGCCTGCTGCCGCTCCACCGTCAGCTCCATTTTCATCTGCCTCCAGCAAAGTCTGTGCAATCGCCCATGAATCTCCCAGAGTATCGACTACCTGCTGTTCCGTCTTTCCCTTTCTGACTTCTTCATTTATATATTCATTATAATAATTGAGGTTTTCCTGTATCGCACTGGCATCCATATTTCCATCCAGTGCTTCTTTCAATCCCTGCAAAAATTCTTTCCGGGTCATCTTGTCCTCCTTATGAACCTGATTCTTAGCTTTTTCTTTTCAAAGCTTCTTTCATCTGTAGAATAGCATATCATTCTTCATTTGACAAAGTCTTTTTCTGCGTTCACAATTTGTTCATTTATCATTAAAAATTCTTTCACTTTCTCATCACTTTTTCTTCATTTCTCTTTCATATACTATAACCATCAAAGAAATACAAATTCATTAAGCCAACAAGATTTATTTTAGATAAACTTTTTCATAATACTTGCCAGGAGCCGGTCGCCGGTTACCTGGCATCCTCCCTTTTATGGGGCTTTTTTTATTTTCTTCTTTTTCCCGTTTTTTTCATTCTCCATCCATACCATAGCAGGATCAGAATCCCTGCTGCTCCAAAAATTTCTGCCCATATCCATTGATCCATTTTATTTTCAGTTTCTTCTCCATGTCCTGAAAAAAGATCTTCAACAGGCTTCCATATCTTCTGCACGATACTTTTTCCCGGTCTTATTTCAAACCGTATCACTTTTTTCACCTGGTTTCCTGCTGCATCCTCTGCCTGGACTCCCATTATATAATTCCCGCTTTCCATAATTTCACACTGAAACATCCTGCTTTCGGTACTCAGCTTCTGTCTCTCTCCGTTTAAAGTGAGATCGGTCAGATACTCTTTTTCTCCGTCAACCCAGACTTCTATCTTCACCTTTTCTTCATAGATCGCCCCATCTTTTAATCTTCCCATATAAAGCACCGGTGGTGTATGATCTATGGTAAATACTGCTTCTGCAACCGAATCATTTCCTGCTGCGTCCTCTGCCCTGACTCTCAACCGGTGTACTCCCTCTTCGGTTACAAGCCTTCCTTTTGCATATTCCAGTCCATCCAGAAGCATCTGATACTGATAATCTGTCAAATCCGAAACGGCTTCTTCAACTTCATAATTCCACTGAAAAAAGGGAAGATCTGTTCCATTGAGCTGATCCACATATCGGATTACCGGGCTGCAGCGGTCAATAACAAACCGATACTCTTTTTCCGTCTTCCAGCCAGCCCGGTCTTCAACCTGAATCCGGCATTCATAATGACCATCCTCTTCAAATACAAATGGTATGCTGACTTCCTTTTCTGAAAGTTCCTGCTCTGCCTGATTTAAAATCAGCTCCTTCTTTTTCTCCTGATCTGTTCTCGTAACAGACACCTCATACTTTCCCAGTAGATTTTCATCCTTCAGCACAATCTCACCGCTGCATTTCTCCCCTGTGATCATTGCATCTGTCACACCATTCATCTCTGCCGTCGGCGATTTTCTGTCTATATAAAGTTTTTCTTTTCTGACCGTACTGTTCCCGGCACGATCGACCGCATGAACCATCAGTTCTACCGGACTCCCATCCACTGATTCTTTCTCAAGCTTTACAGTAAAACTGTCTGATTCTGTCGGATTCTCATAATACTTCCTGTTGATTTCCTCGCCGTTCACATAACATACCGCCAGCCGCAAACCGGCACTGCAGGTATACTTTTCTGATCTTTCTCCAATCCACAGCCTGATCTTCGGCAAATCTTTCTGCCATTCACCAGATTTTCCCGCTCCCGTAACAGCGATCAGTGGTTTCTCATCTTCACAAATGATCTGTTCTGAGCTGCTTCTCACACTTTCCAGTCCGGCATAATCTACCGCATAAGCCTCCAGCCGTCCCTGATAGCCCAATGGCAGATACACGCTTCCCTCTGCTCCTTCTACTTCCAATTTTGTACCATCTTCCTGCTGTACGATGATCTTTTCAACACCGGAGCTTTCATCCTGGCTTTTTACCAGCATCTCTGTCTCCGTCTGATAACAATATCCCCTCTCCTCACTTCCCGCCGGATAGGAAAATACCACTGCCGCCGGTACTGTCTTATCTATACAGATCACCGCTTTCTGCTCCCACTCTGTCTCCCCGGTTTCCGACCTGCCACAACCGAAGCTGGTTCTTTCCCTCCTTCCATACAGCAGTCTCAAAGGAATATCTCCAGTTACCTTCCTCTTCCTGCTCTGTAAAATTCACAGTTTCTGCTTTTTTCTCTCCTGACGTATATGTAATCTCATACTGCATGTTACAGTATATTTCTTGATCCGGTATTTCTTCATCCTGCATTTCTTTATCTGGTATTTCTTCATCCTGCATTTCTTTATCTGGTATTTTTTCACCCTGCATTTCTTCATCCCGTATTTCTTTATCCGATATTTTTGCAGCCCCCTCCAGACATACTTCCACTTTTGGATCTTCTGTGTACCATCGGTTCGCTCCACTTTCATCGTACACATTTCCGTCTATCCTAAGAACCGGAATCTCTTTGCTCTCCTCTTCATCTGCAGCCGCCAGTCCTGCACTTCCAAATACAACCACTGCAAAGATTACTGCAAGGATCCAGCAACTTACTTTATTCACATTTTCCTTTTTATTCTTTTTATTTATCCACATTCTGCTCATTTATTTCCCCTTCCTGCTTCTGTTCTTCTTTCTTCTGCTCTTCCCGACTCTGTCCGTTCTGCACTCCGCTTTCCTGCTCCTGAATACGAAGTTCATACTCCTGCATTAGTTTCTCAATCTCAGGTTCGGTTCCTGTACGTTCTAAAACTCTTTTTCCCGTAAGGAGTGCTATTGAATACTGTTCTTTCCCTGCTTCTAATTTCATCTTACGGATGCCCGCTGTTGCAATCTGTTCCCGGTTTTCTTCAATCTCAACCAGTCTTCCGTATACATCGATTGCTTTCTCAACCCGCGTTTCCCGCTCATAAGCCGTCCCTAATGCCCACAATGCACATCGTTCCAACGCTTCTCCTTCTGACATAACCAGTTCATTGCCTTTTCTTGTATTCGACAGAAGATAGCTTCTGAACCTCCGCTCTGCCGCTTCTGCTGCACTCTCATCCTCTGCCTCTATTTTCTCTGTATTATCTGCCCCCTCTGCAGCGTCTGCCTCTCTATCTGCAGCCTCCAGTTTTTCTGCATCCATTCTTAATTCTGCCGTATCTGTTCTCATTCTTTCACTGTTCTTCAATACAAGCACCGCAAGCACTGCCACACTGATTTTTAAGAACCTCTTTTTCTTTTGTCCATGAAACAGATCCTTTGCTTTTTCAAAAAGCCGTATTTGCCCGGAAATCTCCGGCAGATCTTTTTGAACCTGACAGATCCTCTCATAGGGACGCTGACGTTCTCCTGTGCATCCTGCGATTACTTTCTGACATTTGGCCGCCTCTCTTCTTGTCAGTTCCGGTTCTGTCCTTACTGAGGCAAGAAGAAACTGCATCAATTTCCCGTATCCATACAGATCCGCACTCTTTTGTTCCCTGCCCTGCTGTCTGCCGTCTTTTTTTATAAAGTGATTTCTCACTGCACGCTGCTGCATCCGCTTAATGATAAATCCGTTCTCCTCTCCTACAGGATCCAGCAAAAAAAGCCCGGCTTCTCCCACGACAAGCACACTGTATGGTGTCAGACATCCATAATTCATCCCATTACTCCGCTGATAATCATACAGGCTTTTCCAAAGCTGCCGAAACCAGCTAAAAAGCTGTCCTTTTCCTATACATTCATGCTCCTGCAGATAATAAATCAGCAGGCATCCCTCCAGGCAGTCTGCACTTTGCCGACACTGATCCTTATACTCCTGAAAGCGAAGGACTTCATACATCTTTTCCATATTCTATTCTTCTGCGATCACTTTGCCGGTGAGTCCTCACATCACCACCTCGTAATCTTTGATAGCATGTCCATTGAAAATTATCAGAAACTGATCTGACCCTCTGAATTGATTTTCCTGCATTCAGTAAAGAATCCTGAATGGTTATTTTATAATAATCGAACGCCCGGAAAAAATCAAGTTCTTTCCGGGCATCCTGTTCATTCTTTATATTCTTTTAATAACTGTCATTTTTTTATTCTTTAAGAAACTTTAAAGTTCTTCCAGCCGTTCCAGTGCCGCTGCAACAACCTTATCCATATCATAATATTTATAATCTCCAAGCCTTCCTCCGAAGATGACATTCTCTTCTTTTTCTGCCAGTTCTCTGTAAGCCTGGTAGAGAGCTGTATTTTTCTCATCATTCACCGGATAATATGGTTCCATTCCGACACTCCATTCTGAAGAATACTCCCGGGAGATCACCGTCTTTTCCTGTCTGCCAAACTCAAAATGCTTATGCTCAATGATCCTTGTATATGGAACTTCCCGCTCTGTATAATTTACTACTGCATTTCCCTGATAGTTTTCACAGTCAAGCACTTCCGTCTCAAACCGCACTGAACGATACTCCAAAGCTCCAAGCCTGTATCCAAAATACTCATCAATCATTCCTGTAAAAATAATCTTTTCAGCAATGTCCGGATTTTCTTTTCTGAACTCAAAGAAATCAACTCCGGTGCGTACTTCCGCCCCTTCCAGCATCTTTTCTACGATTGCAGTATAACCGCCAATCGGAATGCCCTGATAACGGTCATTGAAATAATTATTATCATAAATAAACCGAAACGGCAGACGCCTGATGATAAATGCCGGAAGCTCCGTACACTTTCTTCCCCATTGCTTTTCTGTATATCCTTTGATCAGCTTTTCATAAATATCCCGGCCTCCAAGAAACAATGCCTGCTCTTCCAGATTCTTCGGTTCTGTGATCCCGGTTTCTTTTCTCTGCTTCTCAATGATTGCTTTCGCTTCCCCCGGTGTCCGGATTCCCCACATTTTGCTGAATGTATTCATATTAAACGGAAGATTGTAAAGCTCGTCTTTGTATACGGCCACCGGAGAATTAATATAATTGTTAAACTCTGTGAACTGGTTCATATACTCCCATATCTTTTTATCTGATGTATGAAAAATATGAGCTCCATATTTATGAACATGGATTCCTTCGATCTCTTCACAATAAATATTGCCTGCAATATGATCTCTTCTGTCGATCACCAGACATTTTTTCCCTTTCTTTCCAAGTTCATATGCCATGACCGCTCCATATAAACCTGCTCCTACTATCAGATAATCATATTTTTTCATTTCTTTGTAAACCTCCTAATTTCTTTTCCTTTTACATGGTGACATCTTATTCAAAATGATACCAATTCTGTATTTTATTCTACACTTTTCAGTGATTCTACCATGTTGATCTTCTTTAATTTAAAATACATTACCCCGTTCACGAATAACGAAAATACAACCGTCAGAAGAAATGCGTATACAAAACTGATCGTATTAATATTCCTTCCAAACATAACCGAATCAATTTCTACCGTTACAATAATGAACCGGTGCAGGATCTTTCCAAGAAGCATCCCGAAAACCGATCCAATCAGGGTCAGCAGAATATTTTCCCGGTAGACATATTCTGTCACTTCCTTATCATAAAAGCCCAACACTTTCAGCGTTGCCAGTTCTCTTTTACGCTCGGTAATATTGATATTATTCAGATTATACAAAACCACAAATGCCAGCATTCCCGCAGAAATAATCAGAACCACGATAACGATATCCAGACTCTGAAGCATATCATCCACCTGCTGTCTCAATTCTGTCGTATAGCTGACACTTAAAGCTCCGTCCAGTTTCAACGCCGCCTCACCAACCGATTCGGCCTCCTTTGTGGTTCGCCCTTCTGTCCGGTAATAAATGGAATTATACTCTGGTTCTTTTCCATAAGCTGCCTTATAGACAGCCGGTGTCATATACAGATAATGGCTCATATAATTTTCACAGATCTGGCTGATCTTAACCGTTCGTTCCTTTTCATTTTCTTCCTTAATCGTAACGGTATCACCTGCTGACACTCCAAGCTCCTTTGCCATCTTCTCTGTCAGTACAGCACCCTTGTCTGTAAGCTGATATTTTTCTTTGGTTGTTCTGTCCTGCAATACTACAAAATCCGAAAACTTCTCTACATTTTCCGGGACATTCAGATAAACCTCTTTTGAAACTCCGTCATGCTCTATCGTGATCTTCTGCAAAAGATCTTCCGCCGTTGCAACAACCTGACTGTTTTTTTCAAGTGCTTCATACACTTCCTGCTTTTCCTGCATTGTAACATCACTTTGCAGGATCACATTTCCATCATATAACTGAATGTCTTCATATTGTAGTGGTACAATGGATGAAATAGAATCCTTCAGCCCAAATCCAACCAGCATCAGTCCCATGCATCCGCCAATTCCGAAAATCGTCATGAAAAACCGTTTCTTATATCTCATTAAATTCCGTACTGTCGATTTCCATGTAAAATTTAATCGTTTCCATAGAAACGGTATATATTCAAGGAAGACTCTTTTTCCCTGCTTCGGTGCCGGAGGTCTCATTAATTCTGCTGCCTGCTCTTTCAATTCCTTCATACAGGAAAAAATCGTTGCCGCTACAGTACAGAGCAATGCCGCTACACATGCAAGTACTCCGTAATACAGATTATACGGGATTTCTACATCCGGCAAATGCCGGTACATGATCTTGTACGCTGTTATAATAATATAGGGAAGGATTTTCTCTCCGATCATCACACCAAAAATACCACCGGTCAGAGTCGCAAGCACTGCATATCCAAGATACTTCGCTGCGATAGACTTCTTGCTGTATCCTAACGCTTTCAACGTTCCTATGAGCGTTCTCTCTTCTTCTACCATACGCGTCATCGTGGTCAGACTGATCAGTGCTGCAACCAGAAAGAAAATCAATGGAAAAACTTCCCCGATTGCTTTCATCCTGTCCGCATTATCTCCATAGCCTGAATATTCCGGCAAATGCGACCGGTCATAGATATACCAGGTCGGCTTTTCTATCTGTTCAATCTCTTTCTTTGCATCCGCCAACTGGACTTTTGCATCGGCGATCTGTGCTTCTCCATCTGCAATTTCCGCATTTGCCTGACGCTCCCCGTCCTGATATTCTATCCATCCATCAGCCAGCCCGGTTTCTCCATCCTGAATCTGCTTTATTCCGGCCTGGATCTGTTCTTCTCCATCAGCAATCCTTTTTCTGGCATCTTCAATCTGACGCTGTCCTGACAGAATCTGATTTTTTCCGGATTCCAGTTGTTCTCTTGCCGCCTGAAGCTGAAACTCTCCTGAAGAAATATAAGATTCCATCTGGGTAAGTCCGGTCTGCATCTGCTCCTGTCCTGCTTCTATCTCAGAAAGACCTGCCGAAATCTTTTCCAGTGCCGTCTCCGTCTGCTCCAGTCCATTCTTCATCTGAACCAGCTTTTCTTCCAACGGATCCATCTGACTTTCCACTGTCTCCAAAAGTGTCTTATTCTGCTCTATTTTTGCACTATTTTCTGCAATTTTGGCATTGACTTCATCCAGTTGTGCTTTCTTTGCTTCAACCTGCTTCAGTATCTCCGTATCACCGGATGCTTCATACTGACTCTTTAATTCTTCATATTCTTTTTGCAGAGTCTCCTTTTCTTCTGACAGACGGATTCCTTCTGCATTCAGGTCTTCTTTTTCCGCTTTCAACCGGGAAATCTGCTGTTGCAGGACCGCCTGCGTATCAAGCAGATTTTTCTGACCTTCCTGAAGCGTCCTTTTCTGTGCTTCAAGCGTTGTCTTCTGACCTGATAATTCCTCTTTCTGCTGCTCCAATGCTGCAAGCTGCCCCTGCAATGTATCCTTCTGTTCCTTTAAAGTTGCCAGTGCAATGCTCTTTTCATTCAGTTCTTTTTCGCCTGCCGCAATCTTCCCAGAAGACTCATTTAATTCCTTTTGTGCCTGCTCCAGTTCTTCTTTGGATGAGGCAATCTTCGCCTGAGACGATGCCAGTTCTTTTTTCGCCTGTTCCAGCTCTTTCTGTGCATTTTCCAGCTTTTCTCTTGCTGCTGTAAGCTTCTCCTGTGCTTCTGCCTTTCCCTGCTCCAGCTCAGCCTCTGCATCCGTAATCTCTTTTTCTGCATCTGCCAGCTTTTCCGAAGCTTCTGCCACGATTTCATCATACCGTGCCTTCTCCCGCTCCTCTTTGATGGCTTCTACTTCTTTCATGACAGAGTCGATCCGCTGATCGTACTGATCTGTAAAAGCAGTCAGTTTCTCCGCTCCTTTGACCTGTGCATAAATTTCCGTATATACTTCCATGCAGAAGCTTTCCTCCGGTACACATAAAAAGGCACTGATATTTCCACTTCCTATCGTCGTACTTCCACGCTGAAATCCAATATAACATGGACTGCTCACACTTCCTACGATCGTAAAAGTATCCCCCTTCAGAGAATCCGTAACCGGTTTGTCTGTCCCGCTTGATAGTGTCACCCGGTCTCCGATCTTCAAGGTGCTTTTTGAGAGAAAATCTGCATCCACCACACATTCGTCTGACTTCTCAGGCAGTCTTCCATTCTCCACCTGCACCTGATTCATGGACGGAAGCAGCGACATGACATGCATGACGATCTGATTGTCCCCCTCTGTACAAAGTGCGTCCACTGAATATCCTGCTTCCGCTTTTTCGATCCCATCCAGCTTCTCTATTGCCTCAACATCCTCATCTGTCAGTCCCATTGTACTGATCACCTGAAGATCCATCAGATTCTTCCTGTCAAAATAAGCATCTCCCGAATACCTCATATCCGGTTCTGATGAACGGATTCCCGCAAAAAAGGCACAGCCGATCGCAACGATAAAAAAGATGGACAAAAACCGCCCCATACTTTTGCGGATCTCCATATAAAAATCTTTTTTCAGTGCTTTCTTTTTCATCTGGTCACCTTACCATTCTGTTCTCATTTCATTCATCTATCATGCGACTTCTCTCATCTGCCATTCGATCTCGTCGATCAATTTCTTTGATTTACCATTCAATCTCATCAATCGACACCGGATTATCATTCACCTGCATTTTTGAAACCTGACCGTTCTTAATGTGGATCAGACGGTCAGCCATCGGTGCAAGTGCCTGGTTATGCGTAATCACGATCACGGTCATCCCTTTCTCCCTGCACATGTTCTGCAGAAGTTTCAGAATCGCCTTTCCTGTATTATAATCCAATGCTCCTGTCGGCTCATCGCATAATAAAAGCTTGGGATTCTTGGCAAGTGCCCTCGCGATTGACACCCTCTGCTGTTCCCCTCCTGAAAGCTGTGCCGGAAAATTCTTCAGCCTTTTTCCAAGTCCCACTTCTTCCAGAACCGTCTCCGCATCCAGTGGATCCTTACAGATCTGAAGAGCCAGCTCTACATTCTCCACTGCAGTCAGATTCGGGACCAGATTATAAAACTGGAATACAAATCCAATATCGTCCCTTCTGTATCCTGTCAACTTTTTCGAATCATAAGATGTAATATCCTGTCCATCTACGATCAATTTTCCACTGGTTGCTGTATCCATTCCCCCCAAAATGTTCAGCACCGTCGTCTTTCCTGCTCCACTTGGTCCTACAATAACTACAAATTCTCCCTTTTCTATCGAAAAGCTGATGTGGTCAACCGCATGGATTTCTACTTCTCCCATCTTATATGTCTTGGTGATCTCATCTAATATCACAAAACTCATAAAAGCCTCCTTTTACTATAAACGCAGTTTCTCCCAGTCTGTTCCCGCCCCAAAAGTCCTGTGGAATCTTTCCGGTAACTGCTGCCCATTGAACAGTCTTTTCTGAAATTGAAGGATCAGACTTGCCGCAAGCGGTACTGCCCCTGCATACAGCCTTTTCAAAAGCATACAGTATTCCCGGCATGCCGGATTCGGCTCCAGACTCATCACGATTCCATGCAGGGCATCATACTTTCCA
>ERZ772816.3007-NODE-3007-length-9998-cov-3.207181_pt1 | contig 9998 bp, 10 predicted proteins | sample MGYA00511359_ERZ772816 | MGnify/ENA primary metagenome ERZ772816 (study PRJEB29015, sample SAMEA2737710) | human gut metagenome | biome: human gut; feature: human-associated habitat; material: faeces | place: China | collected 2012 ...
GCCGATGAGGCAAGGGCGCTTATGAAAGCGCAGGAAGAGAAAAAAGAGAAGAACCGCATTAAGAATTAGCACAATACGTGTCCCACATGAAGGGTAGAAAGGAGAGAGCCATGAGTAAATTATGTTACGAACCAAGATCGGAAAGTAAACTCATACAGCAATCGGAAATCTACCCTGTTTTTTCATCCTATCAGGATAAAGAATTGAAAGAGCGGTTCCAGCAGCTTAAAGCAAATGTGTGTGATCTGAATCCTGCGTTGGTGGCAAAGTGCATTACCGGCACAGAACAGGATTTTATCCTGCTAATGAACCGGGCAAAGGACTTTATCCGGGAGAGATTTCGGCAGACTTCCATGGAAGAGGAAAAGAGATTGCTTCAAATGTTTAAGGAATGCGTATTTGGATATTATGTCCTAACACCACTGATCGAAGAAAAAGAGATCTCGGACATCAAAGTGCTTGATTATAACCACATCGTAGTAAAGGCAAAGGGGAAAAGATATATTGCAGACTGCAGTTTTTATAGTCCGTCCGACTATAATGACTGGTTCATGAGAATTCTGCGTATTCAAAGGATGGGAAAGAGTGACGATGCAGCATTATCCCACAGCACGGACAGAAAAGGGGTAAAAGACTACTTCTTACGAATTGATACACAGCTTGGCTGTATCACTTCTACAGAAAGGAATAATATCCATATCCGAAAGATTCCAAAGCAGAAGCTTTCATGGGATTACTTAAAAGAGAATGGGATGTTAGATGATGAAATGGAAATCTATCTTAAGGACCGGATTGCTTCCGGGTATGGTTTTTTAATCTCCGGGAGGGGAGGATCTGGAAAATCCACGCTTTTGAATAACATGATCGACTGCATTCCCTATGACCAGTCTGTGCTTGTGTCGCAGGAGTCGGATGAACTCTATTCGGAGCATCCGCAGATTCAGTTTGAACATACGCTGTCCGTAAAGAGAAAGGACTGCAGTATCGAGTACTCCTTGGAAGATGAACTGCGCCTCGGACTTTTACAGGATATTGATAATTTCGTGATCGGAGAGATCAAGGGCGGAGAAGCACTGTATGTGTTTACCACAGCTATGAGTACCGGGGCAAGGTTTTTTGGAACAATTCATGCTAATACAGCTGCAGGATCCGTAGTGAGACTGGCGCAGTGTGCCAGATATATCTCTGATTATTCTATGGAAACATTAGAAGAAATGCTTACTGTAGTGCCGTTTGTGCTGATTCACATGAGCCGGTTTGCCATAGACGAAATCTTGGAAATAGCCGGATGGGATGAACGGCATCAAAAGTTAAAACTGAATGAAGTATATGTGAAGGGGGAGTTGGAATGTACCTGATTCTTAGTATAGTAACAGGAATCTATCTGATTTTGTCATCTGTCCGGGACTTGAAAGAACGTATGATATATAGTTTCCCGGCAATCGTACTGACATTGGCATGGGGGACGTATTCCGTAGAACTTTATGAAAATGAGTATGGATTTTTACTGGGAGCTTGGATTGCAACGGTAGTTTTGTGGTTCTTGTTTCGGAGATTTTCCATATGGGGTGAGGGTGATAACGATGTCTTTTTATTATTTGCCGGAGTATTACTTTGTACGCTTCGGTTTCGTACAGTGCCATTTCTCATATTTGCAGCAAGCAATCTTCTGGCGCTGACCCAGATCGGAGCCGTGATTGTCAGCCTGATCGAAGCAAGAGTGAAAAAGGAAAAGGTGACCAGTCAAAGTAAAATAGCGGTTGTACCTGGACTTTGTATTGTAGTACTGGGAATCATGCTCTATGGAATCTGTGTGCGAATGGGAGTGATAGCGTAGTGAATGAGTTGGAAGTATTAAAAAAAGCGTTGCCGGAGATGGTATCTATTATGAATGCACTTCCGGGAGAGCGGTTTGATATGAAATCGGCACAAACAATTCTGATTGTGCAACGGAGAATGGAGCAGTCTGAATTATCGAAGCAGCTAGGCATATTTGCACAGCTTCTGTCTAAAAATGAACCTGCCACAATGGATGATCTGGTAGCTGCTGCAGTAGCGTATATAAGGATTAAGACACTGGTAGAGGGGAATGAAACAGGGTATTCTCCGGTGATTGTTAGAGATCTCGTTAAGGAATATAAAACTCAACAGACGAAACTTAAGAACATTCTTCGATTGTCTAAAGTGAATATCCTTACGGCAGAAAGCTATCAGAGAGCAGTGATAGAGAAGACTATTTTGAAATCAGAACGCTTTCTATCAGCTTTTGAGAAAGAAATACAGGATCTGGAAGAAGTGATTGCAAAGGAACCAAAGAGCTTAATAAAGCCAAAAGAGCCGGATCCTATCACAGAAGATGTGAAAGAACTTCCTACAAAACCAAGAAAATTCCGTGGGATACAGGTACCTAAAAGAATTGTTGGATTTTGGGAAGAGGTTCAGAAAAAGAATCAGGTTACGCAGGAACTTAAGGAGGAAGAGGCCAGGTATGCATCCTCAAGGTGCAGGGAGATTCCTTTTTATGATTCCACATTGAACTATTCGGACAAGTATATTTGTAAGGATGTTCCGGCATTCTCCCTGTATAAACGAAGAGAAAGTATCTACTTTGGAAAAACGGAGAACGGAGCAGCCGGGATATACAACAATCTGGATAAAAGCCTGTTTGAACTTATGAACGTGAATGAGGATTTTGTCCAGTTCATGACAACCGATCTGTTTGGTGGAGAGTATCAGCTTACTCCGTTTTCCGGTGCGGAAAAGGAAGCAATGGAAGTATATTTTAACTTTATTTGTGCCTGTTTTGAAGCTTACATTGGAAAACTCACTACCGTAATGGAGTATCTTAAGTTCAAAGATTATTATAACAGGCTCATGCTTATGAGAATTTCCTTGGAAGAAAAGCAGGTGGCTGATTATTATAGGGCATTGCGACTGGCAGATTCTTATATGGAGTACATGAGAGGGTATGATCTGAGCGTTTCCGATGACAGAGAAGAAATTATTCAAAATATTACATCGGAAAAGAACTTGAATTACCTTGGGGATCTACAGATTATTCTGGACAATCATGTAATCAGTAGTGAGGCAAAGGAGAAAATTGGACAGCTGCAGGAGGAGATCCGGTACTTTCATGGGAAGGAAGAGGAAGCGGAGTACATAGAAGAGACTCCGGTGGACTTCTTGGGAGCAAAGGTAATTATCCAGTTTTTGAAAGAGGAGAAAGTGATAGATGAAGCTTTGTTTACATCGGAGAATCTGGAACAGGCTGTGTATGATTACCTCACAAGAAAAGCAGAAGTGAAAAAAATAGGCATTGATAGAAACGGAGAGAGGGTCTTTTTATTTATCTGCAGAAACGGAAGTGTTTCAATACCGGTAATTAATCGGAAGATGAAAGAAAACTGGAAGGAAGCCGACAGAGATTATTACGAAGCGGTGGAAGAAAAAATAGCAAATAAAATTTTGAAACTGGGAGGAACAGAGGATGAAAACGGAACATATTAAGACTTTGATTTTTGCAATAGCGATTTCTTTTGTAATGGTAGTAGCGTTTTATATTTATTTTGGCGAGGCGAAAGTAGAAAATGAAAAAGGAGATGCGGATGTTATAGAAACTGTTTGTAAGGAAACGGCTGTAACAGATGTGGAAGAAATACCGGAAGAGGAAGGAGCAAAGGAGGATGTAGACTGTAGAGCAGTTTATGATTCTTTTTTAAAGCTGCAGATAGAAAAAATATATACAGAGACCGTGGATGATGGGAATGGAAATCAGACAATGCAGTTTCAGACATACTATCTTTCCGATGTGGATATAGCTGCTATGACAGATGTTACGTCGGATTATACGCAGGCGGTAGGGACAGAAGCTTTTGACAGTGAGAAGATTTCAGACATTTCTTTTGAGGAGGCCTTTGGGTTTTCGTACAAGACCTGCAAGGATCTGTATGAAGTGATGGAGACAGCAAGGCTGACTATGGGTTTCGATGCAGAGTATGAAGATGCCAGACTGGATGACAACAAGAAAAATTTGCTTGGGGAGGAAAGCTATGTCTATGAAAAAGACTGCAGTATTTTGGAGCAGCTGCTTGCAAATGTAGACTACGATACTCTGATTCAGACAAAGTGTGCCTATTCTGTAGCAGAGATGGAAGGAACGAAATATCCGACTTCTTTTACAGCGGTGGTTCAGTATGTAAAGGGAAATGTAACATATACAAAGACGGCATATCTGGGATTTGCAGGAGAAAATGCGGATGAACTTTTGGAGGAAGAAAATACCTGTAAGAGTAACGATGTCTGTGGAGCCTGTGGGGAGACCGGAGAATGTAGTCAGGGCTGCGGTGGAAGCTGCTGTAAATAAAGGGGAAGCATTATGAATAGCAAGAGTAAATTAAAATATATGACAGTGTTGTGCGTTTTTTTAGCAATGGTACTGTTGCCATGCAAAGCTTACGCAGCCTGCCATAATGTATCTTGCGGATGCAGGGCAAATGGAATCATGTCATGCGCCGGGGCAACCTGCTGGTATACAGATTCCGATGGATGTTCCGGTCATAGCTGGTATCTGTATGATGAATATGGGGCAACCTGTACGTCGGGTGGATCAGTGGAATACCATTGCTCAATCTGTCCAGGAAGACGAATTACATCCTCCCCTCCACTGGGGCATGACTGGGGATCATGGTATTGTGTGAACAGTTCTACTCATAAGAGAAGTTGTAGAAGATGTGGGCTGGAACAGTATGAAGGACATAATCTGTCAGGGTGGAGAGCGCATGGAGACGGTTATTATAGCAGAAGCTGTTCTGCCTGTGGATATACACAGACGAAGGGAATTTTTGTCAGTGCGTCTACTTACAGCTGGACAGCAGACAATGTGAATATTACGGTAAGAGGATATGATGGCGGTGTAGGAAACAGATATATATTACTGTATCGGGTAAATTGCATTACCGGAGTAACGACTCTTGTCGGAAGCTATCAGCATGGTGGAATTTCGGGATGGACAACAGATAGCTATACACAGACAGACGAAGGAATCTACTACTATTATGCGGTATCTACAGACAACGACTGGCACTCCATTCAGGGGAACACGGGAAGGGTATATCTTGACCATTCGGATCCTGTGATTATAGGAGTGGAAAATACAAATACGGAATGGACCAATGTGGCTCCCAGTATTGCAGTAAGGTCAACGGACTATCTGACGGGAACGGTGACCGCTGGATCCGGTCTTAGAAGCGTGAAGATATACAATGATAATGAAAATCTTGTTGCAGCCGGAAGTAATCAGGCATCTTATACATTGAGAGAAACCGATGAGGGAGAACGAACCTTTGTGATTGAAGCCACAGACAATGTGGGGCATATATCAAGGAGCAGTGTCACGACCAGATATGATATTACGCCTCCAGGAATAGATGGAACAGAGATCACATTTGTAAGAGATGGCATTGTAGTGTCCGGTTATATGCAGGACAACATCATGGATCAGCACATTGATGATGAAATCGTAAGAAGCGTGCATGGAGCCAATAAAAGCAGCGGTATTAAAAGTGTGATCGTGTATAAGTTAACCGGAACAAAGGAAGAAGTCATATATTTGGATACGACTTATCACCAGTTTGTATCCCCGGATACGCACTCCTTTTTTGATGTGTATTATGACATTAACCAGACAGAGGATGCCGTAGACTACTATCTAATCATTACAAGAGACTTTGCCGGAAATCAGACCAAGAAGAAGTTAACCAGTCAGAGGAAATTACTTACCATGTTCCGCACTTCGATCGATCGAGGGGCATATTAAGGATTTACGATTTTGGGATAGAGACTATAAAGTGTAAATTAAGAGCCGTATCACTACTAACATTGGACGTATTGGCAAAGGTGAAATAGCCGTTCGCCGGGTGATAAGGCTCTTTTTTTATTTGTCGAAAATAGAAAATTGCAGTTACGAAGTAGGTAAATTATTGTCCCACATATTGGATGAAGATCAAATAGATCTATCAATTCGCTGAAAGGAGAATAGAAGAATGAGAAAGGTAGTAAAGAAGGTGGATCAGATGTTGATTGCTGCAAGGGGAAAGGTGCTGCAGAAGAAGCCTGCCGTGGATCAGATCATCATTATGTTCATCATTATTGCTGTGGCAGCTGGTATTGCGGGACTTTTGTACATTTTCGGTACTAAAACTCTGCTTCCGGATTTCCAGACTAAGATCACCTCACTGATTAACCAGTGGTTTGACGGACATTAAGAGGTTTGGCGAAAAAGAGAAGGGAGGAGCCGGATAGATGAATAAAGAAGAAAGACAGGCAGAAAAATTACGAAGACAACAGAATAGGATAGCTAATAAGATGCTTATTCCTGCGCCAAAGAAAACCGTACAGAGTCTAAAACTTCTTAATTTTGATCCGTCTGGTACCTTCCATTTTGTGGAAGACAGATGGATCAGAATTTATGAGGTCTATGGGAGACTGGACAAATTAAGCACAACAATGACGGCACTGCAATCAGAAATTATGGTCAGTGGAAGGATGCTGCCCGAAAAAGAGGATACAGACTGGTTTCTTACATTAACTGGATATGGTGAAACATATGATGAAGTAAGAAAACAGTTTGCTTTGGATGAAGAGTTTCTAAAAGAAAGCGTTGGGATCCGTCCCTTAAGCGTAGATGAAGCGGTTAAGATTATCTTTTCAAGACTGCAGGTGATACAAAGGAATTTTCCTATGCTTCGTTTGTCAGAAGCAAAAAGAATTTATATGATGAACTTTTTCCTGAAATCGCAGAATCCTATGATAGTTTCCAGATAGAAGCAAGTTATGGAACAAGCCTGTTTGTTATGAATTACCCAAAGACTGTCAAGTGGAATGCCTTTACGGATTTGCAAAAACTGGGTTGTCCCATTTTTTTAACTTTTCAGATGTCAAATATGAAAGAGGAAGACAGAGAGAGCTACTTAAGAATGCTGGAAAGGCGTTACTGCAGGAATTTTCCACCGGCGGATATTGAGAACGGTATAAGTATCTCTTGCCATATGTCATTTGTCTGTGATTCCGCAGATGCAAGAGAGATCATCCAGAGTACGATTCTTTCCCTGCTTTCTAAAGATGGATATATTGTGGCTCCGCTTTATGGAAAGCAAAGAATGGGACTGTTATCAGATATTTCACTGGGAATGGTGGAAAGCAGAGAGTTTAGAAATATTTCACTGCCTGCTGTAGAAAAAATCTTTTGGGAGGAAAATGCGAATGATAATGACAAAGTATGAGCAGACAAAGAAATATGATGTGGCTGGAAATATGGAAACATTCGGATCACAGGGGATTTTCTCGATAGAAGGCGTGGAAGAGAGTGGCATCTTTGCGCTGACAGAGAATCGCTACTCCAAAACCTATGTCTTAAGTGATATTAATTTTGCCGGAGTAACAGATATTGAGCAGAAGGAGATTATTATTGGTTTTTCCAAAGTGCTTAAGGGCATTCCCTGCCGTTTTTCATACACGATTGCAAATGAATACGTGGATGAAAAGAAGTTTTATGAAAACATCCTTTACAGAAACCGTGGTGATAGGGATGACGATTTAAGAAATTCTTATAATGCGGTCATCAGGGAGAAGCTTTCGGATGCAAGGCAGGGATTGTACCAGACCATCTATCTGACACTGACCATTACAGCGGACGATGTAAAGGATGCAAAAGCACAGTTCTTGTCTATTGAGGGAGCCATCCGGTCATCTTTTGTAGGGCTTGGAATGAATGGAATGCAGGGATCGACCATGCATCCTCTTTCTGTGGATGAAAGACTGCAGATCTTTTTTAACTTTACACATACCGGAATCTCTAAGGGGTATCCTCTTTCCTATAAAAATATCGTAGAAAGCAGACAGGATTTTTTGAATGTTCTGGCACCTGCAGCAATCACTTACGACAATGAGGAATTTCGGATCAATCACTGTTTTGGAAAAGTGATGTACATTGCGGATTATCCGAAGGCACTGGAAAGTGACATACTGACTTCGCTTGCTAAAGTCAACTGTACCAGTTATGTGACCGTGAATAATGAACTGCTTGATATCGGAGGATTTAAGCAGGAAATATCCCGGAAATACATGAAAGTCGGGATGAAGATTGAGGGAGAAAAGCAGAGAAATCGCAATAACAATGATTATTTAGCGGATGCTTCACAGAAACTTTTAGGGGAGAAGGATAAGTTAGATACCTTCCTTAAGAAGTTAGATGAACAGGATGACCATTATTACAATACCACCATTATGGTTCTGTTTATGGCAAACACGAAAGAAGAACTGGGAAGGATCGAGGAAAAACTTAAGAACATTGCATCTTTAAAGTCACTTACCCTGAAAAGCTGCTTTGCCATGCAAAGAGAAGGTATTAATTCTGCACTGATCTTAGGATGCCAGGAATTTAAAAGAGTGGTGAATCTCTCTTCCAGCTGTCTTGCCATGTTCATGCCGTTCAAAACACAGGAACTTAATGATGAAAATGGTGTATATTATGGGATCAATCAGTTAAGTCAGAATGCTATTTTCGGAGATAAGAAGAAATTAAAAAACAGGAACAGCATGATTCTTGGTAAATCGGGATCCGGTAAAAGTGTTTTTTCTAAATCGGAGATCTTGTCGGTATATCTTAATAACCCCAAAGATCAGATTATCATTGTCGATCCGCAGGGGGAATATCAACAGATTGTAAACCGATTACAGGAAAATGCAGCCATCATATGCTTTGATGCAAAGAAAGAAGTTTATATTAACCCTCTGGACGTAGATTTTTATGGAGTTGATTATACCGAACTTAGAGAGATTATTTCAGAAAAGGCAGATTTCATCCTGACCTTGATCTCGTCATTACTACGAAGAAATGTGGAGGCAGAGGAACAGGGTGTGATTGACCGTGTGGTGGAGAGAGTTTACAGTGAAAACTTTAACATGAGAAAACGCTTAAATGGGGAAATGGAGAGAGAACGAGAGTATGAAGTACCGGGATTTATGGTTACGGAGCAGGCAGTAATCAGTACCGGGGAGAAACTTTCCAGAAAGGAACAGGTACGGGTATATTCCCCTACGTTTCAGGATATCTATCAGGGTCTTGTGGATGAGGGAACAGAACTTGCGGATCATCTGGCTGCAGCAATGGATATCTTTGTAAATGGGTCATTGAATCTGTTTAATCACAGAACAAATGTGGATATTGGGAAAAGACTCATCACCTTCAGTTTTCCGGGGCTTAAGGAAAATCTTCGTGTCACCAGTATGCTCATTATGATGGAAGTACTTCGCAGTAAGCTTTCGGAGAACTCTAGGGAAGGGAAATGGACACATCTTTACATAGATGAATTTCATGAACTGTTGGGGATTGATCAGATCGCAGCCTTTGTGGTGAAACTCTGGAAAGAAATCAGAAAACTCCTTGGATGTGCCTGTGGCATATCGCAGAACATGAGTGATCTGCTAAATGAAGACAATGCTGGGAGGCTGTCAGCGATTCTTTCTAACACAGAATGCTTTGCACTATTGGCCCAGTCCTCTATTGATAAGCGTAAGCTGATGCAATTCTTGCCAAATATCAGTCCGGCTATGTTTAATTACGTGGATAATGCAGAAAGCGGAACCGGACTTCTTAAGATGGGAAGCGTGGTAATTCCGTTTGATATCCGAATGAGTAAGGAATCGGAGATTTATGAAATCGTGAATACAGACGGAGGCAGTTATGCAGTTTAAGGAAGGAAACCTGCAGTTTACGGAGGAACTTAAATTCACGGATGACTATGGGAGATTTTCTAAAGCGGAAATGTCTAATTTTTCAGATCCCGGAAATATGGAAAACAGAAAGCCGGATCCGTCGCTCTCATAATCCTCCTGATCGTACACTTCCAGGCCCTGTTCTGTGGGGAGTACGACACATTTCCCAGTCCAGCGCTCTGGAACCACAAAAGAAAAATCATCAGTGACAATTTTAGAACCGG
>ERZ772816.3013-NODE-3013-length-9966-cov-3.821007_pt1 | contig 9966 bp, 7 predicted proteins | sample MGYA00511359_ERZ772816 | MGnify/ENA primary metagenome ERZ772816 (study PRJEB29015, sample SAMEA2737710) | human gut metagenome | biome: human gut; feature: human-associated habitat; material: faeces | place: China | collected 2012 ...
AAGAATCAGAGAACTCTGATATTCAGTTAGGGAAGATGCCCCCCCAGATAAGATCTGACAGCATACAGCTGCTGCAACCGCCATAACTGCACCAACACTGATATCCTGTCCACCGGATGCTGCTGTAACAAGTGTCATACCAACTGCAAGGATTACCAGTTCAGATGCACGGTTGATAACATCAATAACATATCCATAAAGGACACCATTTCGAATTGTAATATTAAAGAAGTCCGGAGTCTTGATCACATTGATCAGAAGGACCGCTATCAGACACACGATAGGAAGAAAGAGTCGTGCACTCGTGATCTTTTTTAATTTACTTTTATTCATTCTTATCGTCACCTCCTGCAATCGCTTTCATAATATTGCTCTGTGAAAGCTCGCTCTCTTCCAGTTCTCCTACCTTTTCTCCATCACGAAGGACTGCCATTCTGGAGCAGGTACGAAGCATCTCTTCAACCTCTGAAGAAATAAAGGTTACTGCCATTCCCTGATCTGCAAGATCAAGTACCAGTTTCTGGATCTCTGTCTTGGTTCCGATATCAATACCTCTTGTAGGTTCATCCAGGATCAGGAAATCCGGATTGGTAAGAAGCCATCTACCAATGATAACCTTCTGCTGGTTACCACCTGACAGACTCTTGATCGGAGTTTCACGGCTTGCTGTCTTAATCTGAAGCATCTTAATATATTTATCTGCTGCTTCATCCATTTCTTTTCTGCTCATTGGATGGAACATACCTTTTTTCGCCTGAAGTGCGATAATAATATTTTCACGGACAGACAGATCTGCGATGATACCATCTTTCTTTCTGTCTTCCGGAAGATATGCCATACCAAGCTTCATTGCATCGATCGGAGCATGAATCTTCACTTCTTTTCCGTTAACTTTCAGTTTACCGGAATCCGCTTTATCAGCTCCATAAATTGCACGGACAAGTTCCGAACGTCCGGATCCAAGAAGTCCTGTAAATCCGACAACCTCACCTTTGTTGATCGTCATATCAAACGGTTTGATCGTTCCTTTATGGCTAAGTCCTTCTGCCTCGATAACCGGGATGAATTCTTTGAGTTCTGCATGATCTCCCTTGATATCTGCAAGATCATCAAAGTCTTTACCCATCATCTTGGCAACAAGCATAACTCTTGGCAGATCTTTGACTTCGTATTCGCCAACCAGTTCCCCATTTCGTAAAACTGTGATTCTGTCACAGACCTCATATACCTGTTCCAGGAAGTGTGTTACGAAAATAATACCTACACCTTCATCTTTCAGTCTGTTCATCAGTTTGAACAGTTTTGCAACCTCATCATCGTCCAGAGATGAAGTTGGCTCATCAAGGATCAGAACCTTACATTTCATATCAACTGCACGTGCGATTGCGATCATCTGCTGTCTTGCCAGAGAAACCTCTTCCAGCTTCTGGGTAGCTGAAGCATCAATTTCAAGACTCTTAAGCAATTCTGTTGCACGTTTATTCATTGTACGCCAGTCAATAAATCCTGCTTTTCTTGGTTCGCGTCCAATAAACAGATTTTCTGCCACCGTCAGGTTCGGACAAAGGTTAACTTCCTGATATACAGTACTGATACCATTGTTCTGTGCGTCCTGAGGTGATTTATTAATAATCGGACCGTCTTTTCCATCCAAACGGATCTCGCCATTTTCAAATTCATGTACACCGGTAAGAACCTTGATCAGTGTAGATTTACCTGCACCGTTCTCACCCATCAGAGCGTGAATTTCGCCCTTGCGAAGTGTAAAATCAACATGCTGCAATGCTTTTACACCGGGAAATGTCTTGGAAATATCCCGCATTGTAAGTACAACATTACCCTCCATACTCTTCCACCTGCTTTCCTTTTTTCAATAAAGAGGGCGTAGTATAAATATCCGGCACATTCCGATTATTATCTACCACGCCTCTCTATTCATCCACCCTTATGTGTCTGTCAAATTATATATCCGACTTTCCTAATGCATTTTAGTATGCACGTTTGTCAAGAATATCCTGTGTAAGTGGTGTTACATCAAAATCTTTTTCTTCGTCTAAGCTGTTTGTAGCTTTTACAGATTTAACTGTGTCATCATGAGCAAAGATTTCTTCATCTACATAGTTCTGTTTATCAACGTCTTCGCCAGCTTCAAGTTTTTTGATAAGTTCTTCAGCACGTGGTCCGTGAAGTGGGTTACACTCTACATCGCATTCGATCTTTCCATCAAGAACATCCTGAAGTCCTGCATGTGTTGTATCGAAAGAAATTACCATGATTTCGCCGTTAGCGATATCAGATCCAACTGTCTTACCTGCTGCTTCGATTGCATCGATTGCTCCGAATGCTTCGTTATCATTCTCGCAGTATACTACGTTGATGTTGTCATACTGTTTCAGCATAGACTCCATAACTTCCTGACCTTTAGCCTGTGTAAATTCACCTGTCTGCTGAGCTACAAGATCCCATCCGTATTTGTCAACGCCTTCTTCAAGACCTTTTGTACGTCCGATCTGAGCTGTAGATCCGATTGTTCCCTGGATATCAGCGATATGGATATCAGATGCTGCGATTCCTTTTGCTTCTGCAAATCCGTTCAGCCATTCAGCTGCTTTACGACCTTCACAAAGAGCATCGGTTCCGATCCATGTTGTGTAAAGGCTGTCATCAGATACATCAACCATACGGTCAACGATGATTACCGGGATGTCTGCATCTTTTGCTTCCTGAAGAACTGTATCCCATCCTGTCTCTGTAACAGGTGCAAGAAGAATGTAATCAACCTCCTGCTGGATGAAGTTACGGATTGCTGTGATCTGGTTTTCCTGTTTCTGCTGAGCATCATCAAAGATCAGGTCATATCCGTTTTCTTTGCTGAATGTGTCTTTCATTGACTGAGAGTTTGCTGTACGCCAGTCAGATTCTGCACCTACCTGCGAGAAGCCTACTGTGATCACATCATCGGATGAGCTTGATGAATCACTGCTCTTGTCGCTGCTGTCAGATCCTTTGCTTCCACCGCATCCAACTGCTAAAGCTGCTGTCATCGCTGCACATAACAATACTGCTAACACTTTTCTTTTTTTCATTTTACATGTTCCTCCTTCATTGGGTTTTCTTAACCTCTTGATGTACTTATAATAATAAAATTTTCATACTTTTAATACGGAAAATCTTCCTCTTTTGGTAGAATATTTTCTGCTTTTCCGTGAAAAAGTTAGTTTTTTTATGATAGAAGTTGAATATTTTTAGCTGCTATGATGATCGTCGCATTTGTGCCTTCATTTTCCTTGCTTTCAAAGAACACTCCATATTCTTCCCCGTAATAATACTTGATTCTCTGGTTCACATTCGATACACCAAAGCCCTTCGCTTCATCTCCTGTATCCGTCCCTGCCATCTTTTTCCGGAGACTGTTCAGTTCTTCCTCTGTCATACCTTTTCCATTGTCAATGACCTGGAAAATGATTTTATCTCCCTGCTTTTTACCGGTAATCAGGATTTTACCTTTCCCCCGCTTATTCTTAATTCCATGATAAAGCGCATTTTCGACAAGAGGCTGCAGTGTAAGCTTCGGTATAATGTAGCCGTAGATCTCCTCATCCATCTGGATCTCATAGTCCAGAATATCCTGATAGCGGAACTGCTGGATCTCCAGATAGCTCTCAATATGCGTCCGCTCTTCTTTCACTGTAATATAATCATGTCCTTTGCTTAAGGTTGTGCGGAAAAAATCAGAGAGCGAGGTTACCATTTTCACAACCTCTGCACTTTTATTTTCCTCAGCAAGCCAGACAATGGCATCAAGAGTATTGTAAAGGAAATGTGGATTGATCTGTTCCTGCAGAAGTCGGTTCTCAATAATTCTGAGATTTTCCTGTTTTTTCCGGATATCATCTACCAGAATCCCGATTTCCTCTGTCATATCGTTAAAGCTCCGCGTAAGCACCGCAATCTCGTCCCCTGCTTCGACCTGTGTTTTTACAGAGAAATCACCACCGGCAACCTTCTCTGTCAGATCACACAGATCGCGGATCGGTCTTGTCACACTTCGTGCTGCTCGTCCACTGAGCAGCAGGGAAATACTCATCGCAACAATTGCTACTCCGACCGCCAAAATGGTCGAATTACGGTTATTCCGGTTCAGTTCCGTCTGTACAGTCACAAAATTGGAAGTTTCCAGATAGACATAGTCCTGGATTCCGGTCTGTACCATTGTCGTCAGATCTTTGACATTACTGTTAAAATATTCCATTCTCTCATCATAAGAAGTCCGTTCTTTAATCTGTTTATCCAGATCCTGTACACAAAAGCGGAGTGAAGACAGTGAATTTTTAATACGTCCCGCCTGTGACTGGGTAAGCGGAACCGTCGCATTTTGCGTCATCTTATCACACGCCTCTTCCATCTCCGTAATATAGTCGTATGGATTCACCGTCACTACTCCATTTACCGTTGTAACTCCATCTCCGACCTCCTTAAGCTGCTTATTACTTACCACAGCAAGATACACACTATAGTCCAGCCGACTTTTAAAGTCTTTCACATAACGGTTGGCATAGGCAATACTTTTTGTAATCTCAGAATAAGCTGATGCCGCATTATTTAAAGACACGATCAAATAGGCGGCCAGAATTACCATTGGCAGAAATGCTGACAGCGAAATGGAAAGCAGTTTCTTATTGATCGACCAGTTCTTATATTTCACCTTCATATTTTATCCCCTTCCTCTTGAACGGAATTCCTTCGGCGAACATCCCTGTGTCTTTTTGAATATATAGCTGAAATAATGGGAATCTTTGTATCCCACCTCATATCCGATGTCCGATGTCCTCTTATCCGAGCACATCAGAAGCTCTTTTGCTTTTTCCATACGAACACCCGTCAGATATTCTACAAAGGTTGAGCCAACCTCCTGACTAAACAAAGAGCTGAAATAGCTCGGACTGATGTTGACGCTCGAAGCCACCAGGTTCAGTGAAATATTCTCTGACATATAATTTTGTCCGATATAATCTCTCGCTTTTTCAATAATTTCTGAATAGCGTCTGCCCGATGCCTGCTCTCTTAACCGGATCATTCGTCTGACTATATTTTCCAGGTACTTCCTCGTTGCCTCCAGTTCCTGCACATACTGCGATACCTCCTGCACATCGCCAAGCTCTCTTTCAATATCTTCTTTTTCAATGTTCAAACTGTCTCCCAGACTTTGGACGCTGATAAAAGTATCCATTACAATATACTGTCTCAACATCATCGACTGCAGGTTCTGCTCACCAATTGCATCAAAATATGCATCCATAAAGCTTTTTACTTCATTTTCCGTTCCTGTCTTCAGGAAACGCTCCAGCATTTTCCGGTTCTCCGCCATGGTTCCGAGTCTGTGCATCTCAACGTCATTCTGAACCCCCATTTGATGAACCTCTGAATAACTCACAAACTGTCTCAAACTTCTTGAAAAACGCTCTGCAAAGGCTCTGTTTGCATCATTGTAGGATCTTTTAATCTCACTGAACCTCCCCACCTGACTTCCAATTCCTCCAAAATATTCCAGATTTTTATATTTTTCCAGAACTTTTTCCAGATCTTCCCTAAATGTCTGAGCTCTCGCAGTCAGTTCTTCACCAACAGCTCCCTGTGCAATAAATCCCCATCCTTCTACACCTCTCCGGAACCACAGGAGCTTTTCTGTCTGCTCACTCAGATTTTCTATATCTTCAGTTGCACTTACAATATCCTCGCTATAATCCATCGGATGATCGATCATAATGATCTTAAAGAGGATCACACAATATCCCTCTGCACTGATTTCAATTCCCAGCTGCTTTCCCTGCTCCAGACATTCTCCAAATGGCATACTTCCTGCAAACACCTGATTGAAAAACTGAAACTTTTCACTTTCTTTGTTTTCCTGCATTTCACGGGCATATTGATTCATCTGCTCTTTTTCACTTTGCTCTTTCCGGATTTCTTCTGCTACTTTGTTAACTGCATCCAACAATTTTTCTGAAGAAATTGGCTTCAGAAGGTAATCGGTTACACCAATCTTAATCGCCATCTTTGCATAATCAAACTCATTATATCCACTCAGAATCATGATTTTCGTAGCCGGAAGTACTTTTTTAACCTGCTCACTGAGTTCCAGTCCATCCATAAAAGGCATCTTAATATCCGTGATCAGGATGTCTGGTTTCTTTTCAAGAATCATCGGTAACGCAAGTTCTCCATCACTTGCCTCTCCGACAAAGTCATATCCATGCATTTCCCAATTAATACTGTTCTTGATCCCATTTCTGATAATAATTTCATCTTCAACCAAAAATACTTTTATCATTCTTCTTCCTGCCTTTAATATGTTCTGTTTTCTATAATTTCATCCAAATCCATAGTTCCGTCAAAATATGTTTCTTCCACGTATTGTTCCTTATCAATGGAAATATCCGATTCCAGTCTCTGGATCAGTTCTGCCGCTTTCGGTCCCTGGCCAGGATTGCATTCAAAGGTTACATTCAATTTACCTTCTTTTACAGCTTCGATCCCCGCTTTGCTTCCACCAAATGAAATCACAATAATATCTCCGTCCTCTCCACAGGTCTTTCCTGATTTCTCGATCGCATCGATGGCTCCCAGTGCCATCTCGTCACTCTCAGCAAACACTACCCGTAAATCCGGTTCCTGCTCAAGAAATAGTTTCATGACTTTCTCTGCCTCTTCTCTGGAATTGTCACCGGTCTGTTGTGCCACCATCTCCCAGTCCGAATACTTCTCCAGCATAGTCTGATATCCCTGCGCTCTCGTCAGCTGCTCTTCCGAGCCGATGGATTCCTGAATCGCGGCGATCTTGATGGTAATGTCTTCTTCTGTCTGCTCCTCCTCTGTCGAATCCGTCTCATCTTTCACTGACGAACTACCTTTTATAATCTTATTCAGAATAGATGTACTGCTGTCTGATGACTCCGTCCTGGTGTTGCCCGATATATTTGAACTGCTATCGGTTGTTTTAGAACCATCCACTGATGTTTTGCTATCTGTCGCTTTGGAACTATCTGACGCCTTACTATCCACTTTCTGAGAATCCTCTGCCGAATCCTCTACCGCTTCACTTTCTGTCTGTTCTGCTTCTCTCTGTGCCTCAGAAGCCGCCTTTTCTTTCTCTGCCTTTTTCTCGTCCTCTTCTTTCAGATATTCATCCAACCATTTTCCTGCCTTTTTCATCTGTTTTCCGTAATCACTTCCAAGCATGCACGAATACCGACTGCTGTCATCCGTATCAACACCGTTATTCACAAGGATTACAGGAATATGTGCCTTTTTTGCATCTTCCAGCACATCATCCCAGCCAATTTCAGAAATCGGATTCAGAATGATATAGTCCACACCCTGTTTTATAAATCCTTTCACATCTTCAATCTGTTTTTCCTGATCGCTACCTGCATCTGCATACACCGCTTCATAGCCGTTTGATTTGACAAATGTATCCATAAAAGACGCTGTATTTGCATCCTTCCATGAGCTTTCTTCTCCACTCTGTGAAATTCCCACTGTGATCAGATAATCGAACTCGCTTTGCAGATTATCCCCATTTCTTGTCTCTCCTGTAAATAAAGAAAGTGCCCGCCGATACAATCAATATCAATACTGCCGCAACCTTTAAAATAAATCGTCCTACACGTCCCATGTCGTTCCTCCTTCACGTCTGTTAAAGGACATTCTTTTCAGATGTTTTCTATTATACACTGACTTTTATCAGAAAGAAAGGTAGAAATCGAGCAGACCAGCTCACTATATACACAAAAAACCACAGGCATAAATGCCTGTGGCTTTCGATCTCATTTGATTATACAAGCTCAAGAATAACTTCCATTGCAGCGTCACCTTTACGCTGTCCAATTTTGATGATTCTTGTATATCCGCCGTTGCGGTCTGCATACTTCGGAGCAATCTCTGTAAACAGTTTGTCTACCAGATCAACTTCTTTTGTATTTTTCTTCTTTCCAGCTGCAGCAGTCGGAACTTCTGTTACAGGGTAAAGTACTTTCAGCATCTGACGTCTTGCATGAAGTCTTGACGGATTGTCTTTTTTGATTGTCTTTTCAACTTCTTCGTATACAGTAACTTTCTTACCATCTACTACTTCTTTAACTCTCTTGCCTTCTGCATCTTTCTTAGCAACTTTAGCTTTGATTGTAACTTCTTCGAAGTTATCTTTTTCTTTTACAGCTGAAGCGATAAGACCTTCTGCGATCTTACGGATTTCTTTAGCTTTAGCTTCTGTTGTTCTGATTTTTCCGTGCTGAAGAAGCATTGTTACCTGATTTCTCAGTAATGCTTTTCTCTGACTTGCTGTTCTTCCAAGTTTTCTATACTTTGCCATTTTTTTATCCTCCATTATTCGGGACATACCGGCATGCACCTTCGGTCTTACTGCGGATATGCCATCTGGTTATGCTTTCATCGGGCTTACTAGCCAGATCGTGTGTCAGTGTTTCTGCCTGTATTCACATGCGAAACGGGAACTCCTTATTCGTCTCCCTGGCTGAGTTCAAGACCAAGTTCTTTTAATTTAGCAAGAACTTCTTCAAGAGATTTACGTCCAAGGTTACGAACTTTCATCATATCTTCTGATGTTCTGTTTGTAAGTTCTTCTACAGTATTGATTCCTGCTCTCTTCAGACAGTTATATGAACGAACAGAAAGTTCAAGTTCATCAATACTCATTTCAAGAACTTTTTCTTTTTCATCGTCTTCCTTTTCAATCATAACTTCCGCTGACTGAGCAACTTCAGAAAGATCAATAAAGAGCTTGAGATGTTCATTTAATACTTTTGCAGCAAGGCTGACTGCTTCATCCGGTGCAAGAGTACCATTTGTATAAACATCAAGTGTGAGTTTATCATAATCGGTAATCTGTCCGACACGAGTATTCTGAACTGTAAGATTTACACGCTCAACCGGTGTATAGATAGAGTCGATCGGAATCACACCAATCGGCATATCTTCTGTCTTATTCTTATCAGAACCTACATATCCTCTTCCCTTTGTGATAGTCAGTTCCATATAAAGCTTGCTGTCTGCACCGCCGTTAAGTGTAGCGATTACAGTTTCCGGATTCATGATTTCAATATCAGAATCTGCCTGAATATCAGCAGCTGTAACTACGCCCTCTCCCTCAAATTCGATGTAAGCTGTTTTCGGCTCATCTGTCTCGGAAGAATTCTTAATTGCGAGTGTTTTTAAGTTCATGATAATTTCAGTTACGTCTTCCTTTACGCCCGGAATAGAACTGAACTCATGCAATACTCCGTCGATTTTAATCTGGCTGATTGCAGCTCCCGGCAGAGAAGAAAGCATAATCCTTCTCAGAGAGTTTCCAAGTGTTGTACCATATCCTCTTTCAAGTGGTTCTACAACAAATCTGCCATACTTCTTATCATCTGAAATTTCTGCAATTTCAATATTAGGTTTATTAAAATCAAACACTATTTTGGTCCCTCCTTATGGGTTTTTGTATGTTGAGGGTGTCAGTTTTTGTCCTGTTTTCGATAAAAAACAGGATATTTCCTAACAGAACCTTAACGAACCCAGGAATCAGGTTCGTTAAGTATTGCATTTTATATGAATGCGTTCTATTTAGAATATAACTCGACGATCATCATTTCGTCAACTGGAACATCGATTGCTTCACGAGTAGGAAGTTCTTTAACTGTTCCTTTCAGGTTTTCGATATCTGATTCAAGCCATTCCGGAACAAGACGTCCACCTGTAACTTCTACGATATCTTTGTATCTCTGTGAAGATTTTTTACCTTCTTTAATCTCGATCACATCACCTGCTTTAATGAGGTAAGAAGGGATGTTAACCTGTTTTCCGTTAACAAGAACCTGTTTGTGATCAACGATCTGTCTTGCTTCACGTCTTGTTCTTGCAAATCCCATACGGAATACTACATTGTCAAGTCTGCTCTCAAGA
>ERZ772816.3016-NODE-3016-length-9955-cov-3.399495_pt1 | contig 9955 bp, 9 predicted proteins | sample MGYA00511359_ERZ772816 | MGnify/ENA primary metagenome ERZ772816 (study PRJEB29015, sample SAMEA2737710) | human gut metagenome | biome: human gut; feature: human-associated habitat; material: faeces | place: China | collected 2012 ...
CCAGTACCTTTGCGCCGGATAAATTCCGCAGATATGTCCGCATCCCCTTTGATCCCAAGGCGGCGCCGGGGCCAAAGGTGCCCTGGCAGCAGTAAGGCGGAGAACGCCGATCTTTTGGAGAAAGAAGCATTGCTATGAAGATTTTAGCCTTTGAATCCTCCTGCGACGAGACCGCCGTGGCAGTGGTGGAGGACGGACGGCGGGTGTTGTCCGATGCCATTGCCTCTCAGGCGGACCTCCACGCCCTGTACGGCGGCGTGGTACCGGAGCTGGCCTCCCGCAAGCATGTTGAAGTGATCGCGGCCCTGACAGAAAAAGCCTTGGCGGACGCCGGCTGCACCCGGCAAGACATTGACGCCGTGGCCGTCACCTACGCCCCCGGTCTCATCGGGGCCGTACTGGTGGGCTTGAGCTTTGCCAAATCCGTGGCCTACGGCCTTGGGGTGCCTCTGATCCCGGTGCACCATGTCCGGGGCCATATCGCCGCCAACTATCTGGCCTTCCCGGAGCTGGAGCCGCCCTTTCTGGCGCTGGCCATCTCCGGCGGCAACACCCTCATCGTAGATGTCCGGGACTATACGGACATGGCGATCTTGGGAGCCACACGGGACGACGCTGCCGGCGAGTGCTTCGACAAGGCAGCCCGTGTGCTGGGCCTTCCCTACCCCGGCGGCAAGCCCATGGACGCTCTGGCCCAGCAGTCCCCCGGCGGCAAGTACACCCTGCCCCGTGCCCATGTGGAGGGAGCGGAACTGGATATGAGCTTTTCGGGCCTGAAAACGGCGGTGGTGAATCTGACCCACAATGCCCAGCAAAAGGGCGAGCCTCTGGACGCTGCGGCGCTGGCCCGTGACTTCACTCAGGCCGTCAGCGACGAGCTGGTCCCCCGTGCCATGGAGGCCGCCCGCCGCACCGGCCGACGCACCATCGTGGCCGCCGGAGGCGTGGCCGCCAACTCCATCATCCGGGGCGATCTGGAGCGGGCCTGCCGTCAGGCGGGCTGCCGGCTATACCTGCCGCCTCTGCGGCTGTGCGGCGATAACGGGGCTATGATCGGCGCACAGGGCTACTATGAGTATCTGGCGGGGCATACGGCGGATCTTTCCCTGAACGCCTACGCCACACGGGATCTGGATCGTGGATAAAATTGCACGAAAGGGAGCGACCTCTGTATGGCCGCTCCCCTTCTTTTCGGCTCTCTCCAAGTTATGGTAACTTCCCGTCTACTCACAGGAAAAACGCCTTTACATTTTTACATTATGTAAATTATATTCACCTTTCTGTTCCGGTGTAAAACTGCGTTTGCGCCCTGTGGAAAAACCGGTGCATAATGTGGAAAACCTTTTTCCGACAAGGTTTTTCCCGGTGTGGAAAAGTCTGTGGATAATGTGAATAACTCTTTGTAAAGGTTTATTTACAAATGAATTATGTAAAACTCAGGCGAATCCTCCCCCATCCTGTCGCCGTGTAAAAAAGTCCGGTTTTTCATGGATTCTCTCCTCTTTTCCGCACCATTTTCCAAAGGGGCTTTTGGGGTGTTTTGGATGGGCTTTGTGGATTCTGTACGCACCGGGGTTTCTTTTGTCGCAAAACTTTGGTGCCGATTACGTTATGTATTATTCACCCCGGAATTTTTAGTTGACAAATCCCAGAAAATGTGGCACAATACGATGCGTGGCTGTGTCCTGTGTGCGGTGCAGTATACAGCCCACCCTCCTATTTTGCTTGTGTGGCTCAGTTGGTAGAGCAGCTCACTCGTAATGAGCAGGTCGCTGATGCTATATAAGGCGGCTATTGCATTCCGACCCACAGGTGTGGTAAACTAACAAACAGAGTACGGCGAGGAGCCGATTCTCATAGAGATGCTTGTGTGGCTCAGCTGGCAGAGCAGCTCACTCGTAATGAGCAGGTCGCCGGTTCGAATCCGGCCACAAGCTCCAGACTCCTCGCGGATGACGCGAGGAGTTTTTCTATGTACAAGAGCAATGACAAGCGATATACACTTCCCATGAAGAACGCAGAGGCCTCCGTCCGCATGGAGGGCTGTCAGGTAACGCCCCAGATGCGGGAGCAGTGCCAGCGGGTGCTGCGTGGTGAGGTGACCACAGCGGAGCTGCTGCGGCGTTTTTCCAAACCAGCCGAGAGGTGACGATGATATGGCATACAGCATCGATCCCATTCAGGCCAACTGTTATCCCGGCACAACGGTGCTAGTGAACAAACTGCATATCCATGACGAGGCCGCGCTGCAAGAGGCGGAGGCTCTCGCCACCTATGTCAACGCCTCCAAGCTGGAACAATGCCCGCTGGAAGGCGTTTTTGATTTTGCCCACTATAAGGCGATCCATCAGTTTCTTTTCTCTGACCTGTACGATTGGGCAGGGCAGATCCGCACAGTGAACATCAGCAAGAAGGGGACGGATTTCTGCCCTGCCGGAGAGATCGAACCACAGGCCAAACTGATCTTTGACCGGCTGAAGGAACAGAATTACTTCAAGGGCTTGCCCCATGACGCCTTCGTGGAGGAGATCACTGACTTTTACTGCACCACCAACTACCTGCATCCCTTCCGCGAGGGCAACGGACGCACCCAGCGGGCGTTTCTGACGCAGCTTATCCGCAGCGCGGGACATGACCTCAACTGGTCGGAGGTGGATGGCGACCTGCTGATGATCGCTACCATTCAGGCAGCGCAGGGTGTGACAGACCTGCTGCGTCAGGTGCTTGGCGAGGCGATCAAGTGAGTATAGCAAAGAGCCGGCGCAGGGAATTCCCTGCGCCGGCTCTCCGTTATATTGTTGTGTTGTGTGATAGACAGACATTATTCCCCAAACGGGTCGCTATGGAATTACGGGTCCGATTTCAATCCGCATTTCCGTCAAAAAATTGACAGTTCGCTGCACAATGCTGGATGTATTGCAAGTTCCCAGCCATTTCCCCTTAGCACACCAGTATCACCTTTATGATTCCAACGCCATAAATACTGTGTACCGCTACGATTGACATTTCCCCAGAAACCGACTCGATAGAAGTCTTCAAGTATATCATCTTGTCGTTCATCCCAAAACGCTCTTGCGCGGCTACCTTTTGCTGCTTGTTTTCGAATTTCTTCAGCAGTCGTAAACCGCGGACCACCTCGCAACATCCGAATTACCATCTCAATTTCATCACTGGAGTATAGCGACTGTAACTCTTGGCGAATCTCAGTAAGACTATTTTTTGAATATTCTTTTCTTAGAGAGTCAAATGTTGCTTGCGTAAAAGCTGTATCATTGCAATGTATGCTATCATTTTGGGCTGCAATTAATAATCTGACAATGTCGCGAGGCTTGTTCCATCCATTATCAAGAATGTAATTTGCCGTATCCTTGCCGTTTATCTTTTCTGGAAACCACTGTTGAAACTTCGGACATGGATTATGGCTTGCAATAGAGATTCTCTTCATCAGTATCTGGATAATTGGGTGGTTATAAGAGTTTGTATTGCTATATGTCCATCTAAGCGGAACGCTGAATCCGTCTGTAATTTTATTTATCTCATTTGTCTGGATAAATCTATCCATCGCAAAAATAATTTCATTTCTAATGGCAGCGATTATATGGACCTTTCCATAGCTGTTGATTCTGTGAATGGTAAAAAGCATGTCTCGAATCAATGTCAGGTCGCGTTTTAACAACTCCACATCTCCATAATATGCTTCCATCTCATCTACAAAAATGTAATAAGGCGTCGCACTAGGAGCGAGTTTCTGGAAAAGTCCTTCACACTTATCAACAATATCGACGAGACTTCGAAATGCTTCGTTATTCTTAGCCACTTCTTTTTTATCGAAAGACGCTGTTACTTTGGCAGATATACCTGCAGAAGGAGACGCCTGCATAGAAACGCTTAGTGATGATAGTGAAATTGTGTGCTTATCTCGTGAGGAAAAGCTTATTTTATTAACGGTTTCTTCAAACTTATCCCAGTCGGCGTTCTTCTCGAAAAGCCCATAGCCTTTTTCGATAGCGTCATCTACAATTTTCTTAAAAAACACCCATCGCCAAATATGCAAAAACTCAATTTTGTTTGGTTGAATTTCACCACTTACATCTATAAGGGCGGTGAGTTTCTTTGCAACCGCATCTAAGTTGCTTTTACGTACTTCCTCAAAATCGCTTTTGAAGTAGATAAAAGATGTACATGCCGAAGCATCACGATTTTGAACTTCATTTTGTAAATAGTAAAGGACGGATGTTTTTCCTACTCCCTTGTAGCCAGAAACAAGAAATTTTCGTCCTTCAAGTAGGTTGTCAACGGGCAAAGCAGGCGGAAGTACGAAACTACAAAGAAAAGCTTCAATTTGATTTGTATTAATTTCATCCTTTGCATCGGGCATTCCGGCATAAATATCTTTGATTGATATTGGTAACATAATAGTCTCTCCTCCTATATATTAAGGATTTTCCTTCTCGGGTAAATTAATTGAAAGTGCGGAGCATAAATCCCAGTAGTTGATTTGATGGCTATATCTGTTTTAGAGCAATGCTTCTGCGAAAGATTGCCCTGATTTTAATTTATCACTTGCATCCGTATCCGCCCCAGAACCAAATAAAAATGTTACTTTCACCCTTAAAAATCGCTCCCTTACTTACTTATTCAGCTTACACAGCCGGTTTCGCTCCGTCAGGGTGGCGGCGGCACGGCGGCAGAGGACGGCGGCGCTGTCCATGTCACTATCGGTGAGACTGCGCTGCAATTCGTCCAAACAGGCCGACAGGGACGCCTCCACATCTGCCAGCGCATCGCTGCTGACAGGGTCGCTGAAGCGGAAGTCCTCCGCCAGCTTTTGCAGTGCGGCTCGCAGCTCCGGTGCGTCGCACTGGTTTACCAGCGCGTTGGCCTTGGACTGCATGGCGCGCATGGTGGTTACATCCTTTTTCAGCTGCGCGTCCTGCCGCTCCACCTCGTCGCGCATCATATCGGCGGCAACGCAGCCCACCGCCGCAGCCGCCAGCGTAACGGCAAAGAGAATCACGCCCACCCATGTGGGCACCCACTTGGCCAGCGCCATGACCAGCAAGCCCAGCACCAGCTGCACCGCCAGATACACCACGCCGAGGCGGGCGATGGGGAAGCCGTAGAACTTGCTGCGGACACTCTCGCCGTTGCGGAAGGAAATTTTGAAAATGTAGAGCTGTGCGAGAAATGCGATAAGGGTAAACACAAAGCTCAGCCAGTAGACCCCGTTTTTCACAAAGGGGACGGCCAGCACGATGACAAGCCAGGCCGCCAGTACGATGCCGAGAATGACCAGCCCGCGCACGCTATTCTTGTTTTTCATATCTATGCTCCTCCTTTATGTAAGCCCGCCAGCTCATTCGCCCCGCTTCTTGCCGCAGTTGGGGCAGAAATTGCTCTTGATGCCGGTCTGACCGCAGGGGCAATCCCATCCCGCGTCAAGCGCGGGCTTTTTCGCGCCGCAATCCGGGCAGAAATTGCTGGTGATATTGGACGCGCCGCAGTTGGCACAGGTCCAGCCAGTCTGCAAAACAGGCTTCTTTGCGCCGCAGTCGGGGCAGAAGTTAGAGGTGATATTCGTCCGTCCACAGGCGCAGCTCCAACCTCCGGTGGGGACGGCTGTATCGGGAGCGGGCTGGGTGATCCCGCTGAAAACGGGGTTCAGGGCATCCTTGGTCATGTTGACCACGCCGCCCATAGCGCCCAGTGCCACACCCAGACCGGCAATATCCCCCAGACCGCTGCCGCCGCCGTTGGAGCCCATCTCGCCCAAGCCTGCAGCGTAGGCCTTCTGCACCTCGGATTGCAGCACATCCTTCTGGGTGTAGCCCTTGGCGCGCATGATCTCCGCCTCGGTAAGGCCTGCCATGCGCTGTGCCTGCGCCTCCGCCTGTGCCTTGATGACCGTCCGCTCCGCCTCCCGGCGTGCCACCTCCGTCTCGGTGGTCTGGCGTTCCAGCTCCACCTTGCGCTGGGCGGCGGTAATGGCGGCCTTGCTCTCCTCCTGTGCGGTGCGGTAGGCTGCCTCGCTCTGCGCCTGCACGGTCTTGACCGCCGCCTCCGCTTGGTAGGTGCGGGTCTGGAGCATCACGGTGTGCAGCTCCCGGATGCGCTTGAAGTTGGGGTCATCCTCCGGCAGCACGATGTGGGTCACATAGAACTGCGGGATGGTCAGACCGTACTCCTCGAACCCCGGCAAAATCTTCTGCCGCAGGTCGGCAGAGATGTCGTCCACCCGCTCGTCGATCTCCAGCAGGTCGATCTGCTGATTCTTGATGATGGCGGGCAGGTTGCTGCGCACCGCGTTGACGATCAGCGGGCGGAAGGCGTTCTGCACGGACTTGCTAAAGCCCGCCTGATCGCCCCATGCGATGCCGCCCATGGTGCCTACCAACTTCAGCAGCAGCTTGCGGGCGTCGGACACCTGCAAATTCAGCTCGCCGGACGCGCCGATCTCCAGCGGCACGCTGGTCAGCGGGTCGATGAACCGCACCTTGCCCGGGGTGCCCCACTTGATGGCCATTTGCACCGTCTTATTGATGAAGTAGACCTCGCTGTGGAATGTCCCCTCGGTGTCGGTGGGCAGCTTATAGAGCTTTTCCAACAGGGGCAGCTGCTGGGTCTCCAACGTGTAGCGTCCCGGCCCGAACAGATCCAGCGCCTGTCCGTCCCGGAAGAAGATGGCCTCCTGACTTTCGTGGACGATGAGCTGAGAGCCGAAGTTGAAGTCCTCGATGGGATGCTTCCACACCAGTGTCTCATTGTCGCCCTCATACTTGATGATGCTGGCAAGACCGTCCTTGCGGATGCTCTCCTGCATGATCTGCGCGGGAACATCGTTGTCGTAGTCACACACGGGGCAGACGAAGTGCGCCGCTGCCTTGGAGGTGCGCAGCCGCACACCGCACTGGCCGCAGGAGAACTCCGCCATCTGGTTCTGCTCGTCCATGGTGTTGATAGGCTCATGGCAGACGGGACACAGTGCCTTATCACCGGCGGTCTGGTCAAAGATCACCGTGTTGCCGCAGTGGGGGCATTGCCGGGACGCCATCCTGTCGGTGCGGACATTGATGGTGTGACCGCAGGCGCAGTCGATCTTTTTCCGGGCAAAGAACCCGGTCTTGCCTTCGGCAAACTTGCCGCAGCTGGGACATTCTATTACAAATTTAGCCATGATATTTCTCCTTTTTACAAAAGCGGTCACTGCTTTGAAATTAACTTACCGATGCGATAGACACCTCGGGCGCAGTGTATAAGGTTTTTTCTTCAATAATTTTGCAGTTTTCGTCCGGGTACAACGCTCGAATTGCAGACAAAGCACCGTTCTTGCTTGCAACGAATTGGATGATCAAAAAGTGCGGAATTTCACCATTTTTGCAGTTGAGTTTTCTTTCCTGCACAATAGCATTTTTCATCGGCTTTGCGCCATCACTGTAAATCTGCACGATTGCAGAATCTGTATGTAATTCCGGTTGGCATAGATTTGCTGCGCCATAAGATAAATCTTTTGTTTCCACGTTCTCCATGTTAAAAAAAGTAGGCGCAAATCCAGAAAGAACCACCGATGTTAGATTGTGCTTTTTTCTCGAAACAGCATACGGTTCTGCCTCTATAAATAAACGGCATCGTTGCTGAATTGTTTGAACAATTTTTTGCTCTAGTGCGGCAGGAAGAATATCTTTAATCAAAATTCAATCCTCCTTGATCTTCTCACTTTTCCAGTCTCTTCAACTCGGCTTCAATCTCCGCCAGCCGGTTTTCCATATCCCGCCGCTTGCCGCCGGAGAACAGACCCTTTATGTGGGGCAGCTCTGTTTCGATTCGCTGCTTTTCCGCCTCCAGAGCGGCAATTCTGTCGAGACGCCGCTTCTCGGCTGCGGCTTTGCGTTTTTCTTCTTCCGCGACAGCTCTGTTCACTACATCATCAAAGTTATCAAACAGTTTCCAGCCGGATACGTCGCACTGACCGTTCTTATTGTAACCGCAGGCCACCACCGTACCATCGGATTTCAGCCCGACCGTATGGCGGGACCCGGCGGCAACTGCCACGATATCTGTCCAGCCGGATACATTGCATTGACCGCTTTTATTTAATCCACAGGCTACCACCGTACCATCGGATTTCAGCCCGACCGTATGGCGGCCACCGGCGGCAACTGCCACGATATCTGTCCAGCCGGATACATTAAATATACCACAATAATTGCTACCACAGGCAACCACCGTACCATCGAATTTCAGCCCGACCGTATGGGCGTCACCGATGGCAATCGTGCGTGGCGCATGGCAGTGATAGTATGGCCGCAGCTTTTCTTGCAGTTCCTTTTTGCGGCGTGCTTCATCCTCTTCTCGGCGGCGGCGTGCTTCCTCTTGGCGGCGTACTGCTTCTTCCCTGCGGCGGTTTGCCTCCTCTATGCGCTGCTTTTCCATCTGCGCAAGCCGTTCTGTGTGCTCATTGGCAAGCCTTTCTGCGTCGGCCAATTTGTCTGCCAGCGCACCGCTTGCAAATTGTCGGGCGCGCTTATATTCGCGGCTCTGCACCACCTTGATGATCTCAGAACCAGCTTCCTCCCACGTTCCGATCCCCCATGTCGCCAACAGCAGCACCATATAAGCGTCCGCACACTCCGGGTTAATATCCAGCACCTTTTGGGCGTACTCTGTAGCGAGCTTGGAATCCTTGTCCTCCAAAAACATCTGTGCCCGCTTCAGTAGAGATTCTGCCGTGGCGTTGGTGGCGGCCTGCGGAGGCTGCGCGGCGGCAGACGAATTGCCGCTCATGATCTTATCCACGCCCCGCAGCAGATCCTGCATCGCGCCTACCTTGCCCATGTCCTGCGCCTGGAGCTTGGCGAACTCCTTGGGCATATCGTAGGCGTCGATGCCCTTGTAGCAGGGGATCAGGTGCTTGCTCTTGTCCTTGGTCATCAGCTGCAAATAGCGGCTCCACTCGTTCTTCACCCACACGGCGTTGTAGTACTCATAGTCCGTGCCGAAGGCCAGCATGATCTTGGCACTGTGCAGCGCGGCAAAGATGTACGGCTCGTACTCCGTCCCCAGCTTATCCTCCAGTGAAATACGGCTGAAAAACACCCGATAACCCTTTTCCGTCAGGGCGTCGTACACGTCCTGCGCGATGACACTGTCCACGGTGCGCTCACCGTTTTCGTCCGTCTCCTTGTAGCAGATGAAGATATCGTAGGGCGGCTCCTTGCCGGGCACCTCCACAATGCCCCGGCGCAGCTCCTCGATGCCCTTGGCCTCGTCTCGATAGACACGCCGCGCCACGGCGTCGGCGTTCTCCAGTGCCTGCTCGAAGTCGCTGTCCTCCATGACGCTGTCAAAGCTGGAGCGGTGGCAGGTGGGGATCTTCTTTCCCGTGGCGGGGTCATCCACATATTCGATACCGTAGCGGCACAGCACCAGCCCCCAGTAGGCCTCAGCTTCCTCGGGGAAGTCCGCCACGATGCTCTCGTACACGCCGGCGGCCTTGTCGAACTCGCAGGCAAGGCGCAGCCGATTGGCGCGGGCGAACAGGGTCAGCTTCTTTTCGTTGTCGGCGGCGGGCACCGTCTGCTGTGAGCCGCAATATGCGCACACGGCGACGCTGCTGCCCTCGATCAGTTCCAGATCTCCCCCACACATTTTGCACTTGATAACAGACATTTCTCTTTCTCCCTCTCGTTTATTCCTGCGGACGGGCGTTCCCGTCCTGTCGTTCAGATATTTCCATGTGCTCCAGCGCGAACTCGAAGCACTTCACCATGATCTCGTTGCGGGTACAGCCCACATACTTGGCAATGCTGTCAATATCGCGGATCATGTCCTTTGGCAGCCGCATGGAGATCACGGTGGATTCCTCCGTATATTTTTTTGGCTGGATGATCAGTTTTGGCACAGCCATAGCAACACCTCCCGGGTGGTCAAAATCACGCACATTGATTATACTACGATT
>ERZ772816.3031-NODE-3031-length-9904-cov-3.373744_pt1 | contig 9904 bp, 10 predicted proteins | sample MGYA00511359_ERZ772816 | MGnify/ENA primary metagenome ERZ772816 (study PRJEB29015, sample SAMEA2737710) | human gut metagenome | biome: human gut; feature: human-associated habitat; material: faeces | place: China | collected 2012 ...
TTCATCCCCATGATATGAAGGCCGCAACCAATGAAAAGGCCATCGAGCAGCTGGCACCCCCGGCTACCGTGGTCATCCCCATGTCGATGCACTTTGGCGCACCCTGCACCCCGATCGTAAAAGTAGGCGACCAGGTAAAGGTGGGTCAGAAAATCGGCGAATTCAAGGGGCTGGGCGCCCCGATCCATGCCAGCGTTTCCGGTACGGTGAAGGCCATCGAGCCCCGGCCCTTCTCTATGGGCGGCGACATGGTGTCCGTTGTGATCGAAAACGATTTCCAGAACACGGTCAGCGAAGAGGTGAAGGCTCCTGCCGATCCCGACGCTCTGACGGTGGAGGAAATGGTCGAGATCGTGAAGAATGCCGGTATCGTGGGTATGGGCGGCGCGACCTTCCCCACGCATGTTAAGATCTCCGGCGGCATCGGCAAGGTGAAGGACGTGCTCATCAACGGCGCTGAGTGCGAGCCTTACATCACCGGCGACCATCGGGCCATGCTGGAGCGTCCCGAGGAGATCATCGGCGGCGCTACCTATCTGGCCAAGATGTTCGGTGTGGACAAAGTCATCATCGGCGTTGAGGACAACAAGCAGAACGGCATCGACGCCATGAACAAGGTCATCGCTGAGAAGAAGGCCCCCGTTGTGGTGGAGCCTCTGCGCTGCCGTTACCCCCAGGGCGGTGAGAAGCAGCTGATTCAGGCCATCACCGGCCGTCAGGTGCCTCCCGGCGGCCTGCCCGCTGATGTGGGCTGCGCGGTGTTCAACATCAACACCACCATCTGCATCTTCAAGGCCATCACCACCGGTATGCCCGTGGTGAACAAGGTGGTCACCGTGTCCGGTTCCGGCATCGTGGATCCCAAGAACATCGAGTGCCCCATCGGTACCCCCGTGTCTCTGCTGCTGGACGCTTGCGGCGGCGTGAAGGACGGTACTTACAAGCTCATCGCCGGCGGCCCCATGATGGGCATGGCCCAGTATACCGCGGATATTCCCGTGGCCAAGGGCACCGGCGCCATCCTCGCTTTCTGCGAGAAGGAGGAGCAGACCGTTGAGCATCCCCAGTGCATCCGCTGCGGTAAGTGCGTTGCCGCCTGCCCGGTGCACCTGGAGCCTCTCTTTATGTATCAGTATGCCGAGAAGGGCATGGTGGATGAGCTGAACGAGGCCCACATCATGGACTGCATGGAGTGCGGCGCCTGCGCTTACGCCTGCCCCGCCCGTATGCACCTGACCCACATGTTCAAGACCGGCAAGCAGCTCGTCAAGAACAAGATGGCTGCTGATCGGGCCGCCGCTGAGGCCAAGAAGGCCGCGGAAGCGAAGAAGGAGGCATAAGAGATGACCGATTACAAGAATTTGAAGCTCATTGCCACTTCCAACCCTCACATCCGCGGCAGTGAGACCACCCGGTCCATCATGCTGGACGTCATCATTGCCATGTGTCCCGCTCTGATCTGGGCCATCATTTACTTCGGTGTGGAGGCTCTGCTCCTCACCGCCGTGTCCGTCATTGGCTGCGTTGTCTTTGAGGGACTGTACCGCAAGCTCATGCACAAGCCCCAGTCCATCGATGACCTCTCTGCTGTGGTCACCGGTATGCTGCTGGCTTTCGTCTGCCCCGCCACCACCCCGCTGTGGATGATCCTCATCGGTGACTTCTTTGCCATCATTGTGGTCAAGCAGCTCTTTGGCGGCATCGGCAAGAACTTCCTGAACCCTGCTCTGGCAGGCCGTGCCGCTCTGCTGGCCAGCTATGCCGGCGCCATGACCACCTGGCTGCCTGCCGGCACCAAGGCCGCCATCGGCGGCGGTATGCCTGTGGACGTGGTTTCCGCCGCGACCCCGCTGGCCTATCTGAAGACCGGCGATCTGGAGGGCCTGAAGCAGATCGCCTCCGTGGGTGATATGTTCCTGGGCAAGGTGGGCGGCTCCATGGGCGAGGTTTCTGCCCTGATGCTGCTCATCGGCGGCCTGTACCTGATCTGGCGCAAGGTCATCAACTGGCAGACTCCCGTGGCCTACATCGCCACCGTGGCTGTTTTGACCGTGCTGTTCCCCAAGGCCGGCGGCGCTGAGTATATGCTTTACAGCATCTTCGGCGGCGGCCTGTTCCTGGGCGCTTTCTTCATGGCTACCGACTATGCCACCTCCCCCGTCACCAAGAAGGGCCAGCTGATCTACGGTATCGGCTGCGGCCTGTTCACCGTGTTCATCCGGTACTTCGGTTCTTACAATGAGGGCGTCTGCTACTCCATCATGGTCATGAACTGCTGCACCGCGTTGATCGACAAGTACACCAAGCCCGTTCGTTTCGGCGTGGTGAAATCCGACAAGAAGGAGGCAGCCGCGAAATGAGCAATGAAGTGAAGACCAAGGAAAAGGTCAATATGGACCCTAAGTACATCATCAAGCTGACTGTGACCCTGCTGCTTACCTGCATGGTCGTGGCTGGCCTGCTGGGCTGGGTCAACAGCATCACCAAGGATAAGATCGCCGCGATTACCTGGGAAAAGACCGTGGCCGCTATGCAGAAGGTCATTGAGGCCGACGATTTCTCCGACGCTATGGAGCTGACCGACGATATGACCGCCGCTGCCACCGCTCAGGGCGGTACGCTGGCAGCCGTCTATCAGGCTCAGTCCGGCGGTCAGCCTGTGGGCTACGCCATCAACGTGGAGGCTTCCGGCTCTCAGGGCACCATCTCCATGATGGTGGGTATCGACATGGACGGTGCTGTCACCGGTGTTTCCATTGTCACCAACTCTGAGACCTCCGGTATCGGCTCCAAGGTCATGAGCAACGAGCCTCTGACCAACGGCACCCGCGTTCTGGATCAGTTTATCGGCAAGTCCGCCGCTGACGGCGTTCTGTCCGTTGGCTCCAACGTGGACGCCATCACCGGCGCTACCGTGTCCACCAAGGGTGTGACCACCGGCGTCAATGCCGCTTTGGCTGCTGCCGGCGTCATCGGTTAAGAGAGGAGGACACTGAAGTATGAATCTTGGTAAACAATTCAAGGACGGTATGCTGACGCAGAACCCCGTTCTGGTTCAGGTGCTGGGCATGTGCTCTACCATGGCCATCACCACCTCTTTCTTCAACGGCATCGGCATGGGTGTGGCGGTTACCATCATCCTGACCCTGTCCAACATCATTATTTCCGCTATGCGGAAGATCATCCCTGATAAGATCCGTATCGCCATGTTCATCGTGGTGATCGCCGGCTTCGTGACCTGCGTGGACCTGTCTATCCAGGCGTTCCTGCCGGATCTGGCCAACTCTCTGGGCGTGTTCATCCCCCTGATCGTGGTGAACTGCATCATCCTGGGCCGTGCGGAGGCTTTCTCCTACAAGAACGGCATGGTTGCCTCTTTCTTTGACGGCATCTTCCAGGGCATCGGCTACACCTGGGTCCTGCTGGCCATGTGCATCATCCGTGAGTTCCTGGGCGGCGGCACCTTCGGCGGCGGCGTCCTGGGCGCTGTGAACGAGGCCGGTCAGCATGTGGGCATCCAGATCTTCCCCGCTGATTACGGTATCGGTATGCTGACCCTGCCTGTGGGCGGCTTCCTGGTGCTGGCTGCTCTGATCGCTGCCATGCAGTGGGCTCTGGCTCGTCCCAAGAAGGATAAGGAGGAGAGCAAATAATGGAAATCTTTAAGCTGCTTTCGATCACGCTGGGCGCAATCCTGGCAAACAACTTCATCTTCTCCCAGTTCCTGGGCTGCTGCCCCTTCCTGGGCGTTTCCAAGAAGGTGGATACCGCAGTAGGCATGGGCGTGGCCGTTACCTTCGTTATGGGTCTGGCCTCCGCCGTGTGCTTTGTGGTGAACAAGTACATCCTGATCCCCCTGGATCTGGCTTACATGCAGACCGTGGCATTCATTCTGGTCATCGCTTCTCTGGTGCAGTTCATCGAGATGTTCCTCCAGAAGGCCATGCCCGCTCTGTATACCGCTCTGGGCGTGTATCTGCCCCTGATCACCACCAACTGCGCAGTTCTGGGCGTTGTGCTGCTGAACGTGCAGAACGGCTACAACTTCATTGAGTCTGTGGTCTACGGCATCACCGGCGGTCTGGGCTTCCTGCTGGCCATCGTGCTGTTCGCCAGCATCCGTGAGCGTCTGGTGTTCGCTGACTATCCCAAGTGCTGGGACGGTTTCCCCATCGCGCTGATCACCGCCGGCCTGATGGCTCTGGCCTTTATGGGCTTCTCCGGCCTGAAGGTTTGGTAAGGAGGTAGGAAAGATGGGAAATATTATTGCTGCTATCGCAGTTCTGGGCGCTCTGGGCGCTCTGTTCGGACTGATCCTGTCCGTGGCTTCCAAGATCTTTGAGGTCAAAAAGGATCCCCGCGAGGAGGCTATCCTCAGCCATCTGGCCGGCGCTAACTGCGGCGGCTGCGGCTACCCCGGCTGCGGCGGCTGCGCTGCTGCCATTCTGGCCGGCAACGCTCCTGTCACCGCTTGCGCTCCCGCAGGCCCCGACAATGCTGCCGCCATCGCTGAGATCATGGGCATGGCTGCTCCCACCGGTGAGCGTCAGGTGGCCTTCGTCCGTTGCAACGGCGGCGAGGCTGCTAAGAAGCGCTTTGAGTATGTGGGCGTGCATGACTGCCTCTCTGCCACCAAGGTTGCTGCCGGTCCTCTGGACTGCCGCTTCGGCTGCCTGGGCTTCGGCTCCTGCGTGAACGCCTGCCAGTTCGGTGCTATGTCCATCGGTCCCAACGGCACCGCCGTTGTGGACCCTGAGAAGTGCACCAACTGCGGCGCCTGCATGAAGGCCTGCCCCCGCGGCCTGATCACCTCTGTGCCCGTGAGCAAGAAGGTCCATGTGGCCTGTGCCAACCTGGATAAGGGCAAGGCTGCTATGAGTGTCTGCGGCAACTCCTGCATCGGCTGCGGCCTGTGCGAGAAGGAGTGCAAGAAGGACGCTATCCATGTGGTCAACGGCGTGGCTGTCATCGACTATGACAAGTGCGTGGGCTGCAAGCTCTGCACCAAGGTCTGCCCCCGTGACGCCATCCTCCCCAAGGCCACCGCTGAGGAGAAGGAAAAGTATAAGGCCATCAAGAAGGCTCAGGCTGAGAAGGCCGCCGCTGCCAAGAAGGCTGCGGAAGAGGCTGCTCCTCAGGCCTAAGACTCCGTCTACGGATCAAATCCCGGCGCGGTCTGTCTCTGATCAGGACAACAACTGAATCCGGGAAAACCCCGACAGATCATCGCTTTGCGATGTCTGTCGGGGTTCCTTTATAACAAGGTTCCAGTTTGACTTTGTATTCTAAAAGGAGCCAGAGCCTTGTATCTTCGATGGTTTCAGAGGGCATAGAAAGACAAAAGGGAATTAGGATATATAAAAACACGGGCTGAAAGTGTTTACACTTTCAGCCCGTGAACAGTTGGGATTTATCGATTTACCGCTTGCCCGGCGTTTTCGCCGTTAGAGGGGGCGGAGGAACCGCCGTATTCTGTTTGCTCCCGCCGCATGAGCGAGACGCGGACACGGAGCTGCTGGAGCTTGTCTTCACCTTGAATCCCTACTTTTCCATAGATATCCCTGCGATAGGAGTAGACTGTGCTCATCTTTTTTCCGAGCTGTTCCGCAAGCACCTGAGCACTGACTCCGTCAACCATTGCATCGATCACAGCCCGAGATTCGGCCCCCAGCTTTTGATAGGAAGAAAGGAACACATGATACTCTTCCGGGTCAATTTCGTCCTTTCGTTTTTGCGCCAAGCGCTTGGCGTTGGCCTCCACCTGCTCCATCTGCCCCTGTAGATCCTGTTTTTCTGTTTCCAGATCGGTAATGGTCTGTTCGTGGTCACGGAGTTTGGTGGAAAGGGGCAGAAGTTCTTCAAAAAAGGGCTGTCCCTCATCACCGCCGATCTCGGTGACATGATCAATGTCTTCCAGAATGGGCCTGAAATAACGCCGCGTGTAAAACAGACAGCAGGCTCCACCGAAAAATACCAGCAGCATCAGCAGCCCGCCAATCTCCAATTTGCTTTTCAGCAGGAGCCGACCATAGTCTCTTTTGGGGATCAGAACCGTCAGGGCATGAGGCTCGATATCGCCGCTGGCGGCCATGAAGGGCTGAGAAAGGCCCACGAAGGACAGCTCCGCTCCGGTGTAGGAGGTTAGCCCTTCCTGGAGCGGTTTTTCCGTCAGCAACTCGTCCGGGACAAAGCAGAAGCCATTTGCGGGATAGGCCAGAAGGCCCTTTGAAATATCCAGCCCCGCCGCACTGTCCGACAGGACGCAGGCCAGTCGGCTGACGCCGGAGGGCTGAGCGTGGTGGGAGGAGAAGTAGGTCTGATTCACCGAAAAGCCGCACAGGCCGTAGGCTGTACCATCCCCACCCAGCATGGGAACTGTCAGAAGGATCGCGCGTTCAGAGGTGTCGGGCAGGGTCAGCAGTGAGGTTGTCCGGCAGTCACGCTCAATGGGAACGGATGCCGTTTTCAGATGTTCGGCAAAGCCGGGAAATTCCGACAGGTCAAATTCCTGCGCCCATTTCCGGTGGGGCATCACATCATGCCGCCGTCCGATGTCCGCCATGCCACGGTAGAGCAGCAGACCGCTGGTGGTGTGGGCAGCGTTGCTTCGCTGGACATACAGGCCGCTGAAGGATTCAGTATTGCTGACAAGGGAGGTGTTCAGCATCACAAACGCGCCGGAGCAGTCCGCCTGACGGACATACTGGCACAGCGGCTCCAACATGGCATCCTCCAGCCGCTCCACAGCATCCGCGTCTCCGTTCAGGTCGGAAAGATCCGCTGTCTGCTCCTCAAGAATGGCAGTCATATCCTCAGAGAGATGGGTGCCTATTACGGAAACGTTCCGCCACAGGGATTCCATGTCCGACTGAAAGGCCTCCATCCGGAAGGTCAGCGATTTCGCCAGCTCCTCCCGGGGGCTTTTCAGCTGTCCCAGCAGAAGAAGGACAGCGAACAGCGTTACCAGCAGCAGCGCCGCCAGTGCGCCCATGTAGAGGAACAGCCGCCGTCGCATGGAGGGCTTGGCCTGTTTCAGTTTGGAAAAAGAAAACCCGGACATGGGCCGTCCCCCTCTTTCAGCATGACAGTGTTCTCAATGGATAGCGCACAGCAGCGCCCAGGTTTCCTCTGCCAATGTGTCAATGCTTTCACCGGCAGCAGCACGGGCGGGAAGCTTCTGCTGCATTTGCCGCAGACCATCATAAAGTTGGCTGACCTTTCCGTAGTAGCCCTCAAAGCGAGGCTCGGATAAGGGAGTGTAGCTTTCCTGCATGATTTTCAGGGCTGCGTAAAGCTGACGGTAGCTTTCAGTCGGTTCCGGGAACTTATCATAATTTTCGATGGCGTCAAAGGCACCGTTCCGTACCGGCATATAACCGGTCTGGGCCACAAAGTCCAGATTCCGCTCACTTTCCGTCAGCCAGCGGACGAACAGCGCGGCAGCCTCCGCCTTCTGGTCAGTGGTCTTGTAGGCACAAAGGCCCACGCCCGCCTGCGTCATCAGAGCGTCTGCACCTGCCGTTTTCGGCATGGGCAGTACATGGAGATCCATGGGCTCCTGCGTGCCGTCCCGGTAGGTAACGGTATCGTTATAGTAGAGGATCGCCGCGGAGGAGCTGAGTCCGGAGAGCACGTCGCCGGTCATCACCTGCGTATTGGAATAGAGGTCGGAGACCACCACATGCCCCTGCGCTAAGGAGCGGGCAAACTGCATCCAGCTCTCCTTGAATACCGCGTTGCCGGTATCGTACCAGCCATTTTCTGTGTAGAAATCCCCGCTGCCGCGCTCGAGAGCGTTGAGCTCCACGGCGCGAATGGGATAGTCGAGCGCACAGAAGGGCTTGTCCGACCAGTCGTAGAACCTGCCCGCGGCATCGTAGAAGCCCTCCCATGTGGCGAGGTCCTCATAGTCGACGCCGGTGGCGGCGGAAAAGCGGGCGAAGCCGCTGCCGTTGCACATTAGAAGCTGGGTGGATTTGGAAATAGGGAAGAGCAGCAGGGTTCCGTCCTCCGTCATGCCGTCGGCCAGAAAGCCGGGGACAAAGTTAGAGAGCTCCTCTGCTGTAAACCGGGCGTTCCAATCTACCAGATTGTCCGAGCCCAGCGCCGTGGCGTCGCTGATGTGGCAGGTGAACAGATCGGGCATTTCCGGTGCGTCTCTGCCGCCCTTCTGGGCTTCCTTGAGGAAGCCGCCGATCTTGGAGGCACTGCTGAGATTGGTCACCTGTACCCGGACGCCCTTCTCCTGCCCCACGGTACGGTTGAATTCCTGCACCAGCAGATCCATAGGCGAGCCGGACTGCTCGCCGTAAACGTGCCAGAAGTTCAGCGTCACCGGGTCGCTCTCCCGAAGCAGGGACTTCTCTCCGCAGCCGGAGAGGGTAAACACAAGGGCGGATACCAGCAGCAGGGAAAACAGACGCTTTTTCATGGGAAACCCTCCAAAATCGAGAAGCTGTTCATAAATCAGCGGTATTTTTGAAGCTTTTCGGTAAAATTTAGCCTTCAGGACCCTAATTCGGAGAAATTAGGGTTAACAAAATAAGAGATCCATGCTATACAAAAAGTGAGGTAAATTTGTCAAAGCGGGGCGGCAGCCGCTGCCCGGCTTCAAATTCATACACTTTATTGTAGCACACCCCACGGCGTTTTTACAAGGCGAAAAGCGGGAAAGAAGGGGGAAATACGGATGGTTCAGGCGAAGAAAACGGCCGCCTACCGGGTCATCGCCGGTCCCGGCGGTAAGCGGGTCTTTCGGTTCTACTGCGACATTTCCGGTGAGCTGTGCTGCGTGACCAAGTCCATTCGGGCGGATACGGAGGACGAGGCACTGGAGATCGCGTGGGAGACGGAGGGGCGGTGGGCCTTTGACCGATGCCCCCAATGCGGCCGGTATGTGTCCTCCGCCATGTTCAACATCAACGCGGAGCGGTGTCTGGACTGCGCCCCCTGGGAGAACGAATACCCTGTGTTCTGCCACCACTGCGGCATCAGGCTGAAAGACCCGGACGCCTTCTTCTGCCCCGCCTGCGGGGCGCGGCTGCTGGTGGGCGGCACAGAGGAAGAGGAGGGAAGGACCGAATGACGGAGTATGACCTGGAAACCAAAAAGGCCTTGCGCCGGGTGTCCCTTCTGGAATATGGCTTCGGGCCGGAGACTCTGCGGGGACGCAAGATCTGCCCGGCCTGCGGCAGGGGCAACGGCGCTTACCGGACAGACTGTATCTCCTGCGGCGCAGCGCTGCCAAAGGAGACCCTCTATGACTTCTACCGCGCCCGCCATCGCTGCTGTCCCGGCTGCAGTGTGGTGGTCACGGACGTTGCGGTGTACTGTCCCGAATGTGGGACGCGGCTGTCTAAAGAGACGGGAGCAAAGGGGGCGTCTGGATGAGCATTTTCCAAAAGCGGGAGCTGTCCACCTGCGGCGGAACGGAGCCGACGCCGCCCAGAGCGGCGGTATGCTTTACCACATCTGCTATGACCCGTCGGGCGGCAGACTGGCTTGCGCGGCTGGGGGGATGCAGACCCCTGGGCATCCTCTCCGACCACGGCGAGGATGTAATCTGGTAGTGTGAGGCGGAGAACGTGGATCTTTTGCTGCTGGAAACCGATTTTTCCCCGGCGGCGGAGGATACCAAGGACGTTTCCGCCCGCTGCGACATCGCCATCGAGGTGCGGCGCAGGCTGCCGGAGTGCAAGGTGTATCTGGCCTGCGAGGACGGCTGCCTGGAAAAGCTGCCCGCGCTGGACAAGGCGGTGGAGCTGGCTCTGATCGGCGGCTACTGCGTTGGCAGTATCACTCCGCAGCAGATGCGCACATGGCTGAACGAAGCGGCAGAGGCCATGCACCGACGGGAGAGCCGCCGTGATGCTTCATCTGTTTTTTCTCCTTCTTTTCCGAAACC
>ERZ772816.3032-NODE-3032-length-9904-cov-3.109047_pt1 | contig 9904 bp, 10 predicted proteins | sample MGYA00511359_ERZ772816 | MGnify/ENA primary metagenome ERZ772816 (study PRJEB29015, sample SAMEA2737710) | human gut metagenome | biome: human gut; feature: human-associated habitat; material: faeces | place: China | collected 2012 ...
ATATCCGGCAGTGACGGCCAGCCCGGGCAGCCGGCCTATTTGCGGATGAACTGGCGCCTGGCCAGTGCGACCACCTCGCGGAAGGCTTCGAGCCGGAACAGTGCAGAAAGCAGGACGTAGCTGACCACGCCCGCGGCGACTTCGGCCAGCAACCGCAACAACGCATTGCCCGGCACCGCCAGCGCCGTAACCCGCACAAGAGCGTACATCGCCCCGGCCACGAGCAGCATCGGCAGCACCGTGCGCACGAAGCGTCCTGCGCCGAATGACGTGAAACGGGTCGTGGCGAAGAAGTTGATCGCCATCTCGCAGAAGGCGATCACCACCAGCCCCCAGATGACGGCCTGGACGCTGACCGGAATCGTCACGGCGAACACCACCGACATCATCACTTTCTTGGCGACCTCCAGTTTTACGATCAGCGCACCGCCGCTCTTGACTTTCAACACATTGTAGGCCACCAATCCCAGCGGGTAAAAAAGCCCGGCCAGACATACCGCTTCGAAATAAGGCACCGTCGCCATCCACTCCCCGCCCAGGAAGACGGCGAACATGTCCTCGGCGATGGCCGACAGGCCGAGCATCACGGGGAACATGGCATAGGCCACGACCATGACGATCTGCCGGTAACTTTCGGCCAGTTTCGGCGCGTCGTCCTTGATCTTGGCCAGCGCCGGGAATGTCACGCTCTGCACGGCCTGCATGGCCGAAGTCGCCGGCTGGTCTTTCAGCTTGACGGCCTGCTCGTACGAGCCGAGTGTCTCCTGCGGATAGAGTTTCCCGAGAAATATCTGGGGCACCTTGTTATAGAGGGTCGAGATGAAATCGGTAGCCAGCAGGCTGAAACTGTACGGCGCCATTTCGCACAGCGGCCGCCGGCTGCACTTCCCGCAGGGACGCCAGTCGCTCAGCCACCACAGCAGCAAGGCCCGCACCGAGGCCTGCAATACGCGCTGCACCACGATGCACCAGATCCCGAACCCGGCCAATGCGAGGCCGATGGCCACCATCCCGGCGATGAACCACGAGGCGAAGGTGACCTTCGAGAGCAGTGCGAAGCGGAATGTCCGGACAAAAATCGTATTCTGGATCGCACATGCGGCGCTCAGCGGCAGTTGGAGGAAGAATACCGGTGCTATCCGCGTGATTTCCGGCATGTCGTAGAACCGCGCGATGCTCCCCGCCAGCGCTACCAGCACCCCGTAAAGCACGAGCGCAACCCCGACGTTGAAGGCGAAGACCGATTTGTAATCGTCGGCCGTAGGTGACCCCTTGCGGATCAGCGCCTGCGAAAAGCCGCTGTCGGCAATCACGATCGCCACGGCAAGGAAGGCCGTCGGGATCGCGATCACACCCATGATGGCGGGGTTCAGCAGCCGCAGGATCGTAAGGCTCACGGCCAGCTGGAGAAGCATCGTACCGACTTTCTCGGCCATGCTCCACGCCACGCCGCTGGCTACCTTATCCCTGAGCTGCCCGTCCACCGCCTAAGATTTTTGCGCGGCAACGATCTCTTCGTTACGCTTGCGGATATTGAGGATGTTGGCGATCTCGACGTACGACGCACCGCCGTCGGGGCCGAAACTGCCGCCCACGATTGCCAGCAGGTCTTGCCCGTCGAGCTTCTGGTGCTGTTCGATGACCTCCAGCGCGTCGATCAGGAAGTGGTACCTGTCCTTCAGCTCCTGGTTGCGCAGGATCGGCACCACGCCGTACGACAGGGCCAGGATACGCTGTGCATGCAGCTGATAGCATACGGCCATCACGGTTTTCTGCCCGCGGAATGCCGCCAGGTAACGGCCCGTACGGCCGGTCTTGGTATCGAGCACCACATATTTTATCGGCAGGTTGGTCGAGGCACGCACGGCCGAACGTGCCAGCTGCGCCGTGATCTCGTGGTTCACCGAGACCATGTCCATGTCGATCATCGGTTTGAAATGCGTCTCGTCACGCTCGATCTCGCGGGCGATGCGGGCCATCGTTTCCACCGATTCCACGGGAAAGTCGCCCATCGCCGTCTCGTCGCTCAGCATCACGGCGTCCACGCGCTCGTAAATGGCACTCGCCACGTCGCTCACCTCGGCGCGCGTCGGACGCGGGCTCTTGACCATCGAATAGAGCATCTGAGTGGCGATAATCACCGGACGCTTGGCGCAGATGCACTTCTCGACGATACGCCGCTGGGTATTGGGAATCGCCTCGGCGGGAAGCTCCACCCCCAGGTCGCCGCGCGCCACCATGATGCCGTACGACGCCTCGATGATCTCGTCGATGTTGTCGAGCCCCTCGCGGTTCTCGATCTTCGAGATGATCTTGATCTTGCTGCCGTGGGCATCGAGGATGTCCTGCACGGCTTTGATGTCCCTGGCGCTGCGCACGAACGAGTGTGCGATGAAATCCACGTCGTTCTTCACGGCCCACTCGATAAACCGGCGGTCTTTCTCCGTCACCGAAGGCAGGTTGATCGACACCGACGGCACGTTGACGCTCTTGCGCGAACGCATGGCGCCGCCCACGACGAATTCGCAGATCAGCTCCTCGGCGGTCTTTTCCACGACACGGATCTCCAGTTCGCCGTCGGCGATGAGCATCCGCGCCCCGACGGGTATGTCATCCACGATGTTCGGCACGTTCATGTAGACCACCTTGCGGGTCGTCTTGTCGCTGCCGTCCGAGCCGCGCACGGCGACACGGTCGCCCGGCCGGAAATTGATGCTGTTGCCGTACTCGTCGGCGATCGTCGTGACACGGATTTCGGGGCCCTTCGTATCTATCATGATCGGGATAGCCGGGTTAACGCGGTGTACGGTCTCGACAATATGCGTAGCGCCCTCTTCCGAGACATGCGCCGAATTGACACGAACCACGTCCATACCGGCATCGAAAAGGTTTTTCACAAACTCTTCGGTGCAACGGAAATCCGACATTGTTGCGACGATCTTGGTTTTTTTCATTCTATACATACAAGTATGATGCTAAAATATTAGTATTTCGACATTTTACGTTACGCCCGGTGCCGCTCCTGCACACGCTCTGCGCGGACAGCCCCGGGAAACTTCCGCACGCCCTCCCGTACCGGGCCGGGGAATGGGCCGCTCCGGGAACCCGGGGCTTACTCCCTGCCGCGGAGCAACAGGGCCTCGACGCCCAGCCGGTAGGAATCCAACCCGAAACCCATGATCGAGCCCACGGCCACGGGAGCCAGGAGCGAGACGTGGCGGAACTCCTCTCGCGCGAGGATCGACGAGATGTGCACCTCGACGACCGGCACCGACACCGCCGACACCGCATCGCGCAGCGCCACCGACGTATGGGTATATCCGCCGGCATTGAGCACCACACCGTCGTAGGTGCCGTCGGCCTGCTGTACGGCGTCGATCAGCTCGCCTTCGAGGTTGGACTGGAAATAACCGAACCCGACGGCCGGATAGAGTGCTTCGAGCTCCCCGAAAAAGGTTTCGAAAGTCCGGGTGCCGTAGACCCCGGTATCGCGCCGCCCCTGCAAATTGAGGTTCGGGCCGTTAAGAATCAATATCTTCATCTTCGAGACTGTTTGACACGCACGGCATACCCGGGCGCAATCCGCAGGCAAAGATAGTGATTTTAAAGAATTTTTAATACCTTTGTTCGACATCGCCCGTTAAATAATGATTTCAAACGCCGCCCACGCCCCTGCCGCGGTTCGCACAGGCTTCGTTCCCGTCCCCAGGCGGGGACTCCGCCCCCGGGGCGGCAGCCGCACGTGAAAAACCCGAAAACCCGCACCGGCCGGCGGGGCGCCGCGGCCGGACACACCCGAGAACCATGACCGAATTCGGATTCATAGACCACATAAAAGAACTCTTCGCCGCTCTGCCCGACAACGGGTTCGAAGGAATCGGCGACGATTGCGCCGTGCTCCCCGTCGGGGAGGGCGAATCGCTGGTCTTCACGACCGACATGCTCGCCGAAGGCGTCCATTTCCTGCGTCCCGCAACTTCGCCCCGCGAACTGGGGCGCAAATCCCTTGCCGTAAACCTGAGCGACGTCGCTTCGATGGGCGCCCGCCCGGTGGGCACCCTGCTGTCGCTGTCGCTCCCGGCCGACACGGCCGGCACATGGGCCGAAGAGTTCATGCTCGGCTACCGGGAACTCTCCGAAGCGTTCGGCGTCACGCTCGCCGGGGGCGACACGACCCGCTCGGCGGCAGGCATCACGATCAATGTCACGGCCATCGGCCGCATCGCCGACGCACACATCAAGCGCCGCAGCGGGGCACGCCCCGGCGACGCGATACTCGTCGCCGGAGAACTCGGACTTTCGGGCGCCGGGCTGCGCGACATCCTCGCCGGGCGCTACGACACCCCCGCCGCCGCAGCCCACCGCAACCCGCAGCCCCAAGTGGCCGAAGGCATCTGGCTCGGCGCACGCCCCGAAATACACGCCATGATGGACCTCTCGGACGGGCTGGCCTCGGACATCCGCCACATCATGGAGCGTTCGGGGGTAGGCGCCGCGATCGACATCGGCCGTATCCCCCTCGCCCAAGGGGCAGACGTCGAAACAGCCGCCTGCGGGGGCGAGGATTACAAGCTCCTGCTCACGGCCGACACGGCGGCCGCCGACAGGCTCGCCGCCGATTTCCGCGCACGCTTCGGCACGCCGCTCCACCCCGTCGGCCACATCACGGACAGCGACAAATTGGAGTGGCTCGAAAACGGCCGACCCCGGGCCCTGGACTGGCACGGGTTCACGCATTACTGACCGGGTGTTGGCAACGGCCACCACCCCGGATTTACCGAGCAGGCGGAAAACGGCCGCATCCCGGCAGGCCCGGCTGTAACACAAAAAAACGGCAGCCCGCCGGGTCGCCGTCAAGTCATACGGATCGTAAAATCACTCCTTGATGATGTACACATGCTCGTCGCTGCGCTGCATGTGATAGTTTTCACGGGCATACTCCTCCAGATAGTCGTCGTAGCGCAGGCGCTCCAGCAGCGTGCTGTCCTGTTCGATCCTGGCCCGGTAAAACTCCCGCTCCCGGTTCAAGGCGTTGATCTGCCGCTTGATCTTCACCGCATGCAAAAGGTTCCGCCCCACCACGAACAACGTGACGACGACGATGACCGCCGTGGCGGCGATCCAGAACTTTTTGCCTACTTCGAAGCCCATTAGGGTATGTGCATGTATTTATGAGTCTGGATCGAGATATTCCATTTCGGATGCGCCTTCGCATACTCGACGATCGCGGGCATCATGCGTTCCGCAACGCTCCACTCGGGTTGCAGGTAGAGGATGCACCGGGCTCCCACCCGTGCGGCATTGCGCTCGGCCCATTCGAAATCGGCCTCGTCCCCGACGATCACCTTCAGTTCGTGCGCCTTTCCGAACGCTTCGTCCAGCGGCGGTTGCTGCCGCTTGGGCGACAGGCACACCCAGTCGAAATACCCCGAGAAGGGGGGCGTCCCCGACGTTTCGAGGAATATCTCCAGCCCCTTGGCGTGCAGTGTTTCGGTCAGCACCCCCAGCGGATAAAGCAGCGGTTCGCCGCCCGTGATGACGATCGCCTGCGCAGGACATGCCGTAGCACGGTCGATCACCGTCCGTACGTCGGTCGGGGGATAGAGCCTGGGATTCCACGTGTATTTGGCGTCGCACCAGCGGCATCCCACGTCGCATCCGCCCAGGCGGATGAAATAGGCGGGTTTCCCGGCATGGAAGCCCTCGCCCTGAATCGTGTAGAAATCTTCGACCAGGGGGAGCTTGCGCCCGCCGTCGAGCAGTTCGCTATCGGTCTTCAGAGCCATCTATTCGGTAACCACGTAAATATCCTTCAGGCTGCGTCCCAACTGGTCGTAGTCCAGGCCGTAGCCTACGATGAATTCGTTACCGATCTCCATGGCGCGGTACTTGATCGGCAGTTGCTTACGGTAGGAACCCGGCTTGAAGAAAAGCGTGCAGACCTCGATGCTCGCAGGGTTATGCGACTTCAGCTCGCCGATCATGTGCTCGATGCTCTCGCCCGTGTCGACGATGTCCTCGACGATGATCACATGGCGGCCTTCGATGCTGTTGTTCAGCCCGATCAGGTTCTTCACGCACCCCGTCGAGCAAGTACCTTCGTACGAAGCCAGCTTCACGAACGACAGCTCGTTGTTGAACTCGATTTTCTTGATCAGGTCGCTCATGAACATGAACGAGCCGTTCAGTACGCCCACGAACAACGGCGTCGGCTTGTCACGGTAGTCCTCGTTGATGCGGCAGGCTACGGCGGCCACGGCCTCGTCGATCTTGGCGGCGGGGATCATGATCCTGAACTTTTTGTCGTGAAGTTTGATGATATCCTCCATTTCAGTTACGGTTATTTGTGCAAAAATAACTATTTGCCTGCAAGAAACGAACGATTCCGACAAAAATAATCCGAAATAATGCGAATCCCCCAAAGGCTGTTGCCCGTTTCCGGGCCGGCAGCAGGCCGGATCGAGAAATTCACGGAACATCTCAATTACTGCAAAGGACAAACAGCCACCCTCATTTCCGAAGGTGGCTGTTTCGCATTGCGGGACGTCGTTATACCAGCCCCGAGAATCCCATGAAGGCCATGGCGAGGATACCGGCCGTGATCAGCGCGATAGGCACGCCCCTGAAAGCCTTGGGCACGTCCTCGAATTCGAGCCTCTCGCGGATGCCGGCGAAGAGCACCAGCGCCAGGGCGAATCCCAGCGCCGTAGCCACCGAATAAGTGACGCTCTGCAAGAGGTTGAACTCCTTTTGGATCATCAGGATCGCCACGCCCAGCACGGCGCAGTTGGTCGTGATCAGGGGCAGGAAGATACCCAGTGCCTGATATAACGAAGGCGAGAGTTTCTTGAGCATGATCTCGACCATCTGTACCAGCGCGGCGATCACGAGGATGAAGACGATCGTCTGCATGTAGACGATGTCCAGCGGCACGAGCACATAAGCCTGGATCAGCCAGGCCACCACGGCGGCGATTGCCATGACGAACGTTACGGCAGCGCCCATACCCATCGAGGTCTCGACCTTCGACGACACGCCCAGGAACGGGCAGATGCCGAGGAACTGCGCCAGTACGACGTTGTTGACGAAGATGGCGCCGATGATGATTGCGAAATATGAAAGCTCCATAACTATTTCTTGGCTAATTTATTAAACAATACCATGAGGTACCCCAGCACCAGGAATGCCCCCGGTGCGAGGACGAAGATCAGCGGCATGTAATCGGCCGTTCCGAGGCTGATGCCGAAGATCGCGCCGCTGCCCAGGATCTCGCGCACGGCACCTACGGCCGTCAGGGAAAGCGTAAAGCCCAAACCGATCCCGACACCGTCGAGCACCGAATCCAGCGGCGTATTCTTCGAGGCGAAAGCCTCGGCACGCCCCAGAATAATGCAGTTCACCACGATCAGCGGGATGAAGACGCCCAGCGCCTCGTACAGGGGCGGCGTGTAGGCTTTCATCAGCATTTCGACCACGGTCACGAACGAGGCGATCACGACGATGAACGCCGGGATGCGCACCTTGTCCGGAATGATGTTCTTGATGAGCGAGATCACCAGGTTCGACATGATCAGCACGGCCATCGTCGCCAGCCCCATGCCCATGCCGTTTCCGGCCGAGGTCGTCGTACCCAGCGTGGGACACATGCCCAGCACCAGCACGAACGTCGGGTTGTTCCTGACGATGCCGCTCAGAATGATGTTCAGTTTATTCATTTTGCCCTCCTTCCTGAGCCGCCGGCCCGTTGGTTTGTTCCTCTGCCGAATCTCCGGCCGCAGAAGTCGCTCCCGACGATACGTCTGTCGGCGCCGTACCCGTCGCTACGCTCTTGTAAGCCATCCAGGCGCGGTTGATCGCATCGACATAGGCGCGCGAGGATATGGTCGCGGCCGTCAGCGCGTCGACGTCGCCGCCGTCCTTCTTCACGGCCAGCTTGCCGTCCACGAGCTTCATCGTTTCGAGTTTCTTGCCCTGGATGCTCCCCAGCAGCACATTTTCCTTGTCGGCCATCTTCGTCCCGAGCCCAGGGGTCTCAGCCTGCCTGAGCACGTTGACGTTGACCACTTCACCGTCGGGCGTGAAGCCCACCATCATGCTGATCGCGCCGCCGAAACCGTTCTTGGTCATCGACTCCACGGCGTAGCCCGCGACCTGTCCTCCCTTGGTTGCGGTGTAGACCGTGATCGGCATATCGTCGATCGTCAGCGCTTCGGGTACGGTCTGGTCGAACGGCGGAAGCACGACCTTCAGCGCCTCGACCTTCGCCGCCTGCTCGGCCTGGGCGATCGGTTCGGCCGTAATCATGTTCACGGCGCCCACACCGGCCGAAGCCACGAGCGTGATGCCGAACAGTACGGCCGTCATATTCACAAGTGTACTTTTCATACTGCGTCACCTCCTATTTAACGCCGAAGCGCTTGGGTTTGACATATTTGTTGATCAGGGGCACACAGGCGTTCATGATCAGTATCGCGAACGACATACCCTCGGGATAGGCGCCCCACAGGCGGATGCACATCGTGATGGCGCCGATACCGATGCCGAAGATCACACCCCCTCTGACGGTCATCGGCGAGGTCGAATAATCCGTCGCCATGAATATCGCGCCCAGCAGAGCTCCGCCGGCCAGTACATGGAACAGCGGGAATTGCCACAGCACCGGCCCGGTACTGCCCGAAGCGAGGGCCACGACAAACGCGAATACGGCCATCGTACCGAGCACCGACACGGGAATCTGCCACGTGATGACGCGGCGCCAGAGCAGGTATACGAAACCGCAGATCAGTGCCAATGCCGCCACCTCGCCCAGTGAGCCGGGCATGTTGCCCAGCAGCAGTTCCTGCACGCCGAGCACGTCGGGGGCAACGCCGTGTTTCACGGCCGCCAGCGGCGTAGCGCCCGAAAGTGCGTCGAAGGCTCCGTTCGCCGGCATCGGGAACGAAGTCATCTGCACCGGGTAGGCGATCAGCAGGAACACACGCCCCACCAGCGCGGGGTTGAACGGATTTTTACCCAGCCCGCCGAAGGTCATCTTGGCGATGGCGATGGCGACGAATGCGCCGATCACGACGATCCACCAGGGAATCGACGCGGGCAGGTTGAAAGCCAGCAGCACGCCCGTCACCACGGCCGACCAGTTCCCGATGGTCAGCGAGCCACCGACGAGGAACCGCTGGATAAGGTACTCGAACAACACGCAGCACGCCACGCTGAGCGCCGTGACACGCAGCACGTCCACCCCGAACACCACCATCGAGACGACCAGCGCGGGCATCAGCGCGATCACGACGTCGCGCATGATCCTGGCCGTCGACTGCGAAGTCTGCACGTGCGGAGCGGGAGCAACAACAAGTTTGTTTGCCATAATATCTTTCTGTTTTTCCATTTACTTTTTCGGTGCCGCGGCACGTGCGCGGATAATGCCCATGACAGTCTGTTTCCCCAGGCGCACCCAGTCCAGCAGCGGCAGGTACGAGGGGCACGAGGCCTGGCAGCAGCCGCACTCGATGCACGAAGTGATCATCTGTGCCTCCACTTCCTCCCAGCCTTTCTTCTGGGTCATCTTCGAGAGGTAATAGGGTTCGAGCCCCATCGGGCAGGCAGCCACGCACTTGGCGCACTTGATGCACTGCGAAGCCTCGCGGCGCTGGGCGTCGCGGCCGCTCATGACGGTGATGCCCGAGCACCCCTTCGTCACGGGCGAGGCGAGGTTGACCATCGCGCGCCCCATCATCGGGCCGCCGTTGATCGCCTTCAGCTCGCCGTCGGGAAGTCCTCCGGCCGCCTCGACGAGCGTCATGACGGGCGTTCCCATGCGCGTCAACAGGTTCTTCGGCTCCCTGAGCCCCTTGCCCGTGATCGTCACGACACGCTCGATGAGCGGCATGCGCTTCTGCACGGCCCG
>ERZ772816.3038-NODE-3038-length-9879-cov-24.407471_pt1 | contig 9879 bp, 7 predicted proteins | sample MGYA00511359_ERZ772816 | MGnify/ENA primary metagenome ERZ772816 (study PRJEB29015, sample SAMEA2737710) | human gut metagenome | biome: human gut; feature: human-associated habitat; material: faeces | place: China | collected 2012 ...
ACGTGCTGGCCTGCGAGAGAATCAAAATCGACCCCGAGGAGACCAGCGGCCAGCTGTTCGACCGGGTCACTGCCGTGGGCGCACGGGTGCTCTGTGAGACCCTGCCTGCCATCGCAGCCGGGACGCTGAAAGCAGAGCCTCAGGCCCACGAGAACGCTTCCACCGCCCCCATGCTGAGCAAGGAGATGGCGGAGTTCCATCTGACCGACAGCGCCGACCACATCCACAACTGGGTGCGGGGCATGAACCCGTGGCCCGGGGCATGGTTCGTGACGGCGGGCGGCAAGAAGGTCAAGGTGATGGAGTGCCGCGTCGCGGAAAGCCACGGCGAAGCCGCTGGCACTGTCCTCGCCACCAAGCCCCTGACCGTGGCCTGCGGTGAGGGCGCTGTCCAGCTTTTGCACGTCGTGCCGGAGGGCAAGAAGCCCATGGACGGCACCTCCTTCGCCGCCGGTCTCCGCCTCAAGGCGGGGGACAGCCTGTGAGCGGCCCGAACCCCCGCGCGGCGGCGGTGGCGGCGCTGGTGCGGCAGGAGCAGGACGGTTTTTCGAACCTCATCCTCGACGCAGAGCTGCGCCGCCAGAAGCTGGAGGGCCGCGAGAAAGCATTTGCCAGCGCGATATTTTACACCGTGCTGGAACATCAGGGGACGCTGGACTATATCCTGAGCCGGTTTTTGCCCAAAGGGCTTGCCAGGCTCGACCCGCAGGTGCGGGAAATTCTCCGCGCCGCGCTGGCGCAGGCCCGCTATATGCAGGTGCCTGCTTCGGCGGCGGTCAATGAGGCCGTCAAGCTGACCCGCACCTTCCGAAAAGCCAGCGCCTCCGGCCTCGTGAACGCCGTGCTGCGCCGGGCCATCGGCTATGACCTCGGCTCTGCCGTCTTCGCCGACGAGGTGGAGCGGCTGATGGTGCTGGGCTCGGCGGGCCGGGACGTGGCAGCGTTCCTCCACCAACACTACCCCGACGAGGCGCTGGACATCCTGACCCACACCGCCGACGGCGGTCTGACCAGCCTCCGGGCCAACCCCCTGAAAGGGACGCCGGAAACCCTCTGCGAAAAGCTGCTGGCCTCGGGCGCGAAGACCGCCGCCCCGGGCCTCGTGCCGGGCAGTGTCTTAGCCCGCTTCGAGGGGAGCCCGGCGGAGAGCGGGCTTTTCCGGGACGGATATTTCCACGTGGAGGGGCAGGCCAGCCAGCTTGCCGCCCTCTGCGTGGAGGCAAAGCCCGGCGATACCGTCCTCGACCTCTGCGCTGCCCCCGGCGGCAAGAGCCTGCTCCTCATCGAGGAGATGGGGGACGAAGGGCGGCTGGTGAGCTGCGACGTCAGCGAGAACCGCGTCCAGCTGATCCGCAAGGCCGTGGAGCGGATGGGGTTTGCCCACGTGGAGCCCCGGGTCTCCGACGGCACAAAGGCAGATAACCACCTGCCCATGGCGGACGCGATTCTCGTAGACGCCCCCTGCAGCGGCCTCGGCATCCTCGCCAAGAAGCCGGACATCCGCTACAAGACCCTCGAAAAAGCGCGTCATGATGAATTATTGGCCACCCAGTCGGCCATTCTGGATACAGCCGCCGCCCACCTGAAAGAGGGCGGGCGTCTGGTCTACTCCACCTGCACCATCGACCCTGCCGAGAACGAAGAGCAGGTGCGGGCCTTCGTGGGCCGACACCCGGAGTTCCGGGTGGTGACGCCGGACGTCCGCTTCCCAGCCGGGATGACGGTGGGGGACTGGGGTGCGCTTTCCGTCCCCACCCGCACCGGAATGGACGGCTTTTTCCTCTGCGCGATGCAGAAACGTGATTCCTGACAAAAGGAGATTTTCATGGAGACTAAACGCTGTATATCCTCCCTGACGCTGGAACAGCTGACGGCGGAGCTGAAAGCGATGGGCCAGCCCGGCTTCCGGGCCAAGCAGCTCTTCCACTGGGTCCACCAGAAGCTCGTGACCGACTTTTCGGCCATGACCGACCAGCCCAAAGCCCTGCTGGCAAAGCTCGAGGAGGCATTTTACATCGCCGCGCCCATCATCGAGCGGCGGCAGGAGGCCAAGGACGGCACCGTGAAGTACCTGCTGCGGATGGCCGACGGCAACTGCATCGAGACCGTCGTCATGCGCTACCACTACGGCAACACGGTCTGCGTGTCCACTCAGGTGGGCTGCCGGATGGGCTGCCGCTTCTGCGCCTCCACCCAGGCGGGCCGGGTGCGCAACCTCGAGGCGGGCGAGATCTGCTCCGAAATTTACACCGCCCAGAAGGACATCGGGGAGCGCATCTCCCACATCGTGCTGATGGGCATTGGGGAGCCGCTGGATAATTTCGACGAAGTCATGCGCTTTCTCGAGAACATCTCGTCCCCCGAGGGGGTGAACATCGGGATGCGGAACATCAGCCTCTCCACCTGCGGCCTCGTGCCGAAGATCGACCAGCTGGCCGAGAAGAAGCTCCAGCTCACCCTCTCCGTCTCCCTCCACGCCCCCAACAACGACATCCGCAGCGGCATGATGCCCGTGAACGACGCCTACCCCGTGGAGGTGCTGATGCAGGCCGTGCGCCGGTATCAGGAGACGACGGGCCGGAGAGTGAGCTTCGAGTACTCCATGGTGCGGGGGGTCAACGACTCCGACGCCTGCGCCAAACAGCTGGCCGACCTCATCCGGGGGATGGGCGCTCACGTCAACCTCATCCCCATCAACCCGGTGGACGGCAGCCCTTATTCGGCCACCGACGCCGCCAACGTCCGGCGCTTCCAGCAGAAGCTGGAAAGCCTCGGCGTCAACGCCACCGTCCGCCGCCGTCTGGGCAGCGAGATCAGCGCCGCCTGCGGCCAGCTCCGCCGCGACGAGATGAACGGCAAAGTTTGAGAAGGAGAATCCTATGAAACTTGCAGGAAAAACAGACGTCGGCAGCGTCCGCCCCGAGAATCAGGACGACTACCGGGCAGGCGAGCTGAACAGCGACGCGGCCTGGGGCCTCGTGTGCGACGGCATGGGCGGTGCGCGGGGAGGCCGTGAGGCTTCCGTGAGCGCCTGCGACGTCATCGAGCACAGCTTCCACGAGCAGTACGCCCAGTGCCTGCCCGGCGACGAGGAAAGGTTTTTGACGCGGGCGCTCATCAACGCCAACCGCTTCGTCTTCCAGAAAGCCTCCCGGGAGGAGGAGCTGGCGGGCATGGGCACCACGGCGGTCTGCGCCCTCGTGCGGGGCGGCAACGCCTTTATCTGCCACGCAGGCGACTCCCGGGCCTACCTCGTCCGGGACGGCAGACTCACCCAGCTCACCCACGACCACTCCTACGTGCAGGAGCTGGTGGACTGCGGCACCATCACCGCCGAGGAAGCCGAGCATCACCCCCAGAAGAACATCATCACCCGGGCGCTGGGCGTGGACTACCGCCTCGACCCCGAGTTCACCAGCGTGCCGGTGCAGAAGGGCGATATGCTCCTGCTCTGCACCGACGGCCTCACCAACGTCCTGCCCAAGGAAAAGATCGAAGAGATCTTCACCAAGGGCGGGTTCTACGACATCCCCGACCGGCTGGTGGACGCCGCCAACGCGGGCGGCGGCCCCGACAACATCACCGCGCTGCTGCTGGGCGTGGAGCCGCTGGAGGTGAAGCATGGATAATCTCATCGGCAAGACGCTGGACGGGCTCTACACCATTCAGGAGCTCATCGGCGCAGGCGGCATGGCCAACGTCTACAAGGCCGTGGTCTCTGCCCCCGGCGGGCCTGTGCCGGAAGGCACGGTGGTGGCCGTCAAGGTGCTGCGTCAGGAGCTGATGCATGACGCCGACCTCGTCCGCCGCTTCAAGAACGAGTCCAAGGCCATCTCCCTGCTCAACCACCCCAACATCGTCAAGGTCTACGACGTCTCTGTCAGCGAAAACTTACAGTATATCGTGATGGAGTGCGTGGAGGGGATGACCCTCCGGGAGTACCTCAACGAGCGGGGCGGCAAGATCACCAGCCGGGAGACCGTCCACTTCATCGCCCAGATCCTCCGCGCCCTCGACCACGCCCACCGCAACGGCGTCGTCCACCGGGACATCAAGCCACAGAACATCATGCTGCTGGACAATGGCCAGCTGCGGATGATGGACTTTGGCATCGCCCGCATCTCCCGGGCCGAGAACCAGATCCAGAACGGCAAAAAGACCATGGGCAGCGTCCACTACATCAGCCCCGAACAGGCGAAGGGGGAGGAGACCGACCCCAAGAGCGACATCTACTCCGTGGGCGTCATGATGTACGAGATGCTCTCGGGCAGGCTGCCCTTCGACGCCGACGACATGGTGGAGGTGGCCCGCAAGCAGATCCGGGACACCCCGAAGCCGCTGGCCGAGCTTGCCCCGGAGGTGCCGCTGGGCCTCGTGCAGATCACGGAGCGCGCCATGGCGAAGCTGCCGGTCAACCGGTATTCCAGCGCCGCAGAGATGCTGGAAGCGCTGGACGCCTACGTGCAGGACCCCTCCGTCACATTTCAGTATCAATATGTAAAGGAAGAACCTGAAAAGGTGGTGAATGACCCCATGCCGCAGAAACGCAGCATCCGCAGACCCCCGGAGAAACCGGCGGCGAATCCCGCCCGCCCCAAGGCCAGGGCGAAAAAGAAGAAGCGCAGCGGCTTTATGCCGGTGCTGCTGGGCATCACGACGGCCTTTGCGCTGGCCTGTGCGGCCCTGTGCTGGACCATCCTGAACGATTCCAGCAACATCATGACCGACCGCGCCGACATCGTGCTGGGCGATTTCAGCGGCATGACCCAGGACGAGGTGAACGCCTCTGAGCAGGTGGCCTCCGGTCAGGTGGTCGTCAACTGGGAAGAGGAGTACAACAACGACTACGCCGCAGGCCATGTCTACAAGCAGTCGCCGGTGGCGGGCCGCACCGTCCGCGAGGGCCAGAGCGTGACCCTCACCGTCAGCCTCGGCATCCACTACGTCACCGTCCCCGACCTGACCAACTACGTGCAGGCCGACGGCGAACAGCAGCTGAAGGACCTGGGCGTGTCGGTGCTGGTCACTCAGGCCGTGGATGAGTCGGTGGCCGCAGGCTCCATCATCCGCACCGACCCCGCCGCAGGCAGTCAGGTGGCCGCAGGCACCACGGTGGTGATCTACGTCAGCCGCCCGCAGGTGGCCACCACCACCAAAGTCCCCAGCCTCATCGGCATGAACGTGAACGACGCCCGTACCCTGCTGGTGCAGCGGAAGCTGGGTCTGGGCAGCCAGACGGAGCAGTACAGCGACCAGCCCGTGGGCAGCATCATCAGCCAGAACCCCGGCGAGGGCGCATCGGCCAAGCTGAACACCCGGGTCAGCGTCGTGGTCAGCGCAGGCCCCGAGCCTGCACCGGAACCCGAAGCACCCAGCGAGAGCACCGCCGGCAGCGACGGCTCCGGCGGCTGGTTGGGCGGCCTCTTCGGGGGCAGCAGCTCTTCCAGCGAGAGCACCGGCGCCAGCTCGTCTTCTTCCACCGGCGGCGGTCTCAGCGACTGGTGGACGTCCTGGCTGGGCTGAAGGAGAAGGTATGACAGGTTATATCACAAAAGGCATCGGCGGATTTTATTACGTTAAGACGTCGGAAGGCATCGTGGAGTGCAAGCCCCGGGGCATCTTCCGCAAGCAGAAGATCACCCCCGTGGCGGGCGACGTGGTGACGCTGGAGACCGAGAACGGCGCGGCGGTCATTGCGGCCATCGCGCCCCGGCGGAACGTCTTCGTCCGCCCGCCCATGGCGAACCTCGACGTGCTGTTCCTCGTGGCAAGCACCACCCAGCCCACCCCCAGCACCCTCGTGCTGGATAAGCTCTCGGCCATCGCGGTGGACAAGGGCGTCCAGCCCGTCATCGTCTGCACCAAGGGCGACCTTGCCGAGGCGGAGTTTCTGCGCAGCGCCTACGAAAAATCGACCCTGCCCTTCATCCGCATCGACTACGCCACCGGCGAGGGTCTGGACGACATCAAACACTGGATCAATGGCCGTCTCTGCGCCTTCTGCGGCAACTCCGGCGTGGGCAAATCCACCCTGCTGAACGCGCTCCTGCCCGACGTGGAGCGTCAGACCGCCGCCATCAGCCAGAAGCTGGGCCGTGGCCGTCACACCACCCGGGAGGTGACCATCTTTGAAGCCTTCGGGGGCCGCATCGCCGACACCCCGGGCTTCGCCAGCCTCGAGGCCAGCCGGGCGGGCTTCATCCCGAAAGAGGGTCTGGAACACGCCTTCCCGGAGTTCGGGCCTTACCTCGGCGCGTGCCAGTTCACCGGCTGCTCCCACCGCTCCGAGAAGGGCTGCGCCGTCCGCGCCGCCCTCGCGGAGGGCAAGCTCTCCCAGACCCGCTACGACAGCTACTGCGCCATGTACGATGAGGTCAAGGATGTGAAGGAGTGGCAGAGGAGGGGGTTGTAATGTCCCGCTGTGTTATCATTTCCGCCTGCCCGGTCAGCGCCTCGCTGGCGTCGGCCCTGCGGCCCGGCGACACCATCATTGCCTGCGACGCGGGCTACCGCAACTGTGCGCCGCTCCACTGCCGCCCCGACATCATCGTGGGCGACTTCGACACCGCGCCCTGCCCGGCGCAGGAGGGCGACGACACCATCATCCTGCCCCACGTCAAGGACGACACCGACACCGAGTACGCGGCAAAGCTGGCCTCCGAGAAGGGCTTCGACGAGGCGCTGCTGCTGGGTGTACTGGGCGGCAGACGCCTCGAGCATACGCTGGCCAACCTCTGCACCGGCCTCGGCCTCGAACAGCGGGGCGTCCGCGCCACGCTTCTGGACGAGCGCAGCCGCATCACCTTCGTGATGCCCGGCGAGACCCGTCGCTACCCGAAGGACGGGTATTTCTACCTCTCGGTCTTCCCGATGGAGGGCAGGGCAGAGGGGGTCTCGGAGCGGGGCTCCTTCTACGAGCTGACCGACGCCGTCCTCACCGCAGGCTACCCCCTCGGCGTCAGCAACGAGTATGCCGAGGGCTCCGACTGCATCACCATCTCCACCCAAAAGGGCGCGCTGGTGGTGGTGGAGACGGTGCCGGACGGGCCGATCCTGAGCTGAACCGGAACATTCCGGGCGCGGGACGCCTATAATGGCGTATCAAGCGACGAAAGGTGGTCGGCTCTATGCAGGTGGTCGTTCTCAAAAGCCCCAAGTGCCTGAGAGGCTTGCTCCGGAGGCTGTTCGGCATAAAAAAGGAGAGAGAAGAGTGAAGTGTGATTTCAACCAGGCGGATGCCATGCAGGCCGCAGCAGATGACGATGTGCTGGCCTCTTCGCTGAAGCTGATGGACCGCAACAAGCACGTATATGAGGAACTTGCAAAATGAAAGCAGCAGGCTTGTAAACTTTCTGTGCAAAGCTTGACTTTTGCGGGGAATGGCATATACTAAAGATGGAATTGTGAGGATATTCCATTCGGTACACCAAAAAGAAAAGCCCCCAAGGAGTTGCGACCTCCCCGGGGGCTTTTTTCTGCGCGAATCGCCCCGAAACCTGCGCGAATCGCCGTTGCAACTGCGGCGGAGCCGGGTTATAATGGAAGTATCAAAAACACCCCAGAAAAAGGAGGAACCACCATGAAACTGAAAAAGCTTCTTGCCCTCACCCTGGCTGGCGCGGTGCTGACGGCGTCCCTGACAGCCTGCACGCCGCTGGACGCAGTCGAGCTCGTGTATGACTGGCTTTTCGGCGGCGGGAGCAGCAATGCTTCCCGCAGTAACGGCACGGGCGTTGAGGAGTCGAAGACGCTCGAAGAGAGCATCATCCAGTGGTTTGGACTTTCCGGCGCCAAAAGGCAAAAGGACGAGGCAGAGCCGATGCTTCAGGAAGTGGCAAAGCGCTTTGACCCGGAGAGCTGGTACACCAACGGCCAGCTGAACGGTACCGCCAAAGCCGCGCTTAAGAGCATCGCAGAGGATAAGCTGACGCTGACTCACTTGTTGTCTAAGAATGCAGATGTGGATGTATGGGAGGTGCAGCCCAATCAGGCGGTCTTTAATCCTTCTACGGATAGACAGCTTTATGAGGATTCGTATTATAGTTCGGGGGCCGGAGCTAACTCAAATGAGCCGTATCATGCCTCGACCATGTATCCTTACAGTCAAGTGAAAGGCTGGATACAAAACGCACCCTCGTTTGATTTATACGCCGGTGTATTCCAGAAAGACGGAAAAACCTACGCCGCGATGGTTATAATTCGTTGGTACAGCTGATGCAAGCCCTGCTTTCCATCTGCCATAATTAAAATTTCCCCCTCCGGCCCACCGCCCCGAGGGGGATTTCTCTTTTTCTGCGCCAAAATACGCAGAAAGCTTGCGTTGACTGCACAACCTTTCGTGGTTATAATGAAAGCAACAAAACAACCCATGAAAGGAGCTTTTATGCAGAAAAACATGACCGACCGCACCCCGGGCAGCTACGACGACTTCGTGGCCTACCTCGGCACGGTGCGCACCGAAGAGGAGCTGTTCTCCCGGCTGACCTACTGGTTCGCCGGGCAGAACCGCCCCGAGGACGTCCTCAGCCGCTCCGAGCTGGTGGAGGCGAGGGCGAAGGAGCTGGGCTTCTGGCAGGGTCTGACCTTCCGGATGGAGCGCTGGCTGACCGACGGCAAGAGCGAGCTGGAAGCGGTGGGCCGGGAGGAGTTCCAGAGCCGCATCGCCGAGGACTACGCCGCCTACCGGGAAAAGGCCGACGCGGCCCGGGCGCGCTTCCGGGACCGCCGCCGCGCCTCGCCCTTCAACTTCACCCCCGACTGCCTCGAGAACGTCCCCATCCAGAACGTGAGCTGGCTGGTGGAGGGGCTGCTGCCCATGGGAGAGGTGTCGCTTCTGGGTGCCGACGGCGGCACCGGCAAGGGCATCTGGCAGGCCCAGCTCATTGCCTATGTCACGGCGGGCCGGACCTCCGGCTTCTTCCCCCAGCCGCCGGAACAGACCGGCAGCGTCCTCCTTTTTTCCGGCGAGGACGACCCCGGCAAGGTGCTCAAAGCCCGCCTGACGGCGGCAGGGGCCGACATGAGCCGGGTGATGGTGGTCACCAGCGACGCCTACTTTGCCCGCACCGGCAGCCCGCTCTGCATCCCGGACACCAGCTTTGCAAAGTACGTGGGGAAGGCCGCGCCCGCCCTCGTCATCATCGACCCGCTGCAGAGCTTTCTGCCTGCGGGGGTGGAGATGGCCAGCCGCAACCAGATGCGCAGCGCCCTGCTGCCCCTCAAAGCCCTCTGCGCCAGGCACGGCTGCGCGGCCCTCATCTCGATGCACACCAACAAGCGCGCCAACGTCTCGGGCCGCGCCCGTCTGGCCGACAGCTCCGACATCTGGGACATCGCCCGCAGCGTCCTCATGATGGGCCGCGACAAGAACAGCGAAAAGCTCTACCTCAGCCACGAGAAGAGCAGCTACTCCGCCCCGGCCCGGACGGCCCTGCTCCACATCGAGCAGGCGCAGGTGGAGGGCGTGAAGACCGCCGTGGCCGTCTTTGACAGCCGCACCGACAAGAAGGACGCCGACTTCGTGGAGGAGCGCCGCGTCCGCACCGCCCAGACGAAAGAGGATACCGCGCAAACAATCCTTGACATTCTGAGCGAGAGCAAAACTGCCAGTATGGGCAGCGAAGAGCTTTGTGCAGAAGTGCTGAAGCAGATGAATTGCAGCAAACGTACTTTTGACAATGCGCGGGCAGAATTAAAACAAGCAGGCAAAATCAAGACGGTGAAGCTGCGCGAAAGAGACGGACGAAACAAAAATTACATTATGCTGTCCTACTGTGGTGAAACATCTTGCGATGTTCGGAATATTTGATATAGATACGTATAATATTGGAACTTCGCAAGGTTTGCGATGTTCGGGTCATTTGCGATGTTCCAACTTCG
>ERZ772816.3041-NODE-3041-length-9865-cov-3.752396_pt1 | contig 9865 bp, 8 predicted proteins | sample MGYA00511359_ERZ772816 | MGnify/ENA primary metagenome ERZ772816 (study PRJEB29015, sample SAMEA2737710) | human gut metagenome | biome: human gut; feature: human-associated habitat; material: faeces | place: China | collected 2012 ...
TGCCGGGGTCTGGGGGGCGGCTCGCCCCCCAGCGGGTGCAGGGCGGAGCCCTGCCCGCCGGAGGCATTTCCCCTTAGATGACCTTGTTCAGCGCGTATTCCAGAATTCCCTCGGCTCCGGCTTCGCGGAGCTGGGGGATGAGGTCGCGGACGATGCCGGTGCTGACCACGGTTTCAAGAGAGAGCCATTCGCCGTTCTGAAGCGGGGCGACGGTGGGGGAATTCAGGGAGGGCAGCAGGGCGAGGACGGCTTCCAGCTTGGCGGCGGGGGCGTTCATCTTGAGGCAGACGAGCGACTCGGCACGCAGTGCGCCCTGGAGGAGCAGATCAATCTGCTCGATCTTGCGGCGTTTTTCCGGGTCCTGCATGGCGGCGGCGTTGGCGATGAGCACCGTGTTCGTCACCAGCACTTCGTCGATGACGCGGAGATCATGGGCGCGGATGGTGGTTTCCGTCTCCGTCACTTCCACGATGGCGTCGGCGAGGCCTTCCACAACCTTGGCTTCGGTCGCGCCCCATGAATAGTTGATGTTGACCGGGATGTTGCGTTCCTTGAAATATTCGGTGCACACGCCCATGAGTTCGGTGGCGATACGCTTGCCCGCGAGGTCTTCGGGCTTCTGGTAGGGGGAGTCGTCGGCGACGGCGAGCACCCACCGGGCGGGCTTGTTGGAAACCTTGGAGTAGATGAGGTCGGAAACCACCACCACGTCGGCCTTGGTTTCCTTCACCCAGTCCTTGCCGGTCAGGCCGAGATCAAGCACGCCGTCCTGAATGTAGAGGGGGATTTCCTGCACGCGGCAGAGGCGGGCCGTGATCTCGGGATCGTTGATGTCGGGGAAATAGTTGCGGGGATGCTTGCACGGTCGAAGAGATCGATGGTCGGGTCTTCCAGAGAGCCTTTGGGCAGGCCGAGCTTGAGAATGGGATTAGCCATTGTACACCTCTTTGGGATCAAATACGAGTTCGGAACAGCGGGAAACCTTACCGTCGCGGAGTTCACGCGAGAAGCAGCTCCTGTACCCTTCATGGCAGGCTGCCCCGCCGATCTGTTCGATGAGCAGCACGACGGCGTCGCCGTCGCAATCAAGCCGGATGGACTTCACCTTCTGCACATGCCCCGACGTGCCGCCTTTATGCCACAGGCACTTGCGGCTGCGGCTGTAATAATGGGCTTCGCCCGTTTCGAGGGTCTTTTCCCATGCTTCGGGGTTCATCCACGCCAGCATGAGAACATCAAGGGTTTCCGCATCCTGCGCGACGGCGGCGATGAGTCCCCCAGACTTGCTGAAGTCCGGCGCAAAGGCAAGTGACGATTCCATGAAGTCTCCTTGTACGTATGTTTTTCAAACGCAAAACGCCACGGACTCCGAGGAGGCCGTGGCGCTTACGTACGCTTGCATTAATGAAGCAGGTCGCAATCGTTGAGTATCTTGATCAGCTTTTCAAGGTTGTCCGGCATAAGCGGAACCATAGGCAGACGGAACTCGAGATCAAGGCCGCGCATCATGCATACGGCGGTCTTGACCGGGATCGGGTTGGTTTCAAGGAACATGGCCCGGTTGATGGGCATGAGCTTGAAGTGCAGGCGCCTGGCTTCGTCCATATCCCCGGCGAGGGTGGCCTTGCAGAGGTCGGCCATCAGCTTGGGCGCGACGTTCGCGGTCACGGAGATGACGCCGCAGCCGCCCACGGCGATGTGGGGCAGCACGGTGAAGTCGTCGCCGGAGAGGATCTGGAAACCTTCCGGGCACTGTTCCACGAGGTCGGATACATGGATGAGATCCGCGGTGGCTTCCTTGATGCCCACGACATCGGGCACGTCACGGGCGATGCGGGCCACGGTGGGGGGCAGCATGTTGCAGCCGGTGCGGCCGGGCACGTTGTACAGGATGACGGGCATGGACACTTCGGAACAGATGGTCTTGAAGTGCTGGTACAGGCCTTCCTGCGTGGGCTTGTTGTAATAGGGGGTGATGTGCAGGGCGGCGTCCGCCCCGACATTTTTGGCGAACTGGGTCAGAGGGATGGCTTCGCGGGTGTTGTTGGAGCCCGCGCCGGCGATGACGGGAACGCGTTTGTTGACCTGCTCGACGCAGATGCGGATAGCGGCTTCATGCTCGTCGTGGGTCATCGTGGCGGATTCGCCGGTGGTGCCGCAGGGCACGAGGCCGTCGATGCCCTGTTCGATCTGCCATTCGATGAATTCACGGTAAGCTTCCTCATCGATCTTGCCGTTCTTGAACGGCGTCACCAGTGCGGTGAAAGCTCCGTGGAAACGTCCGGTAGTCATAACAATCCCCTTTCGGTACGGTGATGGGTCTGAACGTATCGTAAAGCACGGAGGCAGTAAAGCGGACGGCGGCAAAAAGCGCCGTTCCGGGTTCCGTGCGCCCAACAGTTTTGTTTTACGGTTTTTCCGCACAGCCGCCGTTCCAATATGCATTCGCGCTCTTGAAACGGCCTTCCGAGCGGCCTCCCCACGGTTGAAAAAAGGGAAGGAAAGGCGATGCGCCTTGAGAAGGGAGGGAAACCGTTCGCGGGAGGGTTCCCTCCCCCAAAGTTTTTACAGCAACAGCATTTCGTCCAGCGAAGCCCCGGAGGGTACAGTGGGGTACACGTTTTCGTCGCGCTCGACGATGACGTCGATGATGGCCGTGTTCGGGCTGGCAAACGCGGTGCGGAGCGTGGATTCAAGATCTTCCAGCTTGGCGACGCGGTAGCCTTCGGCCCCATAGGCTTCGGCGAGCTTCACGAAGTCCGGCTGATCCGGGATGTCCACGGCGTTGAGGCGGCCTCCGTAGAAAAGATCCTGGAGCTGGCGGACCATGCCCAGACAGCCGTTGTTCAGGAGCAGTACCTTGACCGGCAGCTTGTTGCTGACGGCGGTGATGAGTTCCTGGAGGTTCATCTGGAACGATCCGTCGCCGGACACGTCGATGACGAGCTTGTTGGGATAGGCGAACTGCGCGCCGATGGCGGCGGGGAAGCCGTAGCCCATGGTCCCGAGGCCGCCCGAGGTGAGCAGGGTGCGCGGTTCCGTGAAGTTGTAGAGCTGCGCGGCCCACATCTGGTGCTGGCCCACTTCCGTGGTCAGGATGGCCTTGCCTTCCGTGATTTTGTCCACGGCCTTGATGACTTCCTGCGGCTTGATCGTCGTTTCGCCGGGTGTCCAGGTAATGGGCTGTTCCTGCTTCCATTCGTCAAGCTGGCCCTGCCATGCGGCGAAGCGTTCCTTCCAGGGGAGCGGTTCGCGGGCGGCGAGGTGTTCGCGGATGGCGACCAGCGAATTGCGGCAGTCGCCCACCACGGGGATACGCACGTTGACGTTCTTGTGGATGGACGTGGGGTCGATGTCGATATGGACGATGGTGGCCTTGGGCGCAAAGGAGGAGAGGCGTCCGGTCACGCGGTCGTCGAAGCGCACGCCCACGGCAATCAGGAGGTCGGCGTTGCTGACGGCTTTGTTGGCGGCATAGGTCCCGTGCATACCGAGCATACCGAGCCACTGCGGGTGATCGCAGGGGAACGCGCCGAGGCCCATCAGGGAACAGGTCACCGGGATGCTCAGGTTCTTGGCGAGATTGCGGAACTCTTCGCTGGCATTGGACATGATCACGCCGCCGCCGCCGAACAGCAGGGGGCGCTCCGCATTGTAGAGCGCGTCCACGACCTTGCGGATCTGGGCGTAATTGGGGCGGTAGGTCGGGTTGTAGCTGCGCAGGCTCACGTCTTCGGGCCAGACGAATTCGGCCGAACCCTGAAGCACGTTCTTGGGCAGGTCCACAAGCACGGGGCCGGGACGCCCGGAACGGGCCAGATAGAAGGCCTGCCGTACGACCTTGGCGAGATCCTTCACGTCCTTCACCACATAGTTGTGTTTGGTGCAGGGGCGTGTGATGCCCGCAATGTCCACCTCCTGGAACGCGTCGTTGCCGATGAGGCCGGTGGGTACCTGCCCGGTGAAAATCACCATCGGGATGGAATCGCAATACGCGGTCGCGATGCCGGTCACCGTGTTGGTGGCTCCGGGGCCGGATGTGGCCATGCAGACGCCGACCTTGCCCGTAGCGCGGGCGTATCCGTCGGCGGCGTGAACGGCGGCCTGCTCGTGACGTACCAGAACGTGGCGTAGCTGTTCGCCGTACTGGGGCAGTTCATCATAGATGTCCAGTACGGACCCCCCGGGATACCCGAAGATGATGTTGACGCCTTCGCGAATCAGACACTCGATGAGAATTCTGGCACCGTTCAACTGCATTGAAGAACACTCCGTTCGGTACAAGGTGAAAAGAACACTCCGTCTGTTGTGTATAGCCGTGAGACAGTTGGAGGTCTAGCCCTTTTGCCGGGCTTTCCTCCTTTTTTCTCTCCGGTTTTCGGGCCTTGGCTCATAAGGAGGCGATTTCCCGTGGAGAGGGATGGCCTTATGTTCCTTTGGCGCGCCGTGAGGAGGGCTCCCCGCCTTTTCTTCAATATTTTTTGGGGACACACATTTTAACAAGTTTCCCCGTGTATTAGCGTTGAGGCGTATTCCGGGCACAGAGGCAGACGACTTCGCCTTCCGTTGTAATCGTGTCCACGGATAGCCCGGCGGTTTTGCAAAGGGCCGTAAGGTTGGCGATGCGGATCGGGAGGCCGTGGAGCGACAAGCCCGTGCCCATACGGAGAGCGGGCTGCCAGAGGAACAGCGTGCCGTTGTCAGCGAGGCGGCGGCTCAGCCAGCGGACGGCGTTGAGAGGCTTCTCCACTTCATCCAGAGGCTTGGTAACGGCGATGATGTCGAACCGGGAAACGATGTCGGCATCGCGGTAGTCCGCATTGTAGGCGGAACGCAGGAACGCTTTTTTGAGCAACCGCATGAACGCGTCGCCGGATTCGATGGCCGAAAGTTCCCAGCCGGGCCGCGCGGCGTGAAAGGCTTCCAGAAAACCGCCGTCCCCCGCTTCGAAGTGCAGCAGCGTTCCCGTTTCCGGCAGGCGCAGGAGCGTCTCCAATTGTTTGGCGGCCTGCTGCGGATGATCCGCAGCGGACAATCTGGCGGCCGTTTTTTCGTCCAGGGCCGCGGCGTATCGGGCCAGTGCCCCGAACCGTGCCTTTATGCCGGACAGAATGGACTCATGGAGACTTGTTTTCTTGCGGTTGTTCACGAAGGCGGCGGGCCCGGAGCAGGTTCCGGACAGGGCCCTGCCGGAAGACGCGAGGCAAACGGCGTGTATCGTAGGGTGAGGCATGTGTTTTCCTTTGTTGATGTTCCGTGGAGGACGCGAGGTCCGCGGCAGCGCTTTTCCGTCTGAGGCGGCAGGCTGCACACTCGCAAAAGCATGGAACGTGCCATTTGCCCTTTCTGGAAAAGGAAGACGCGTACTTCCTTATTATCAAAGAGCTTTCAGCATGAAGGAGAAGATCGCGCCGCGTTGCGGCAGAGCCCGTTTCGGTCTGGGGGCATTACGGAATGCAACCGTACCCGTGCGGAATGCAATCCCTGCCATAACCAACGAAGGCCGATGCGCTAACACCGGCCTTCGTTGGTTATGGGGAACCGTTACGGGCATCCCATCTTTTTCGGGAAGAAAGGAGCCTTTCAGAGCTAGTCGAATTTTTTATTGTTATACAAAAGATATTTGGAAACGTTGTAGAAGTCCTGTGCGTACTGGCGCATGTGGGCGGCGCGTTCGGGGTCCGTGTTGAGCAGATCCTCCAGTACGGGGGCGTCCATTTTATACATGTGTTCGTCGGTTTCGCGGATATAGCAATAGCCGTTTTCCACAAGCCGCACCGTGGATTCGGTTTCCCCGCCGAGGAACTGCATTTCATCCCGCTTGGTATCCGGATCGAGGAGGTTCCGCCCCATCGCGTTGTAGCGGTAGGGGATTCCGGCGAGGGACGCCAGCGTGGGGAAGATGTCCGGCTGGCCGCACGGGCGGTCGTCGACGCCGGGCTGCAGTTTGCCCGCAGCGACGAGGCCGGGCGCGTAGATGAGCATGGGCGTATGGTTGCTCTGGAGGCGGCAGGCCAGATAGCCGGGGGACATGTTCAGGGACGTGTCGTTCAGGCCGTGATCGCCGAAAATGGCGAACACGGTGTTGTCGAACCAGGGCTGCTGCCGGGCGATTTTGAAGAACTCGCCGAGCGAGTGGTCGGAGAAGCGGAGCGAGTTGTATTCGTCCGCGCCGGTGAAACCGTAGTTTTTGAGGATGGCCTCGGACGGCTGTTTGATCTGGAATCCCGCGTTGTCTTCGGGGATGGTGTAGGGGCGGTGGAACCCCGCCGTCTGGATGACCGCCACGAACGGCTTCGGGGATTTCGTGAGCGCGGCGGCCGCCTCGCGGAACAGATCGAGATCGGAAAGGCCCCACACGTCGGTATTGGGCGCTTTCCACGAGCCTTCCTCAAGCAGGTGCAGCCCTTCGATGTTGTGGGAGAGGAAGCCCCGGATGTTGGCCCAGCTCGCGCTGCCGCCGATCATGTAATATTTGCTGTACCCTTTGAACTCGTTCATCATCAGCGCCTGATCCACCAGCGCCTGATTGCGGGAACTGGTGCCGCCGGAGCGGTTCACGTCCGGGATGCCGGTCATGGTGGTGAAGATGGCGCGGGCGGTGGTGCGCGTCGGCGCGAAGAACAGCGGATAATACAGCGAATCCTTGGAGAGGGCCATCAGGTTCGGCGTGGTGTCCTCGGGAATGCCGGTCAGGTTGGGCGAGAAGGACGTGCGCGGCCATGTCATGGACTCCATGATGATGACCACCACATTCAGCGGCTTTTCCTGCCGTTCCGCCGGGGTACCGGGCACCGTGCGCATGAAGTCGAGCTTTTGCGGATCGGGGTTGGGTACGCGGAGCCATGCCGCGACGCGGGGGTAGCTTTCCCGGGTGGTTTCGATGTCCGGGCGGGTCCCCCGCGCGGCGTTGACCGTATCGAAGAGGTTCTGGATGGGGTTCAGAGCGAGGATGGAGATGTTTTTGTCCACGCTGAAAAAGGCGTTGCTCCAACGCAGCGGGAAGAGGTTGGAGCTGATCTGTCCGTAGCCGAGGAGGAACAGGATCACGAATGTGGCGACGCTCCATCCGGTGCGGCCTTTCCATCCGAGGCGCGGCGTGGCTTCGTGCCTGGCCAGCGTTTTGCCGAAGAACAGGGCGTACAGCGCCGTAACCACGATGAGCCCGAACGTGATCCAGACGACGGGGTAACTTTCCCAAACCATCGTCCCGGCGATGTCCGGGTCGCCGAGCAGTTCGAACAGGCTCGCGTCCACGCGGGTGTGCATGTAGAAGAACCAGCCGAAATCGATGATGTACACGAGCGTGGCCGCGGCGAAAACCGCGGCGTACAGCAAGTCGATCAAGCCACGGAAGCCTCGGCTGCGGACCAGAAGGCGCTCAAGAGGCGGGATCCCGAGGATGAGCGCAATGGGGATGAGCCCGAGTACGACCATGCGAATATCGAACTTCGTACCGATGTACAGGGCGTTCAGGATGTCGGAAGCGGGGTTCCCGGCCACTTCCGGCCAGAGGATGCCGAGCATGGCTCCTCGCGCCAGCACAAGCGCCAACAGCGTGCCAATAAAAAGGACGCTGAGGGTGCGGATAAACGGGGGGAAGAAAGATGTCTTTTGCATTTTTTTTGTATAGGACGAGCGCGTGAGAATGTGAAGCACCTAGAAAAGGAGGGAAAGCGCACGGGGCGAGGTGTGTTGTCCCGCCCGGAATGATAGGGCGGATAAACTTTAAAAGAGCGGAGATGCATTGGGGAAGGGGATTTTTTTGAGGAAAAGCTTTCCTCCCTTCCCTCAATTGGCCAGCGCGGAGTCCATCTCCCCTTTCCAATGCTGGTCATGCCTATCGGCTCATTACAGTCTTTTCCGGCATCAATGGCCTTTGAAATACGGCAACGTAAAGAGGAAATGCTCCAGGTGGACTATCGCTTTTTCAAGAGGCGGAACCAATTCCGGTCGCCGATGAGCAGGGAGGCGGCGTACACGGCTGCCCCGGCTGGTATGGCAAGGGCCAGCTGCGCGATGTTCGAGGCGTGCCCGGCCCAGAGGACAACGCCATAGGCGCTCCCGAAGGTCAGGGCCGTTCCGGCAAGCTGCACGGCGAGGGAGCGGAGCGCAAGCCGCAGGGAAACCCCGCGGGAGAGTCCGATCCAGAGCAGGGCCGCATTGCACCAGAGCCCCACGGAGACGCCGAGCGGCGGCCCCCATGCCCCGAAACGCAGGGTGAGGGCGTAACCCCCTGCAAGGGCGACGGCCAGAGCAATGGCGGCGGCCTTGAGCGGGAGCCCGCTTTCCAAGGCGTGGCAAGCCGCCAGCAAGGGCCGGGAAAGCGCATAGGCGGGCAAGCCGGGTGCGTAGGCGCACAGGGCAAGCGCCGTGGCGGAAACGGCTTGCGCATCAAAGGCTCCGTGCCCAAGCACAACGGCGACCAGCGGCAGGGATATCGCCGCCAGGCCCGCCGCCGCAGGCAGGTTCAGGCCGAGCGACAGCAGCGCCGCCCGCTGGATTTCATCCGAGAAGGAGTGGGGAGGGGCGGTCGGCAGGGAACTTGGGGAAGGGGAGAGGGAACCGTGGGGGGGCTCCCCTCTTTTGAAAAAGGGTTCTCCATCCTCAAACTCCATCCCTTCACCATCCCAAGGCTTTTGCAAGCGGGCGCCGGGTATCGCCTTGGTGTCGTTGCGGGCCGTACGGGAAGCGGAAAGAGGCGGTGGGGGATCAGCCTGTTCGGGCTTTTGGGGTTGGGAAAGGGAAAACGAGGGGATTTCGTGGAAACGGGAAGAGCGGGAAAGCCCTTCGGAGGCCGCGAGTTCCGCGAGGCGCGGCGCGGCGGCCATCCCCACGGCGGCGCCGAGCACGCCGAGAGGAAATTCCAGCAGCCGTTCGGCATAAAACAGGGAGGCCATATGGCCTTCGGGCAGGAGCGAAGCCAGAGCGGAGGCTCCGAGAAAGGCCAGTTGAGGCATGGCGGCCCCAACGATGCCTGCGGGGAGACGGCGGAAGGCCTCCGAGACTGTCCGTGCATCGGCGGGCTTTCCCCTTTTCCCCTCTTCGCGCTGGAGGATGCGGATTGCCGGTATCTGAGCCAGCCATTGCAAGATTCCCCCGCAGAGGACGCCGCAGGCGACGAGCACGCCCGGCTGCAGCGACGGGTTGAAGGCCGCCAGCAGTGCGAAGCCGATGACGCAAAGGTTGAACAGGGACGGCGTCAGCGAAGGCAGCAGGAAGCGCTGTCTGCTGTGCAGGGCCGCCATGCAGCCCGCCGCCATCATGACGCTCCAGATATACGGAGCACAGATACGGAACAGCGTAACGGCCTCTCCGAACACTTCCGGGCGCTCCTCCAAACCCGGCGCGATGGCCCGCATGATGATTCCCGCTCCCGCCATGCACGCCAAAGCCAAGAACCCCGTCCATAAGGCCAGCTTGCGCGTTACCGCCAGCGCAAGCCCGCAGCCGGAACCGCCCCGCAGCCGTTCCCGCGTGCAGGCGGCGGTCAGGGAGAGGGACAGCGTGCCTTCGCCGAACAGCCGCCGGGCCATGTACGGAATCCGCAACGCCGCCGTAAGCGCGTCCGCCGCCCCCGAACCGCCGAGCAGCCATGCAATGCCGGCATCGCGCACAAACCCTAAAAGCCGCGAAATGAGTGTCCCCACACCTACAATCAAAGTGTTTTCCGAGGAGGAAGACGAGGAGGGGGAATCCTTCTTGAAGAAGGGGTTTCCAGCTTCCCGGCCCTGTTCCAAACGCTCTTGATGCGCTGGAGGAAAACCGTTCGGCGAGCCGTGTTTCTCTGTCATAGGGAACACTCTGGATAAGGGACTGGGTAAGGGGAAAAGTCTTTGGAAGAGGAGGGTGGAAGTTTGAAGGG
>ERZ772816.3044-NODE-3044-length-9857-cov-2.984799_pt1 | contig 9857 bp, 4 predicted proteins | sample MGYA00511359_ERZ772816 | MGnify/ENA primary metagenome ERZ772816 (study PRJEB29015, sample SAMEA2737710) | human gut metagenome | biome: human gut; feature: human-associated habitat; material: faeces | place: China | collected 2012 ...
ATTCCAATTATCTGCAATATATCATTGAAGACCGTTCCGGGGGTATCTGGGTGAGTTCCGAATTCTCCGGATTATCTCATCTGGAGATTCTGAATAAAGGAACGTTACGTATCTATCCGAATGGCGAAGATGCTTCTGACCGCTCCAACACGATACGTATGCTTTTACGTGGCAAAAACGGTAATGTATATATGGCAAACCGCATGGGTACCCTATATGAATATGATGCCGACCTGAAAAATATACTTCGTAGAGAGAAGTTTACACATAACGTATACAGTATGTGCGAAGATAATGAAGGACAGTTATGGTTGGGTATGCGTGGTATAGGATTACGTATCGGGGCTGACCAATGGTACCGATATAACAGTAAGGATAATAACTCCTTATCAAACGACAATGTCTACTTAATCTACCGTGACCGCAAAGGGCGGATGTGGATAGGAACATTTGGCGGAGGATTGAATCTGGCTGTCAAAACAGGCAACGGTTATCAATTCAAGCATTTCTTTCAAGACAGTTATGGAGAAAAACGGGTACGCGTCATACAGGAAGACCGCAACGGTATGATGTGGGTGGGTACCAACAACGGTATTTATATCTTCCATCCGGACTCACTGATCAACTCCCCCAAGAATTACGTACTTTACAATCATGTCAATGAAACATTCCCCAGCAATGAAATCCGCTGTCTGGTGAATGATCATGAAGGAAATATGTGGATTGGAACAACGGGAGCAGGCTTTGCCATCTGCTATCCGGGAAATGACTACCAACATCTGACTTTCGATTGTTATAGTATTAAAGACGGATTGCCCAACGGAGTCATACAGTCGATTGTTGAAGATCAGGACAACAAAATGTGGATTGCGACCGAATATGGCATTTCCCGCTTCACCCTCGCCACCAAGCAAATAGAGAATTATTATTTTTCTTCACATACACTAGGGAATGTATACTCTGAAAATACCGCTTGCATAAATGCTGACGGAAGATTACTTTTCGGTACGAACTACGGCCTGGTAGTTCTCGATGCCAATAAAGTGGAAAACATGGAAAAACTTGCATCGACCGTATTCACAGGGCTTCACATCAATGGAGCGCATATGTTGCCCGGTATGGATGATTCCCCTCTCAACGAAACCATGTCCTATACAGGGCAGTTAAACTTGAAACATTATCAAAATTCATTTGTCATTGCCTTTTCAACATTCAACTTTTTAAGCGGAGCATCCAAATATTCTTATCGGATGCCTCCATATGATTCGGAATGGAGCATCCCTTCAGCACAAAATTTGGCAACGTACCGTAATCTTCCTCCCGGTAAATACCAGTTGCAAGTGAAAGCCTGCAATGTAGCCGGCGTATGGGGGGAAGAAAGTACTATGGAGATTGTCATAGCTCCTCCTTTCTGGCAGACGACCTGGGCCTATCTGATTTATCTGGTATTCATTGGAATCGTCTGTTATTTCAGTTTCCATATCATACGAAAATTCAACAGATTACGCAATCGCATCGCTGTTGAGAAGCAATTGACCGAATATAAGCTGGAATTCTTCACCAATATATCCCACGAATTCCGTACACCGCTTACTCTGATTCAAGGTGCTCTCAACAAGCTAATCAATATAGAGAATCCTCCCAAAGAGATGCAACGTCCTTTAAAAACCATGGATAAAAGTACTCAGAGAATGTTACGCCTCATCAATCAGCTACTTGAATTCAGAAAGATGCAGAAAAACAAACTGGCCTTATCTTTGGAAGAGACGGACGTCATTGCTTTCCTTTATGAAATCTTCCTGAGTTTCAAGGATACAAGCGAGTCCAAAAACATCGATTTCAGTTTTGAGCCGTCACAACCTGCTTATAAAATGTTTATTGATAAAGGCAATTTAGACAAGGTTACCTACAACCTCCTATCCAATGCTTTCAAGTATACTCCTTCTAACGGAAAGATTATATTCAAAATAGATATTCAGGAAGACAAGCAACAGCTTCGTATACAAGTCATAGATAACGGGATCGGCATACCCAAAGAAAAACGTTCTGAACTGTTCAAGCGTTTCATGCAAAGCAGTTTCTCTCATAGCAGTGTCGGAGTAGGTCTCCACTTGACACACGAACTGGTACAGGTACATAAAGGTAATATCAGTTATGATGAAAATGAGGGAGGCGGTTCTGTCTTTACCGTCCTATTGCCGACTAATTCTGATATCTATCAGGAGAAAGATTTCCTGATTCCCAATCAGTTATTAACCGAAGAAGAGGAACAGCACTCCAAAGATTTTCTCAGAAATGAAACGTCAGAGGATACTTTCCAGCCTCCTGTCGATCCTTTGAACAAACGCAAAGTTTTGATTATAGAAGATGATACTGATATCCGTGAATTCCTAAGAGAAGAAATAGGAGTTTACTTTGAAGTTGAAGTAGCTGCTGACGGAACATCCGGTTTTGAAAAAGCAAGTACGTATGATGCTGATTTAATTGTTTGTGACGTTCTGATGCCGGGAATGAATGGATTTGAAGTGACACGCAAACTTAAAAATGAATTTACCACCAGCCATATCCCCATCATATTACTGACTGCCCTCAATATAGAAGAGAAATATCAGGAAGGAATTGAATCCGGAGCTGATGCGTATATCACGAAGCCATTCAATGTCTCTTTACTACTGGCAAGAATCTTCAAGTTAATCGAGCTACGGGATAAACTGCGCCAAAAATATTCTAACGAACCGGGATTGGCTCATTCCATTATCTGTACCAATGACAAGGATCAGAAGTTCTCGGTAAAGCTGAATGAAGTATTGAATGAGCACATGACCGATACCGATTTTTCGGTCAATGACTTTGCCGGAATAATGGGACTAGGACGTACTGTATTCTATAAAAAAGTACGGGGAGTGACCGGTTATTCTCCTTACGAATATTTACGTGTCATGCGGATGAAAAAGGCTGCTGAAATGTTATTGACAGAAGATCTCACCATAGCCGAAGTCGCCTATAGCGTAGGTATCAACGATCCGTTCTACTTCAGTAAATGTTTCAAGAACCAATTCGGGGTATCTCCATCTGCCTATCGGAAAAAGCTGTCTGAAGATGAAAATGAACCCATAAATGATGCCGACGTATGATCTTACAGGTTTTCCGTACTAATTTAAGGGGTGTTTCTTTCATTGATGTACTTTCTTTGCCAATGAAAAATTAATCATTAAGAAATCATGAGAAACAAACTCTTTCTATTTGTATTTCTGTTTGCAGTGCTGGCTATTGTTGATAGTCACGCTTTCGAACGCAAAAAATACAATTTCAACAGTGAATGGCGTCTGCAAATCGGAGACTTTCCCGAAGCTAAACAATCTCAATTCGACGATAGCCGGTGGAAAGCGGTCACTTTACCGCATGCCTTTAATGAAGATGAAGCCTTCAAAGTGTCCATCGAACAGCTGACGGACACAGTGGTATGGTATCGGAAACACTTTCGGATTCCGGCTTCCGGTAAAAAACAAAAAGTATTCATCGAATTTGAAGGAGTGCGCCAAGCCGGTGACTTCTATTTGAACGGACAATATCTGGGAAAGCACGAAAACGGAGTAATGGCGGCAGGCTTCGACCTGACACCTTATATTAAAGAAGGTGACAATGTACTGGCAGTACGTACGGACAATGACTGGATGTATCGCGAAAAAAGTACTAACTCCAAGTTCCAGTGGAACGACCGTAACTTCAACGCAAACTACGGTGGTCTGCCCAAGAATGTATTCTTGTACGTTACAGATGAAGTGTATCAGACTCTTCCTTTATACAGTAATCTGAAAACTACCGGAGTTTATATTTATGCTAAAGACATCGACGTAAAAGGACGCACTGCCACCATCCATGCAGAATCGGAAGTAAAAAACGACAGTCGTGAACCACGCCAATTTAGCTACCAAGTGGTCTTGCTGGATGCTGACGGCAAACAGGTGAAAAGCTTCGAAGGTGAGAAAGTAACCTTACAAGGTGGAGAAACAAGGGTAGTGAAAGCTGCTTCCAAAGTAAATAATCTCCATTTCTGGAGTTGGGGATATGGGTATCTTTATACTGTCCAGACGATTCTAAAAGACAATAAAAATCAAGTCTTTGATGAAGTAAGTACTCGTACAGGTTTCCGCAAAACACGATTTGCAGAAGGCAAAATCTGGTTGAATGATCGTGTGATCCAGATGAAAGGATATGCACAGCGCACCAGTAATGAATGGCCGGCAGTAGGCCTGTCCGTTCCGGCGTGGCTTAGTGACTACTCCAATGGCCTGGTAGTAAAAGGCAATGGTAATCTGGTACGCTGGATGCATGTTACCCCATGGAAACAAGACGTGGAATCCTGCGACCGCGTAGGTCTGATTCAGGCAATGCCGGCAGGAGACTCCGAAAAGGACCGTACAGGACGCCAATGGGACCAACGCACAGAACTGATGCGCGATGCAATCATCTACAACCGTAATAATCCAAGTATCTTATTTTATGAATGTGGAAACAAAGGTATCAGCAGAGAGCACATGATAGAAATGAAAGCTATCCGCGACCAATACGATCCTTTCGGCGGACGTGCTATTGGTTCTCGTGAAATGCTGGACATTCGTGAAGCTGAATATGGCGGAGAAATGCTTTATATCAACAAGAGCGTGCATCACCCGATGTGGGCTACAGAATATTGTCGTGACGAAGGTTTGAGAAAATATTGGGATGAATACAGCTATCCTTTCCACAAAGAAGGAGACGGACCGTTACATCGTAACCAACCTGCAACAGACTACAATCACAATCAGGACATGCTGGCGATAGCAATGATCCGCTGTTGGTATGATTATTGGCGTGAGCGTCCAGGGACAGGTCGCAGAGTCAGTTCCGGAGGGGCCAAAATCATTTTCTCGGATACCAACACACACCACCGTGGTGAAGAAAACTATCGCAGAAGTGGAGTAACGGACCCTATGCGCATCGAAAAAGATGCTTTCTTTGCACATCAGGTCATGTGGAACGGATGGGTAGATACAGAAGAAGACAATACCTATATCATCGGTCATTGGAACTATCCCGCAAATACAGTAAAACCGGTCTATGTCGTTTCTACAGGTGAAGAAGTAGAACTGTTCCTGAACGGTCAGTCACTAGGAAAAGGCAAACGCGAATACAATTTCCTGTTCACTTTTGACAATGTGGCTTTTAAAGCCGGTAAACTGGAAGCTGTCAGCTACAACAAGGCCGGTAAGGAAATAAGCCGCTACGCAGTAAGCACGGTTGGTGAACCTGCCGGACTGAAACTGACAACGATACAAAATCCGGAAGGATTCCATGCGGACGGAGCTGACCTGGCATTAATACAGGTAGAAGTGGTAGATAAGGATGGGAAACGCTGTCCGCTTGACAACCGTACCATTCAATTCGACCTGAAAGGGAATGCCGAATGGCGCGGAGGCATCGCACAAGGAAAAGACAATTATATTCTTAATACCAGTCTCCCTGTGGAATGTGGTATTAACCGTGCTCTTATCCGCAGCACTACCCAAGCCGGCAAGATCACTCTGACCGCTAAAGCAGAAGGGCTCCCCAGCGCTACAATTACATTAGAAACCCTTCCCGTCAAAGTTAGCAACGGATTGAGTACTTATTTGCCTCAGATGACTCTGAAAGGAAATCTGGATAAAGGTGAAACACCTCTTACCCCATCTTACAAAGACACAAAACGTGATATACGTATTGTATCCGCTAAAGCCGGAGCCAACAATGAAACTGTAAACCAAAGCTTCGACGATAATGAAAGAAGCGAATGGATGAATGACGGAAAACTCAGCACCGCATGGATTACATATACGCTCGAAAAAGAAGCTGCAATAGACGATATCTGTATCAAATTGAATGGATGGCGTTCACGCAGTTATCCTTTGGAAGTGTTTGCCGGCAATACTATGATCTGGAGTGGAGATACGAATAAAAGCCTGGGGTATGTTCATCTTAATGTGGAAAAGCCGGTACGTTCCAAACAAATTACCATCCGTCTGAAAGGTAATACCAGCGATCAGGATGCTTTCGGACAGATCACTGAAGTTGCGGCAAAAGCAGCAAATGATATGGAACTCGAAGCAAAAGCGAACAAGAATAATGCTAATCTGAGAATTATTGAAATAGAGTTTCTGGAAGCAATCAAATAGAATAAAACATTTTCTCCCACCATAAAGGAGATATGTAAAAGAAGGTGTCACAAAAACCATATTGCCCCATAGGAACAAAAGATTAGTACGGAGAAACAACCGTCAATGAACCGTTCAGTAAGCTATTATGCAGGCTAGATTAATGTATCCGGTCAGTAACAATAGATTGTTTCATGTACGTGGTCCCATCAGTCTACGTACATGAGCCATTGGGTTTACGTACGTGAGCCGAACGGTTCATGAACATGGAACGAAGACATAAAACCGACTTAACAGATTAATCAAACCTTGCTTGCATATTAAGGTTACCGGGCTTTGTTCTTAATGTAAGCAGCATACCTTGGAAACATTAAGGTGTAAACAGCGTACATTGACGCCCAAAATGATGTTTTTAACACATGCAGGCAAAACCCTCAATCTGACTATCTATCATCTGATAATCAAGACTTTAAATAAAAGATTCATCAAGGAGAGGTGACAATAAGAATGAAAGATACATTCTATTGTCACCTTATTATCACCCTCTATTGTCACCCCTATCTTCTTTATTATAAAACACTTAAATCAGAAAAGTGACAAGTGACAATAACAATGGATAAATATTTCCTATGTATATGTTTAAACAGAAATGAGTGTAGTCTGAAACGACCAGCTATTTCTTTATTAGTTTCTTAACTTCTTTAGCATAGCGTTTGCCTAAAGTAATCTGGCTTGCTGCATCAAAATGAGGATCCGTTTCATCCTTCAACGGAGTAAGTCCTTCGGAAGACACACAAGCACTATGGGGCAAAAAAGTGGAGATCTCTTTTATCATGTCATTAAAAGGTTTTGTACCTTCGGGAATATAAGGTTTCTTTGTCCAGTTCCATTGTGCTATTTGTCCTACGACAACTGGTAAATCAGGCATTCCCAGGTCATTACGTAAGTCTGTCATCAGCTGAATAATCTTCTCTTTATATGCTTCCGGATGATGACAATCGGCTTCTCCCTGATGCCAGATAATTGCTTTCAATGTACCATACTTCATTGCTTCTTTTGCACGTCGTATTGCTTCATCATAATATCCGCCGGACTGTTTGGCATTCTTAACCCATGAACGAATCGAAGATCCTCCCCGTGCATTGACGATTAAGCCTACCGGATGTTTTTTAGTAGCCATCGTCTTGGCAAATCCATATGCAGGTCCTACTTGTTGCCAGCTAAGTCCTTTTCCTATCGTAGAATAGCGGTTCAAGGGATTCACTGCGGGTTCGAACTGATCATCTGCATTCAGCAGGTATACATTTTGTAGAGTATCCATCACTTCCGGTGATAATTTCCCTCTCCCTGCCATATTCGACTGTCCAATGCAAAGATACAGATCCAGAGTCTTCAGCGGTTTCTCAGCGTGTGCTTCCGATCTTCCCCATACTAGCACACATAAAAGGAAGAGGCCACATAGATAATTTGTTTTCATTATTTTATTGATTTTATTATCAGGTTAAACTTTATTCGTACACACCCCTAATTAAAATGAATTTTAATAGTTCCTCCATAAGGATTAAAGTCAAAAACGGCTTTATCCGTATGAAGTTGCACAGGTAGTTTCTTCCCGTCTTGTCTGACAGAAATCTTTTTTATCTGCTTTCCTTTAATAACCAGCGTCAATGGCTCAGCAAATAGTTTTCTATCTAATTTTAACTTGGGAGTAATTGTCATACCATTCTTTTTATTAGAGACTTTCAATTGTATCTCCTCCCTTTCTTTGAATATAAGATGCCACTTCACAGAAGGTACCTACCCAAATCTGATTTTCCATACTTTTCACTTTATCCAAATGTTCCCAAAATAAAGAAGGCGATTTGAAAGCATCATATCCATAATTAATGCCGTGCGTCATACCTACTCCCCAATCTTCCGCTTTCATCAAATCCTTCAACCATTTGTCAAACCGTTCGGGAGTTGACTTTCCTCCGATTGAAATTTGTTTAGTACGTGTAGCGGCCCTGCCTTTAGAAGCCATACTGACTATTTCTTCTGTCTTATAATTATATGGGTAACAATAGGTACGAGGTACAATGCCAATATTAGCATAAATAGCACTATCATTCTTTTCTATCTCCGATTTAACTTGCTCTATAGTCAATCGTTTGGCATTCTTATGTGCCCAGCTATGGCTGGAAACCTCATGTCCTTTCTTTGACATTTCACGCAACTCATCCCAAGTCATTCGAGGTACCTTTGCAGATGCACCTTGTTCCGTATAATAGCCGCATACCCAGAAAGTACCTCTAAAACCACGTTTCTCCAACTCAGGGGCAGCTACAGTTGAATGTTCCGCCAACCCATCATCAAATGTATAACTGATAGCACAAGCTCTGTCTCCTTTATATTTGGCGACATATACATGAGGATCATCCGAAAGAGTCTTTTTAATTTGTTCATATACCTGTTTACCCATATACTCGGCAGAAACCTGATTAAAATGAAGTTTATCTCCCATTAGTTCCGCTTCCGACATATCAATCAGATAAGCGTTCTTATCTTCTTTTGCATAGCGACGCATTCCTTCCTCAACATCACTATTATACCGTTTGTTTTTCCTGGATACGGTACCAAATATAAATGGAAGTTCAGAGTAATCTTTTCCGGTTTTCTCCGTCAAGTGGTTACGCACATAGGAAACTACTCCTTTCAGATTCTGATAATATTCTTTTCCGTGCTCATAATCACTTTCTCCCTGATGCCAAACGAAAGCATCAATCTGATAACCTTGCTTTAGTTTGGAAAGTGTCTGATCAATACTCGCATCAATATTGGCAATCAAAGAAAGTAATAAAGATTTTCCTTTCTCACTGGTAGCTGTATTCTCTGCCAACCATTTCGGGTCGGCAGACCAGTAAGTTCCCCGAAAAGGAGTAGTAACAGGAGCAGCTATGGCAGTGCCACCGATAGCCCACTTGATAACATAAAAATCTTCCTGAAACAACTGTTCCAACCAATAATAAGCAATCGCATCATATCCCCACGTATAAGGCTTACTTTTAGGATGACTCAATGGCCAAAATGGAACAAACATACCATCTGTACGATTATGGGCAATATGGCAATATTTGTAGGCTCCCGCAGTATACGTACTATCCACAGCCATTGCCTTTATATAATCCGGTAAACGATTGTTAGGTACTCGTCCATCCGTGTTTGACTGACCAGCTGTTATTATAACATGTGCAGGCTTCTGCCCTCTCGCCTGAATATAACAAAAGCCTAATACAAAAAACAAGATAAAAAAGAGTGTTCTCATGATCAATGATCCTTTAATTTTATAGTAATATTCTCCTGCAAAAATAAGGGTACTTTTACTATTCGACCATAGACTATTGTACACAAATACAAGGTCGATCATTCACATCGGGCACTACAGAGAAGATTTAAACTACCATTTAGAATAGCTTGGTTACTCAGGCTTCTGCCGTCTCATTTTCTCCCTGTTCTTTCATTTCACCGCGTTGATATACGGACGGCGCTACCCCAAACTGAGTCTTAAAGCACTTGCTAAAATAGAACGGATCGCTGATGCCAACCTTGTATGCAACTTCCGCAACAGTCAGATTCCTTTCAGTCAAAAACAGTTCGGCAGCCTTCTTCATTCGTACAACACGCAAATATTCATTCGGTGAGTATCCG
>ERZ772816.3051-NODE-3051-length-9843-cov-3.434103_pt1 | contig 9843 bp, 5 predicted proteins | sample MGYA00511359_ERZ772816 | MGnify/ENA primary metagenome ERZ772816 (study PRJEB29015, sample SAMEA2737710) | human gut metagenome | biome: human gut; feature: human-associated habitat; material: faeces | place: China | collected 2012 ...
GATCGTCGTGATGTTGTACTCGCGCGTGATTTCGTGGATCAGGTTGTCGATGACGATCGAGGTCTGCGGGTCGAGGCCCGAGTTGGGCTCGTCGCAGAACAGGTAACGCGGGTTGAGCACGATGGCGCGGGCAATGGCCACGCGTTTGATCATTCCGCCCGACAACTCGGCGGGATAGAGGTGGTTGGCGTCTTCCAGCCGCACGCGCTGCAGGCAGAAATCCACACGTTCCATCTTCTCTTTCTCGCTCTGCGAGGTGAAGAGGTCGAGCGGCAGCTTGACGTTCTCCTCGACGGTCGAAGAGTCGAGCAGCGCCCCGCCTTGGAAAATCATGCCGATGTCCTTGCGGATGGCGCGCCGCTCGCGGAAATCGAGACGCGTGAAATTCGTATCGTCGTACCACACGTCGCCCGAATCGGGTTCATGCAGCCCTACCAGCGTTTTCAGCAGCACGGTCTTGCCCGAACCGCTGCGCCCGATGATGAGGTTGGTCTTCCCGGTCAGGAACTCGATCGAGATGTCGTCGAGCACCACGCGCCCGTCGAACGATTTGGTGATGTGCTCGGCACGTATCATATCAGCAGGACTTGCGTAAGGATCAGGTTAAAGATCATGATTACCACGGAACTGGCCACCACGGCGCGCGTCGAGGCCGCGCCCACTTCGAGCGAATTGCCCTTGGCATAATACCCGTAGAACGCCGAGATCGAGGTGATGATATAGGCGAACACGGCGGTCTTGATAAGCGAATAGACGATCGAATAGGGCTTGAAGTCCATCAGCAGTCCGTCGACATAGTCGGCCGGGATCATGATGCCGGTCAGGTAGGCGATGGCCCAGCCGCCGATGATTCCGATGGCGATGCTGAGGATCGTCAGGAACGGGAAGAAGACCACCGCGGCGACGATCTTCGGCAGGATGAGGTACGAAGCCGAATTGACGCCCATGATCTCCAGCGCGTCGATCTGTTCGGTAATGCGCATCGTGCCGATCTCCGAAGCGATGCTCGAACCGACCTTGCCGGCCAGAATCAGCGCCACGACCGTCGACGAGAATTCGAGGATCATCGTCTCGCGCGTGGCGTAACCGACCAGCGAACGGGGGATGAACGGCGAATCGAGGTTGATGCACATCTGCAAGGTGATGACCGCACCGATGAAGACCGAAATAATGGCCGTCAGGCCGATCGAGTCGATTCCCAGGGACTCCATTTCGTAAATGATGCGCCGGCGGTAGATGGCAGCCTTCTCCGGACGGGAAAAGACCTTTCCCATCAGCATGAAATAACGGCCGATCAACTCAAATATCTTCCACATGGCGCTACTCCTCTCCGGGCTCCTTGGTCTCTTCGAATTCGACATAGTCGCCTACATCGCGCGAGACCCGTTTCTCGGGCGTTTCCGAGGTTTTATATACCTTCACTTCGCCTTCGCGACCCTTGCGGGGCTCCCCTGCAAAGAGCCGAAGCCCTGAGCGCCGAAGTTTCCTTCGCCGAACTGTTCTTCCATCCGGCGGCGCATTTTATAGACGCGCCAGCGGAACAGCAGGATCGCCGCTACTACCAATACGATGACTCCCATAATGAAATAGAGAAAAAAAAGTGCGATCCCCCTGAGCAGCGCCGGGGCGCCGATAGCCAGGATGAGGATGACCAGGGTCGTCAGCGGATTGCGCTGCACGAACCTCACCAGGCCATCTATGATCGCTGTCAGAAAATTCATTGCATTTTCGGTTTACAACCCTACAAAGGTAGGGAAAATTATGCGTATTTCAATTAAATGTCGTAAATTTGGTGCCGGAACTTTGCCGGCGGGCGGGGCAAAGCCTTCGGGCAGGGCCTGCCGGGCGCAGGCGAAGTCCCGATGCCAGTGGCGTATTAAATAAAACCATACATAAATCCATGAACTCCAATCCGCTCAACAGCCTTACCGCCATCTCTCCCGTCGATGGCCGCTACCGTAATACAACGGAGAAATTAGCCGATTATTTTTCGGAACAGGCGCTCATCCGCTACCGCATCCGCGTCGAAGTGGAGTATTTCATCGCGCTGTGCGAATTGCCGCTGCCCCAGCTGGCGGACATCGACCGCACGAAATTCGCAGCCCTGCGCGCCCTGTACCTCGATTTCGCACCGGCCGACGCCGGGCGCGTGAAGGAGATCGAATCGGTCACCAACCACGACGTCAAAGCCATAGAGTACATCATCAAGGAAAAAATGGACAGCCTCGGGCTGGGAGCTTACAAGGAATTCGTACATTTCGGCCTCACCTCGCAGGACATCAACAACACGGCCATCCCGCTCTCGCTCAAGGACGCCATGACAGGGGTTTACTACCCGGCCGTCGAAGAGGTGCGCGACAAACTGGCCGCCTTCGCCGACGAATGGCGCGACGTGCCGATGCTGGCCCGCACCCACGGCCAGCCGGCCTCCCCCACGACGCTGGGCAAGGAGTTCATGGTCTTTGTCGAACGCGTGGAGAAACAGCTCGCCATGCTGCACGACATCGCCGTGCCGGCCAAATTCGGCGGCGCGACAGGCAACTTCAACGCCCACCGGGCAGCCTACCCGCAGTACGACTGGGTAGCCTTCGCCAACAAATTCGTGGGCGAAACGCTGGGGCTCTGCCGCTCGCAATATACCACGCAGATCGAGCATTACGATAACCTCGCGGCGATCTTCGACAACATGAAGCGCATCGATACCATCCTGATAGACCTCTGCCGCGACATGTGGACGTACATCTCGATGGAATATTTCAAACAACAGATCAAGGCGGGCGAAGTCGGTTCGAGCGCCATGCCCCACAAAGTCAACCCCATCGACTTCGAGAATGCCGAGGGGAATTTCGGCATCGCCAACGCCGTCTTCGGACACCTCGCGTCGAAACTCCCCGTTTCGCGCCTGCAACGCGACCTGACAGATTCGACCGTGCTGCGTAACATCGGCGTCCCCATTGCCCATGCGGCCATCGCGCTCCGCTCGCTGATGAAGGGCCTGAACAAGGTAATCCTCAACCGCGAAGCCCTCGAGCGCGACCTGGCGAACAACTGGGCCGTCGTAGCCGAAGGCATCCAGACCATCCTGCGCCGCGAAGGTTATCCCAAGCCCTACGAGGCGCTCAAGGCCCTGACCCGCACCAACGCTCATATCACGCACGAGTCGATCGCCGCGTTCATCGAGACGCTCGACGTGGCCGAGGCCGTGAAAGAGGAGCTGCGCGCCCTCTCGCCCTCGACCTACACGGGCATCTTCCGGTAACCCTTACGGAAAATATCCCGCAGGGGCGCAGTAATACCCCGCAACGGCGCAAGGCCCGGAATCATGTTCCGGGCCTTTGTCTTTGGCATACGTTTTGCGAGAGGATAGTCAACTGCGGACAGCAACCGCAGTGAGGTTTCTTCATTTATTTAAGTTTGGGTTAGTAGTTTTAGGAGGGCAATCCTCCAAGGGCAGCAGGCAATCGTGAGATTCCCTGCTGTCTTGTTATATATTGTCCTCCACCCGTTCACTCCGGCACCCTCACCCCCGATTTATCGCACTTTCAGGCAAGACGGATAAAAAAAATTTGGATTTTATTGGCAGAAAGGTTATTTTTATCCCGTCACATATTGCACGGCCGCCCCGTAAACCCGATTGAATATCCAAAGACGACCGGCCCTGCGCCCGAACAACAGTATTAACCCACTAATTTCCAAAGTTTAACCACTATGATCAAATCTTTCCTGTCATGGGGAACGGCACTGTTGGTGCTGTGCTCCGGTCTGCTAAGCTCATGCGACGACAAAAACGAGGGGGGGGGAAATCCTGACCCGACCGTTACGATCGCCATCGGCGACGCCGCATTCAACGCGCTGAAATTCACGCTCACACTCAAGGATGCGGACAAATGCAGCTACATCTGCACCAAGGCGTCCGAAGCCGTGCCTGCGGCAGCGACGATCATCGCCGAAGGCCAGTCCGTAAGCGCATCGGGCGTCGTCGAGATCGCCGGCCTCGAACCCAACACGGCCTACCGCCTCTCCGCCGTCGCCCTGAAAGGCAACATCAACGGCAAGGTCAGCTCGATCGAGCACACCACCTCGGCACCCGGCGTACATCCCGCGGTCGTCCTGACACCGGGCCAGTCCACCACAACGACTCTTACGTTCAACGCCGCCCTGACCGACCCAGAAACCGCAGCCTATGTCTGCCTCGAAAAGACCGAGGGGCTGACCCTTCCCACGGCCGAGGAGATACTGCGTGACGGCAAAGCCATCGCACAGACGGGCGACATCCTTGTCGAAAACCTGAAACCCTCCACCACGTATGTCATTGCGGCTGCCGTCACCAACACCGGGATCTACTCGGAAGTCAACAGCATCGTGATGGCAACCGGAACGCCGACGCCCGTGGTGACGCTGACAGCGGGAGCCACAGCCCCGACGACACTCACCTTTACGGTAGGCCTCGCCGACACGGAGAAGGCCGCCTACGTATGCCTCGAAAAAGCGGACGGCACGCCCGTCCCGACGGCCGAAAAAATCCTCACCGACGGTACAGCCATCGCACAGGCCGGGGAGATCACCGTAGACAACCTGAAAGACGGCACCACCTATGTCATCGCCGTCGCAGCATCCAACAAAGAGGTCTATTCCGAAGTCAAGTCGATCGAAATGGCCACCGACAAGGATTTGAGCGGCCCGGCCGTCTTCGACCGCCAGGTAGCCGGCGGCTATTATGGTATTCCCGAAGGTGGCCGATACGGTGAATACCTCGTCATATTGGCCGACGGCGAGGCCGTAGGTGCCGACGGAGTGTATGCGACCATCGGAGCCGGGCGTACCATGAGCCTGAACCTCTATCAATTTGCCCCCACGAATATGAATAACATCGTCCTGCCGGATCGCACCTACAAATATGCCACCGACAAATCCATTTCGACATTCCACCCGGCCAAGACCTACTGCATGGTCAACGACGGCAAGGGGAATATCACGAAAGTGGAATTCAAGGCCGGAACGATCGCTGTGACAAAGTCCGGCTCGACCTTTACGGTCAAGGCCACGCTGACCACGACCGACGACAAAGAGTTCACGGCCAGCTACACCGGCCCGATTACGATCGAGGACAAGACAGCCGTCAAAATCGAGCCCCTGCCCGACCTCGAAAACGACGTCACGAACGCAACTTTCATCCGCGCACTGGCTAAATACTATAACAACGATGCCGGCACGGCAAACGACTGCGTCGTAAACCTCTACGATGTCCAGCCGACGGTCAACGACGATTACGACTACCTCATAGGGGCCGGGCATATGGTATCGCTCTACCTGACGACCGCACTTTCCGAAGAAATGGTACTCCAGGAAGGAACCTACACGGTGTCCGACACAGGCACGCCGGGCACCTACGCACCGGGCGAGCAGATAGAGTTCATGGACTCCATGCTAGCCATGGGAACCTATTGCGAGGAACGCAACGCCTCCAACGAATCGGTTTACGGATTCATCACGTCCGGCACGGTGACAGTCACGAAGGTCGGCACCAACTACCGCTTCGTACTCGACTTTACGACCGACAAAGGCCGCAAGGTCAGCGGCACTTACGAAGGCGCCGTGGAGATGAGGGACAAACGCAAGTAGAAATAATCCCCTTGCCACAACCCGGGATTACCGGAAACAGCACACGCAGGATGTCCGTGGGGACATCCTGCGGTTGTTTATGCCCTTTCCCGCCGGCATGTATCATAGGCCGCACCCCCGCCGCACACACAAACGCCTTTCCGACACGGCGCCGCGGCACGGGATTTGCAACATACCGGGTAACTGCGGAACAGCAACCGCAGTGAGGTTTCTTCATTTATTTAAGTTTGGGTTAGTAGTTTCAGGAGGGCAATCCTCCGGAAGGCAGCAGGCAATCGTGAGATTCCCTGCTGTTTTTTTGCGCCCCGTCCGCAGGCGGTCAACACGCAGGCGCAGAGGAGCCCGCGGGGCGCGGAAACGCCCGCATAAACCATGCACACGCCCGAAAAAACATCAGCCCGGCCGCGTTGCGGCACAGAAACTGATTGACGGCCAGTTGTAAAACACAATTCCACATCATGGCAAAACGTAAAAATATCACCACGACACAGCTCGCCCTGATGACCGCGGCGGCGGTTATCAGCCTGCGCGGACTCCCGATGATGGCGCAGGAGGAGCTGACGATGTTCTTCTACATCTTTTTCGCCACGTTCCTGTTCCTGATCCCGGCGGCGCTGGTAGGTGCCGAACTGGGAAGCGCCTTCGCCTCGAAGGGCGGCGGGGTCTACACCTGGGTCAAGGAGGCGTTCAACAAACACCTGGGGTTCACGGCCATCTTCCTGCAATGGATCCAGAACGTCGTATGGTACCCCACCGTACTGGGATTCGCAGCGGCATCCATCGCCTACATGATCGGAATGCCCGGCCTGGCGCAGAACGGGCTTTTCGTGGGGCTTTTCTCGATCGCCATGTACTGGTGCGCCACGCTGGTCACGCTGCGCGGCACCTCGGCCATATCGGGCATTACGAGCAAAGGATTTCTGATCGGCACGGTGCTTCCCGGCATCGTCGTAATCATCATGGCCGTCATCTGGATGGCCGGAGGCAATTCCGTCGCACTGGAACACATCCCCGACACCGTCAGCCAGGTCGTCAATATCGACGCGGCGCACCACGTGCATCCGCGCCTCTTTCCGCACATCACGGGCATGAGCGACATCGCATTCCTGGCCGGGATACTGTTGCTCTTCGCCGGCGTCGAAGTACACGCCGTGCATGCCCCGGAGCTCGACAAGCCGCAGACCCAGTTCCCGCGCGCCATGTTCCTGGCGGCGCTGATCTCGTTCGGGCTCTTCACGCTGGGTGCGCTGGCCGTGGCGATCATCACCCCCTACGACCAGATCAACCTCCAGTCGGGGCTGTTCACCACGTTCCAGATCGTCTTCGACCACTACCACATCGGCTGGCTCTCGAACGTCATGGGGCTGCTCGTGGCATTCGGCGCACTGGCAGGCGTCATGTCGTGGATTTCGGGCCCGAGCCGCGGCCTGCTGTGGACGGCCCAGGAGGGTGTACTGCCCTGTTTCCTGCAAAAGACCAACAAAAACGGCGTGCAGGTCAACATCCTCGTCATACAGGGCTGCATCGTCACGCTGCTCTCGTCGCTCTACATCGTCATGGACGACGTGAGCGTGGCGTTCTTCCTGCTGAGCGCACTGACCGTAGGGCTCTACCTGGTGATGTATATGATGATGTACGCTGCGGGCATCCGCCTGCGCTACACGCAGCCCGGCCTCACCCGCAGCTACCGCGTCCCGGGCGGGAACGCCGGCATGTGGGCCGTCGGGGGCATCGGGTTCCTCGCCGTGCTCTTCTCGTTCATCGTCACCTTCTTCCCGCCGTCGCAGCTGCCCGTAGGCAGCCCGGCCACCTACACGTGGCTGGTAGCCGTCGGCACGCTCGTCTTCCTCTCCATGCCGTTCATCATCAGCTTCGCAATGGATCGCAGGGGCGGCACGAATACCCCGGGCACCGGGAAATAGCCACCGGCACGCCCCGGATCGCACGGAACCGCAGGGGCCGGAGATGCCTACCCCTGCGGTTCCGTATTTTTCTCCCGACACCTCCCTGCCTGCCGCTGCGGCATGTCGGCTTCCCTGCCCCGGTTATCGCCCCGGCTCCGGAATATCGCCCAAAGACACGCCCCCGTACCCTCTAAAACTCAACGGTGATCCCCAGCGTAGGGATAAGCGACCCGCTCTGCTGCCCAATATACTTCATGCGGTAACGCTGTTCCGCCGCCGGGGCCTGGGGGTTCTCCACCACGCCCGTCGACATCAGTACGTCGGGACGGCGGAGTTTGCTGCCCGTCACGTTCTGCAGGTCGATGTAAAGGCCGAGCATACAGCGGCGGAAATAGAAGGTTTTGTCGATACGCAGGTCTACCTGCGCAAAGGCGTCGAGCCGCCCGTCGTTGTAACGCCCATAGTCATAGTACGGGCGCCCCTGGGCGTCCCAGGCTTCGACCAACGACGATTTTTCGACATCGTAGGGCGTATAGGGCGTCCCGCCCACGGCGCTCAGGCGCGCCCCGACGCTCCAATTGCGCGGCAGGTCGTACGTACCGCTGAGGTTCGCCACGAAACGGCTGTCCCAGGCCGATACGATATACTCCGAGGCGGCATCGGCACGGTACTCACTGCGGAACAGGGTCACCGAACCGACGAGGTTGACCCTCCCGGGTATCTGCCAGCGCGCCATCGCCTCGATGCCGTACGACCGCCCGACGGCCGTCGGGCGCAGCGCTTCGTTGCCGACCACGCCATAGTCGTCGCCTTTGCACGAGAGCGGGATGCCGTCCGAGACGGAAAGCGGGATATTCCCGTATTTCTTGTAGAACCCCTCGACCGAGACGACCAGGCGGTCGCGCAGGCGCCATCCGCCTCCGACGCTGAACATTCCCACACGCAGGTAGTCCAACGCCTCGTTCACCAGCACCCCGTCCTGTTTGAATCCCAGGGCCGTATAGGGCGGCAACTGGTAATAAAGCCCGGCGCTTCCGCTCAGCAACCACCCTTTGCCGAGCTGGTATGAGACCGACGCCCGGGGCGAAAGCTGACGCCAGAACCTCGCCATGCGCGCGGAATAGTCGGCCCCGTCGGCACGCACGCCGACCGATGCCGTGAAGCGCTTGTCCGCCGAGGCATAATCCGCGCCGGCGAACAGGCCCCAGCCCACGATCCCCAGCCGGGTACGATAGTCCGAGAGCGCCGCCTCATCGGTGAAAAGCCGTTGCTCGGTACGGTTCGTATAGCCCGAATAGCTCAGCTCGGCGCCTTCGCGCACCGTCCAGCGCCCCAGATAGCTGCGGTTTTCGGCGCGGAGCGTGGTCTTCTGCTCCACGGAGCGCAGCCGCAGCGTCAGGTTGTCCTCCGACGAGTCGTCGTTACCGCGGTATTTGAGGTTGCGGTTATTCAGGTAGGTGTGCCCGAGCGACACGGTCTGCACATGGCGGCCCGCATAGTGGCGCCATGCGGCCCCGACGGTGAAGGTCTCCTGGCGGATGCGGGGCAGGTAACTCAGCAGGTACTCGGCGTCTTCGCCCTCCTCGTCGAGGTTGAGTTTCATGTTGTCGAAGCCCGCCAGCCCCAATACCGTCAGCTCGTCGTGCTCCGAAAGGCGCGTCTTGACCTTCAGCTGCCCGTCGATGTAGTTCGGCAGGAAAGGCAGGCCGATCATCTTGAACAGCAGTTGCAGGTAAGACTGGCGCAGCGAGAAGAGGTAGGATGTTTTCTCGCCGATATGGCCGCTCCCGCTCAGCGACACCTCCGAAGCCCCGAGTGTCGCCTTGAAAGTCTGTTTTTCGGGGTTCCCGTCCCGCAGTTGGATGTCCAGCACCGAACTCAGCGCCCCGGAACGGTCGGCCGGGAAAGCCCCGGTGTAGAAATTGATCTCGCGGATCAGGTCGGCATTGAGGATGCTCACGGGGCCGCCCGTGGCGCCCTGCGTGGCGAAATGGTTGATATTGGGGATTTCGATGCCGTCCAGATAGAACTTGTTTTCCGACGGGCCGCCGCCGCGCACGATCAGGTCGTTGCGATAGCCCACGGGCGAGAACGACACGCCGGGGTACGAACGTACGATACGCGACACGTCGCGGTTGGCGCCGGGGCTCTTTTCGATCTCCCGCACCCCGATGACCTGCAGCCCGACGGGGCTTTCGGCCGTGGCGCGGAACGGCGAAGGCACGACCGTCACGGCTTCGAGCTGCGTGGCATCCTCCTCCATTTCGATTTCGATGAACGGCGTGGCGGCCGAAACGAGGTATTCGGGCGTGACGAC
>ERZ772816.3053-NODE-3053-length-9838-cov-2.384647_pt1 | contig 9838 bp, 9 predicted proteins | sample MGYA00511359_ERZ772816 | MGnify/ENA primary metagenome ERZ772816 (study PRJEB29015, sample SAMEA2737710) | human gut metagenome | biome: human gut; feature: human-associated habitat; material: faeces | place: China | collected 2012 ...
GTTTACCATTCCTGTTTCCACGGCAAAATCATACATTGCCTCTGCAAAATACGACTTGCCGGTGCCGGTTTCACCAATAATCAGGGTATGCAGTCCATTAGGGGGATATAAAATAGCGGACCGGGCCTGATCGATACACTTCTTCAAACTTTGATCCGCCCCCACGAATCTGGAAAAACTGGTGCCCAGCGCCGCCTTGGAAGCAGCATCCGTTTCAACAGTCTGAAAGCCCTCCTCCCTCTGGACAATTTCCGGCGCATTGAGTGCCTCTCTAAACTGCGCGTAGTTTTCCCAGATACACTGGGGGAGTCTGACACCTGTAACCTGCGCCAACTCTTCCCTGGCAAAAAAATAAACAGGACGGCCAAGTATCTTCACCACCAGTCCGTCTTTCACCAGGGAATTCAACTCCATACAGGTGTTGTTCATGGTGATATTTAGGCACTTTCCAATACCTGTTGCATCGTATTCCTTGAAATCAAAATGGTCGATGCGATTCATCGTGATCTGCTGCGTCATTTCAGCAAGCTGCAGATATACACGTTCACGCCTGGATAACTTCTTATTGATTTCCACTGGCCTATACCTCAAATATCCGCCCCAGTTCAGGGATCCTGGTAGTGTCCCCAATTGCGCGCAAGGCGCTCCAAAGGGAAACCTGATCTCCCTGAAGGACAGGCTTTCTCAAACGCAGTTCTAGCTCCCTCAATCGTTCAATCCCCGGCATACATGCAGCGTTCAAAATCACCGCATCAGAATGGCTAAGATCCGCATCATGCATGGACTCGATGATATCCTCGACAGTAATTTGCTCCATCATGCGGATGCTGCTTCCAAACTCCAGCCGGGAAAGCCGCCGGATTTCTGCTACATGCACGCCGTTTTGAAGCATTTTCCGCTTAAAGACAAGATTCAGCTCCTCAATGTGCGGTGAAATTACCAGGGGCCGCCGGACCCCCAAGGCATTCACCGCCTCCAAAAGGGCGTAAAATCCCGTAATGCATGGCGTTCCTGAAGACTGTTCAATAATGTTGGCAATCGACTTTCCATTGATAGCCCCGGCCATAATGCTGCTGAAAACAATGATATTCGGCTCAACACAGCAAAGGTCAGAAGCCGCTACACTGACCAAATCCATCATATCACTCAGTCCGGAAAAGGACACATAGTTAAATTTCACACGCGCAGTCGAGATCCCGATGTGGACAGGCGCATATCGGTGAAACACCATTTCCGTAACAATTCCCGATGACGGGACAATGATCCCTATCTGTTTTTCGTATCCCATATAGTACTATCCTGATCTCTCTTAATACTTATTGCGGCGATTGTTCCCAGTGTTTTACACTCTTTATAACATGGTGAATATGTTTTGTCAAATTTTTGTTGAAAACGACGTGGTTTTTGATATTCTTACAGCTTTTAAGCATCAAAGGTGTTTGAAGAAAATTTCTTTTTTGTTTTTCGGCTGTTTTTTGCTTCATGGAGCGAAAACTTAATGAATTTTTCCACAATCTTTGCCGGCAGAATTTAAGCACAATTACTAGTTTTTTATAAACTAATTTCCTTTGTGTTTCCATGATATTCATATTGGCACATTTTTTGCTTAAATTGGGTAGTGTGCACACGTTGTGCAAGTCAGGAAATTTGAAGGAGGTTGTTTTCATGAACAACAGCGCAGCCCTTTCCCAGTTTGCGGTTAATCTGAAATATGAAGATATTCCCGCCGAAGTCATTGAGATGGCCAAAAAAATGGCTATTCAGACCATCGGCGCCGCTTTAGCCAGCAAAGAAATGGATTTTACCCAAAGCGTCCTGGACTTTTCCAAAAAGTACAGCAGCGGTCCGGCAGATGCCACTTTGATGCTCGACGGCAGAAAAACCTCTCTATTGGGTGCTGTATTTGCAAACAGTATCATCTCCGATAATATTGACTGGGAAGACTGCAGTTGGACCGGTCATCCTTCTGCCGGCCTTGTTCCTGCGGCGTTGGCACTGGCCGAGGCGAGAGGGAAATCCGGCAAAGACTTTTTGACTGCGATCATTGCCGGCTTTGAAGTCTACCAGCGGATCGCCATGGTAATCCAACCTCCTAGAGGGTTCAAAGCTAACATCGGATGGGGCCTGACCAGCTGGCAGATTTTCGCCAGCTGCGCTCCCGCGGCAAAGATGATGGATCTGACGGCTGAGCAGTATGAGCAGGCCCTCGGCATTGCCGCTGTTCTGATGGCTGTTCCCAACAGCCTGGTCCACTTTACCATGTCTAACATCTATCACTATCAGCACGGCTTCTGCGCACAGGACGGCGTCCTTAGCGCCATGCTGGCTGAGCACGGAGTGGACGGTATGACCGGCGCTTTTGATGGCGAAAACGGCTTCGGACAGCACCACCTAGTTTCCGCACAGGAGATCGAATGGTACCAAAAGGATCTGGGCACCCGTTATCTGATTATGGATACGCTCCTGAAGCACTGGCCCACCAACATGTGGGTTCAGGCCTCATTGGATATCATGGATGCTTTTATGAAAGAGGACGGAATCACCGCAGACGACATTGATGAAATTATTGTAGATCCCCCCACTCAGATGCGCATGACCCTGCGTCCTGAGGGCTATGAGAAAATCATCGAGGCTCAGTACAGCATTCCCTACTGTATTGCAGCCCTGCTGCTGGATCCCACCCCCGGCGCCCAGTGGTACACCGCCGAACGGATGCACGACCCCGAACTGCTGGCTCTGGCCAGCAAGGTCAGGCCCGGCCCTTCTAACGAGCAGGATCTTCAGGTATCCTTCAACACCTTCCAGGACGGCGACTTTGTGGACAAGACCATCACTGTCAAGTGCAAAGACGGTCGTGTATTGACTCGCTCCTGCAACTATCCCAAGGGCCATCCCAAGAACCAGATGACTATGGATGAGGTATGTGAGCGGTTCCGTGTCCAGACCCGCAACGCCCTGACCCCCGAAAGGGCCGAAGAAATTCTGGATACCCTGCGGAATATCGAAAACATGGACGACATGTCCCACATTGGCGAAATTCTCCACTGATTCCCTGCAGATCAACCATTCAGATCTATTCAGCAAACAAAGAAAGGAAGCGTTTTGTCATGAGGAAAATCACTGTCATTGGGGCGGGCGGCACTGGTTGCTGCACTGCCGCTGAGCTGACTCTTCTGGGTCATCAGGTCACTCTGTGCGAGCAGGAAGGCTGGTGCGATGAAAATATCGCCGCCATCAAAGCTCGCGGCGGCTTCGAGCTGACGGGTCTTGCTACCACCGGTTATGCTGAGATTGCAGAAGTAACCCGCGATTTCCAGAAGGCTGTCTCCGGAGCTGAGGTTATTTTTGTTACTGCTCTCTCCACCCGCCACGAGGCGCTGGCCAGTGCCATGGTTCCCTATCTGAAAGACGGGCAGACCATCCTGTTCTCTGCCGGCAGCTGCGGCTCTATCATCCTGCGTCAGGTCATGAAGGCTCAAAACTGCACTGCTGATATAGTGGTGGGCGAACTGGAAGGGAACATGTTTCCCTGCCGTATCCGTCCCAACGCCACCGGTTTTATCGGCATGCCTGGTGGCAAGCCCAAGACCATCGCCGCTTTCCCTGCAAAAGACACCGAAAAGCTCTGCGCGGTCATCGGCGAGTTCTACAAGTGCATCCCCGCAGTCAACGTCTTTGAGACCACGCTCAATGCCTCCAATATTATTGTTCACCTGGGCGGCTCCATTCTGAATACCGGGGCTGTGGAACGTACGGAAAACTTCTGCTTCTATGATCAGGGCCTGACTCCCTCTGTTCTGAAAGTGATCGAAACCTTGGGCAGTGAGCGGGACGCTATCTCTGAAAAGCTTGGCTACACAGTCCGCTCCTCTGTCGGCTTTATGAAGCAGCTGTCCGACAAGGAGCAGTTCCCGCAGTTCAACGGTTTCCGCAGTCTGGAGGGTCCCCTAACCATGCAGGACCGTTACATCTTCGAGGATGCCCAGAACGGCGCCACGTTCCTTTCCTCTCTGGCCGATGCTGTGGGTCTGTCCGCGCCTCTGGCCCGCGCCTTTGTCACCGTGGCCTCTGCCATTAACGGCAGCGATTATTATGCCAGCGGCCGCACACTGGAAAAGCTGGGCATGTCTGGAATGAATGCGGAGCAGATCAACCAGTTCCTTCAGGAGGGTTCCCTGTAAGCCTTCCGGCATACTGCATAGAAAAGAAAGGATGGAATCTCATGAAAAAGCTTGTCTCACTTTGTCTCGCGCTGGCACTGGTTCTGACTCTTGCCGCCTGCGGAGGCGGCGCCGACTCCTCCGGAAATTCCGGTGAAGCCGGTACATCCGCCCAGGAGGCCGACTATCCCACCGCAGAAAACCCCATTACTCTGAAACTGGGGCATGTGGGGCCTCCCGCGTCCTCTTTGCAGATCGCCGCTGAGACCATGGCAGACGAAATCAAGGAAGCCACCGGCGGTGCGGTTCTCATTGAAGTGTATCCGCAGTCTCAGCTGGGTGACGCCGTCGTCATGCTCGATGGTCTGTCCAACGGAACGCTGGAGATGGCCATGGTCGGCTGCAATGAGATTGCCACCATGTTGCCGGACTTCTATGCCTTCTGCCTGCCCTTCCTCTTCAGCGATATTGATGAATTCATTAATGTGGCCCGAGATCCAGAGGTGAGCGCCAAAGCAAATGAGATCATGAACAGCAAGGGTATCACCCTGATTGGATTCTCCTCTGGCGAATCCCGCGGTTACTCCAATACCCAGCACACCGTCCGCACTCCCGCCGATATTGCTGGTCAGAAGGTCCGCATCCAGGCCGGCACCATCTACGTCGATACCTTTGAAGCTCTGGGTGCCGTCCCCTCTACCATGGCCTTCTCCGAGGTTTACTCTGCCCTGCAGCAGGGCGTTGTCGACGCTGAGGACAACGGAGCCGATATGCTGACAAAGATGAAGTTTGCCGAAGTGGAAAAATATCACACCGTCCTCAACCACATGATTCAGAGCAATCCCCTGCTGATCAGCACCGAGGTGTGGAACAGACTCTCCCCTGAGCAGCAGGATGCCATCAAAACCGCCGAGGCCAATTGGGGCGACGGTTATTTGGACTTTATCCATGAGCAGCTGGACGCTTCCATCCAGTCCGCTGAGGAGGCCGGCGTGGAGATCACGGAGCTGACCGATGCGGAGTTCCAGGCCTTTAAGGACGCCACCGCCTCCGTTTACGACACTTACGTCCCTCAGATTGATCCCGCGGTGTACGAACTGGTCTGTAACAAAATCGACGCCCTGCGCGGCTGATGCAACACCAAATGGGGCGGCAACTTCTGCCGCCCCATCCTATAAAACACCCTGCCGCAAAAGACTTTGCGGTTTTACACTTCTGTGTCGCATATTGGGAGGCTTACAATTCATGAAAAAAGCACTTGAATGGTTTCGCCGATTGGAGTATATCTTACTGGTACTTCCTATGGCGTTCCTCTGCATCTGTATTGTCGTCAACATTTTTATGCGCGCCTTTTTGGACAGCGGTCTTGCCTGGCTGGAGGAACTCAGCCGCTATATCTTTGTATTCAGCACCTTCCTAGGCGCCAGCATTGCCATTGAAACAGGCCAGCACCCCAAAATGACCGCTGTGACTGATGCCCTTCACAATAAGCCCCGGTACGCCGTGCTGTTTATCGGCAACCTGTTCTGTGCCGCTCTTTCGTTTTTGGTAGCTTTCTACGGCTATCAGCAGATCCTGCGGATGATTTCCACCGGTTCTATGGCATCTTCCGTGCCTATCCCTATGTATGTTCCTTATCTCATCATCCCACTGGGGATGCTGGTGGCCGGCATCCGCTATCTGTACCTTGTGATCTGCAACGTAAAATCACTGGCCGGAAAGGCTGCTCTCCCTGATGTAACCACCCAGGAAGGAGGATCCGCCACATGATTGTAATTGTTGCGTTTTTTGTCCTGCTGTTACTGGGCATTCCTATCTCCATGGTGGTATTGGGTGCCTCTACTCTGGGCGTCATTCTTTATTCCGGTACACCGCTGCAGATTGTGGTCCAGCAGATGTTCAGCGGCCTGAATAATTATGTCCTTCTGGCAATCCCTTTCTTTATTGTTTCCGGAACCATTGCCTCCCGGGGCTCTACTTCCAAATATCTGTGCCAGGTCATGACCATCATCTTTGGCCGTATGCGCGGCGGCAGCGTGATCGCCGCCGTTGCTGCCTGTGCATTTTTTGCCGCTATCTCCGGCTCCTCTTTTGCCACCATTGTGGCCATTGGCAGCATTATGCTCCCCTCCCTAAAGGAGCAGGAATTTCCAGATGAAATGTCCATCGGCTGCATTACCGCCGGCGGCTCTATCGGCGTGCTGATCCCGCCCAGTGCTCCCATGATCGCGCTGTGCGTGGCGTTGGGCTCCTCTGTCGGCCGGCAGTTTATGGCCGGTGTAGTCCCCGGCCTCATCCTGGCGCTGGCCTGGGGCGTATATACATATGTGGTCTGCTCTATCAAGAAGTACGGCAAGCCCATTCGCTACAGCTTTTCCGAGGCTAAGGGAATCATCTTCAAGGCTATCCCCGCTCTGCTGTATCCCGTCATTATTTTGGGTAGCATCTATGGCGGTCTGGCGACTCCCACCGAATCCGCCGCCATTTCTATTGTTTACGTAATCCTGGTAGAGTTGTTTGTTTACCGGACCACCAGCTTTAAGGACTTATTCAACGCCTTTAAAAACAGTCTGGTCAATTCCGCAGGCATCACCTTCATCATCTCTGCTTCCCAGCTTCTTACATGGTTTATCACCACCCAGCGCCTGCCTGCCATTATCAGCGACTGGATCGTGACTACCATTACCTCTCCCACCGTGTTCCTGCTAGTCATCATGGGCATCTTCTTCGTTGCAGGCTGCTTTATGGAGCTGGTTGCGCTGATGATCATTCTGGGTCCCATCCTGTCTCCCACGCTGGCCTCCTATGGAGTAGACCCGATTCATTTTGGCATCATCTGCGTCATGGCCGCCCAAGTATCCTACCTCACACCTCCTTTCGGCATGAACCTGTTTGTGACTATGAATATGACCAAGCGCAGTCTCGGCTATGTGTCAAAAGCCGCCATGCCCTATCTGATTATTCTGATCCTGTGCATGCTCCTGATAGCCTTTGTGCCTGAATTTTCTCTGTGGCTACCCAATTTGATGATGGGTTCCTGACTTCCCCCTGCTGTCTTTTCAAAAGGAGAACTGCTATGCAAGGCCCCTATACCAAAACAGTAGGTCTGATTGTTCCATCTTCTGACGTCAATATCGAAGCTACCTATCATCGCTTTGCGCCGCCCGGGATCGCTGTGGCAACAAACCGTATCGCCCTGAACAGGCTGTCTGTAAAAACGCTGGAGGAGATGCTCCCGCAAACGGAACAGGCAGCGGAAGACCTGTGCCACGCCGAACCGGACATCCTGATCTCCAGTAGTCTGACGCTAGGCTGTTTTCGGGATGCCATGCTGCAAAACTGTGTGGAGCAGCGTACCGGAATTCCCTGCATTACTTCCCTTGTGGCTTTGGTCAATTTGTTGAAGCGGTTTCACCTCAACCGGCTGGCCCTGCTGACACCATATCAGGAAGAATTGAATCTCCTTTTTAAAGCCACTTTGCAGCGGCAAGGCGTGGATATTTCTTATAGTAAACAGATTGTATGTCCAGACGGGAAAGCCTGCCAGTCCATTCGGGAAATTCAGGAACTGGAGTGGACACACATCTGGAAGCAGGTTGACACAGAAGCTTTGAAGCGCTCCGGTTCAGACGTACTGCTGCTCGGCGCCTCGGGTCTGCAGGTTCCAGATAACATCCCGGCTGTTGAACAGGCGCTCGGAATTCCTCTTCTTTTGTCTGAGCAGTTTACCCTTTTATATGCGCTGGAATATCTGGACTGCTATCAGCCAATTCCCGCCTTAGGTTGGATTTTCAACGCAAAACCCTATCATCACATTAAATGAGGTGTTTTTATGATAAAGGTCGAATTGGTCTGATTCGGCCAGGCATCACGCCATCCACAGAGATGGATTTTCACAGATATCTGCCCGAAGGCATGGCTCTGGCTACCGCGGCGCTTCCCTATCAGCGCGTAACACTGAACGGCCTTTCCCAAATGTCGGATCAGGTAAAGACTTACGCCGCCATGTACCGCGGTTTTCCCTTTGATCTTCTGGTATTCGCCTGCACCACCGGCAGCATGGTGGGGGGACCCGGCTTTGACGAAACCTTGATCCGCCAGATGGGGGAAGTCAGCGGTATCCCGGCCATCACCACCAGTACAGCTCTGATGAAAGCTTTCTCCTTCCTTGGCGTGAAAAAGGTGGTCATCGTAACTCCATACAGTGATGCGCTCAATACGCTGGAGGTGAATTTCCTGGCCTCAGCAGGTTATGAGACCGCGGCCATCCAGGGGTTGGGCATTGAAGACACCACGGTTCTTCCCTTCGTCCAGCCCGAGGAATTTTACAAGCTTGCCTTGGCGCAGGATCTCTCCGGAGCGGACGCACTGTTTATAAGTTGCACAGGAATCTCCGCAGTGGAATTGGTGGAGCCCCTGGAAAAAGCCACAGGCCTTCCTGTTCTCACCAGCAATCAAGCCACTATCTGGTACGCCCTGCGCCGCATCGGATATCGGGCACCCCTGCCCGGTCTTGGTTTATTGGGCCGGAAACCATATGCGGAGAACTGAGAGCTGCGCGGCACTTCATCCAAACAAAACACATACCGGGCTGAGTAAGCTCAGCCCGGTATGTGTTTTATTATTATGTAGATCAGAAAACGATCGGGGATGTGAGCCTGCGAAGCATTGCAAGAGCGCTCCACGCCGCCAAATCCGGACCCGAATCTCCCAATCGCGTATAAAAGGCTGCCTCGCCGAATATGCCATCGCACCTTATAGTGAAGTCTACCATCTCTGCTGGAGAAACATGAACCTCTGTCCTCTCCAGATTTCCGGCGGCTAAAGCGAGAGAAATTGCCACATTCAATTGATCCGGACTGCTCCATCGCTTCTGCCGCTGTTGCGTGAAACTCGTCCGCCAGGGCATCCAGAGCCGCGTCGCTCCTGGCAGAGCCCTTTGAAAATTTCCGCTTTGTCAGTCCGGCAGTAACCTCCCCCATCATAGCAGCCGTTTCAACGACATCCAATCCCCCAATGACGCCATGGGCCAGATGAATTTGTCGGCCGTATCTTGTCGCTGCGGCCCTTGCCTGGTCATAAAACGCAGACTCTCCAAAGATACTGGTAGACAAAACGATCAAATCCGCCCCCGCCTCCAACACCGGAACGGTTATCTGTCTCACCACTCCATTTCCCGCTGACTCAATGACATATGCCGGCTTTGCCGACAGCAGCTCTTGCAGATCTGTTGTAACCAGGCACCCCAGCTCCGCTTGAAGCTTCTCCGCCTTCTCCGCTGTTTGAACCAGAACAGCGGTCAGCTCTGCACCCGGCACTTTACCTGCCATCAGGCCGTCGGCAATGACATGTCCCAGCCTGCCGCAGCCTGCAAGGCAAACTTTCTTCATGGTTTCTCCCTTCTCTAACAGGATACAGCCGTCATTATTTGTTCGATCTACGCCAGATCTTCTGCTGCTGTGCAGCGGCAATCAATTCCTCCCGGAAATCCGGGTGGGCAATGGCGATAATCTTCTCCGCCCGCTCCCAGGTGGATAACCCGGAAAGACGCGCTGTCCCGTACTCTGTAACCATAGTGGGGGCTTGAGTCCGTGGCGTGGTAATGACATCACCGTCTGTAAATTTGGGTAGAATCCGGGAGTGCTTTTCGCCCTCTTTATCCGTAAAAGTGGAAGGCA
>ERZ772816.3058-NODE-3058-length-9820-cov-4.931592_pt1 | contig 9820 bp, 10 predicted proteins | sample MGYA00511359_ERZ772816 | MGnify/ENA primary metagenome ERZ772816 (study PRJEB29015, sample SAMEA2737710) | human gut metagenome | biome: human gut; feature: human-associated habitat; material: faeces | place: China | collected 2012 ...
ATCTGGAAACCAGTGACTATCAGGTGCTCTGCGCGGAAACCTGTGCGCTCGGCATAATGATGTACGCCTCCCATCGTCCGGATCTCATCGTTCTGGATCTCGGCCTGCCGGATCGGGATGGTTTGGACTTGATTCAGAAAGTCCGGGAATCGGACACTGTGCCCATCATTGTGCTCTCCGCCCGTTCCAACGAGCGGGATAAGGTGGAAGCCCTGGATCTGGGGGCGAATGATTATATCACCAAGCCCTTTGGCACGGAGGAATTGCTGGCCCGTATCCGCGCCGTTCTCCGCAGTCATCGGCACAGTGAAGAGGAAGAAAGCTCCCCCGGCGGAAAATTCCACCTTCAGGATCTGCTGATCGACTATGATACGCGGCAGGTCTTTGTTGGCAAAGAGGAGATTGACCTGACTCAGACGGAGTACAACATCATGGCGTTTCTCTCCGTCCATGCGGGAAAGGTGCTGACGTATGCCGCCATCATCCGCTCGGTCTGGGGGTATTCAGACTATGGCAGCGTCAAGAAGCTGCAAGTCAACATGAAGAACATCCGCAAGAAAATGGGCGTGACGCCCGGTGAAAAGCGCTACATCATCAACGAGCTTGGCGTCGGATACCGTATGCTGGCGGAGGATGAGGCATAGCGCTGCCAAAGTTCTGCGCCGCTTGACAGGCGTGGTACAATACAAATGAGCTTTTTCCGTTTCTATACCAAACGGAGAAGGCTCATTTTTGTTTGGAGGATCAAAAATGAAGAGAACATTCAGCACGGAGCTTGCCTATGTATTCGGCATCGTATTTGTCGCGCGGGGCGTTGTCCTGATGGAAAAGGCTGACTTCGGCGTGTCCATGGTGGTTGCGCCTGCATACCTTCTTTACCGTTGGCTGTCTCCCGTGTGGAGCTTCGTCACCTTCGGCATGGCGGAATACTGCTTGCAGGCTGTGCGCGCTGATCAACGGCTATGTCATCGGGCGATTCTCCGCGTTCTATGAAGAGCACTGGACATTTTGCGACCGCTTCCCATGGCGGAAATATTTCGCACCGGACACTGCGACGCAAACGAACGCAGAGTGAAACGCCTTGTATCTCGCCACGCTGGTGCGCAGATAAAAAAGCTGCCCTGCTTGTGCGCAGGGCAGCTTGAATATTCTTAGTAATGTTGCAGCAGGCGATTTTCGCAACTGCGTATCGTCGGTTCCTCTACGCCATTTTTACGCCATTTCTGCGTGGGGATGCGTAGGGAAATAGGAACTTTTATGTTTTGACTTCATCCGAAAATGCCTGTCCTATCAAGCTTTATCGGCATTTGTGCGTTTGCGGAGAGTTTCAGAAACAGGCTCGCTTTCGACAATACCTAATTTCATAGTTTTTCGCTCTCCTTATGCTTTAGAGGCGGCAGAGCCGCCAGTTTTACCGGATAAAGGCGCCCCGGCAGGCCGATGCCCACCGAGACGAAGCGTAAAATCGCCGGAAGGACAAGCTGTCAGGCGTGTTTACCCTTGCTCATTACTGATATTATCATACCATGTCGGCGGCAGATGCACAATAGGAAAAAGGCTCCGGCGGCGCAAAATCTCCTCCCCCCCGGCACAGACGGGGGCAGGAAAGCCCTGCGGCCCGTCTGGGCCGCAGGGCTTTCTCCCGATGAAGCTTAGTCCTTCTTATTCTTGCGCTTAGTGACAAGCAGCACCACCAGCACGATGATGCCCACACCAGCCACAGCCAACACAACCCACAGGGCGGTCACGTTGCTGCTGTCGCCGGTGGCGGGGGGATCGGGCGTAGTGGGCTTCTCCGGCTGGGTGGGCTGGAAAGGCTCACCCGGCTTGCCCGTCTCCTCATACCGCAGCAGGGAGATGTCCGCCCCCAGGCGGATGGTCTTGCCGGCGAAGTCAGTGGTATTGCTGTTCACCAGCTCTGCCACACCCGCCAGCTGCCGGGCGGTGGTGATGGTGAACTCGGTATCCGTCCCGTCATACCACGAGAGATCCACTGCCCCGTCCCAGCGGGTGGCGGAGAAGTATTCCACCATGACCTGCTCTTCCGTTACGCCCTCCGGCAGGGTATAGGCGTAGCCGGAAGCCGTCTCGGTAAAGGCCGCTCATTGCCTTCGCCGTCCGTATAGTGGATGGTGGCAACGTCATAGCCTTCCCGCCGCTCTGCCTGCACCTGTCCGTCCAGAGCCGAGACCGGCATCACCAAACTCAGCACCATGCACAAAGCCAGCAGCAGCGCCGATACACGCTTCCTGTGCTGCTTTCTGTGCAGGTCCCTTCCTCGCTGAAAATTTTTATATGCAGCCCCACAGGGCATGATATACAGCTTCACGGCTTGGCCGGGTCATAGACGCAGCTGCGGACCGTGCCGCCGGTGACCGGCACCTGCGCCACCGTCAGGGGGATACGGTACAGGGTGTGCAGCAGCTCCTCCGTCAGCATCTCCTCCACCGGGCCGCAGGCCGCCACCGTGCCGCCGTGGAGGGCCAGCACATGGGTGGCGAAGCGAAGGGCGTGCTCCGGATCATGGGTGGACAGCAGCACCGTGTAGCCCTGCTCCGTCAGGCGGCGCACCTGCTGCAGGAGCCTGAACTGGTTGCCGTAATCCAGATTGGCGGCGGGCTCATCCATCAGAAGGATCCTCGCCTGCTGGGCCAAGGCCCGTGCAATGAGGGTCAGCTGCCGCTCGCCGCCGGAAATGCGGCGGATGCCCCGGTCTGCCAGCGGGGCGATGCCCACCAGCTCCATCATGCGCTGCGCCGTCTCCAGCTGCTGCCGTCCCGGCTGCCGCAGAGGCTCCAGCCCTCCGGCGGCGCCCATAAGCACCGTGTCCCGGACGGTGTAGTCGAACAGCGGCTGGCTGGACTGGGGGATATACGCTGCCAGGCGGGCCAGCTCCCGCCGGGGCAGATGCCGCACGTCCCGCCCGCACAGGGAGATGCTCCCCTGATAGTGGGGCAAAAAGCCCAGCATACAGCGGAACAGGGTGCTCTTCCCCGCCCCGTTGGGTCCCAGCACTGCCACCAGCTGTCCGGGCTCGGCCCGGAAGCTGACATCCCGCAGCACCGGGTGAGTGCCGTAGGAAAAGGAGAGTCTCTCCACGTCAATGCTCATGCCGTCGCCCTCCCGTGATGATGAGATACAGAAACAGCGGCGCTCCCACGAAGGCCGTCAGGATACCCAGAGGCAGCTCACCGGTGGTCACCAGCCGAGCGATGTCATCCACCGCCAGCAGGAAAGCCGCTCCAAACAGGGCCGCCGCCGGGATCAGCCGCCGGTAGTCGTAGCCGAACAGCATACGACAGAAGTGGGGGATCACCAGACCCACCCAGCCGATCATGCCGGACACCGCCACACTGGCGGTGGTCAGCAGCGTGGCGCACAGGATCACCACCAGACGCAACGCCCCTGTCCGCACGCCCATGGACTGAGCCTCCTCCTCCCCCACCGTCAGCAGGTTCATCCGCCAGCGCAGGAGAAACAGCGGCAGCAGTCCCACCGCCACCGGCAGCACCAGAAAGCGCACGTCCTCGGCCTTGATGGAGCTGAGGCTGCCCATGAGCCAATAGGTGATGGCGGGCAGCTGCTGCTGGGTATCCGCCACCAGCTTGATAAAGGACGTCCCGGCGGAAAACAGGGAGGAGATCATCATACCCGCCAGGATCAGCGCCACCGTGGGGTCTGAGCGGGACAGACGGCTCACCAGCCACGCCGCTGCCACGGCCAGCAGACCGAAGCAGAAGGCGGACAGGGAGATGCCGAAATACCCGGCCCCCAGCAGGATAGCCAACGCTGCGCCGAAGCCTGCGCCGGTGGAGGCCCCCAGAATATCCGGCGACACCATGGGGTTGCGGAACATTCCCTGATAGGCCGTGCCGGAGACGGCCAGCGCCGCACCCACCAGCGCTGCCGCCGCAATGCGGGGCAGACGGATGGCAAACACCACCTTCTCGTCGCTGACGGACCAGTCCGCAGCGCCGCCGGTGAGCCTTGTCCACAGCATATGCAGGAGCTTGTCTACGGACAGACCATAGCGCCCCACCAGCATGGAGCCCAGCAGAAGCAGCAGGCACACACCTCCCAGCAGGAGAAAGTGCCGCCGGTAGGTCCTCCCGGTCATCAGCTTCTCCATGGGTCAGTTCCCCGCCGCATTGGGGACGATGTAATAGGTGCCGGTCTTGGCATCATAGTACACCTCCCCGCCGCTCTCCCAGAAGCTCCGCCAGCCACCAGCCCAGAGAAAACACGGAAAACGCCAACAGCAGCAGGCAGATCACCACCGGGATCTCCATGGCGCTGGCTGCTGCCCGCAGGATATTGTGAAACAAGGTGCTCATTTATTCGTCCCTCTCTTTTTTGAAATACAGCACCCGTGCGCCGCCGCCGGGTTCGCCGGTAATGCGGCCCTGCTGGCCGGTCTGTCCATTGGATTGACTGCCGCCGGGGGCAGAGGGGTCTGTCCCTCCGGCGGAGGGCTTGCCGCTGGCCTCCGCCCTTCCCGGCAGCAGGCATACCGCCGTCAGGCAGACCAGCATCCACAGGGTCAGCCGCCGCAGGCGGATACTGCACTTCTTCCTCGCAGGTTCTCCTCCCCGTATGGGGTCACGTCCGCAGGGTGGATCGGCTCAGCATCCCGGCCGCCTCCTCCGCCGACAGGTCATAGTGCCAGAACAGTCGGTAGTACTCCTGTGCCACAGCCGTCATGTCGTAGTCATACAGCTGGGGGTACAGCAGATTCCCCAGCCACCAGATGCCCAGCACCCGGTTCACCGACGGCGGGGAACTCATCCAGTCGTAGGGCAGGCCCGGTATCTCGTAGTACCGCCCCTGCTGCACGGCGGTGAGACCCGCCCAGTCCCCTTCCGTCAGGGTATCGTAGGGGCCGCCGGAGGACAGCAGAATAACATCCGGCTCCACGGCGTATACCTCCTCCAGACTGACGGTGGTACCGCCGCCCCGGTTGGTAACTTCTTCCGGGATGATGGCGTTCACCGCTCCCACAAGGTCGATGACATCCGCCTGTACGGACCCGGCTGCGTTGCAGGCAAGGCCCGTGGAGCCGGTGCCGAAGAGCACCTTGAGTCGCTGAGACTCCGGGATTTTTGCGGCGTTGGTCTGGGCCATGGTGACAGTGCGGTCAATGAACTGCGCCAGTTCCTCCGCCTGCTCCTGCCGCCCCAGAATGTCCCCCAGCATCCGGTAGGCCGCCGCCATATCATCCAGATCCGCTTCGATGAAGATGGTGGGGATGCCCGTCTGCTTCTGAATGGTGTCCATGTCCTTGGCGATGCTGTCCTTGGCGTCGCCCAAGTCGATAATGAGCTGGGGCTGGGCGGCGATGAGGGACTCCATATTCAGGCTGGCCTTGCTGCCGTAGAATTGGCCGAAGGTGGGCAGATACCGCATCTCCTCCGGAAAATAGGACATCTGTGCCGTGCTGGGGCTGCTGCTGAGCCCCACCAGCAGGTCATAGGCCACCGGCATCAGGATCATCTGGGCTGTGGAGCCGCTGGGTGCGATGCGTGTGATCTCGGCAGGGATCTCCACCTGCCGTCCGGCGGAGTCGGTGATCATCCGGGTCTCCACCCCTTTCAAGGGGTCGTAGCCCGTCTGCTTGCCGCCGCAGCCAACCAGCAGGCACAGGCACAGCGCCAGTACCAGCGATATCCACCGCTTTCCACTCGTTCTCTTCACCGTTTTTTCCTCCGTTATCCTCATTTGCATATCACGCTCGCCGAAAAGAGCGCCGCACCATGGCGGCAGTCTTTTCTATTGTAAGTTTATTGTACCATCTGCCCCGGCAAAAGAAAATAGCCTTTTCGCAAAGCAGAACATAATTCCGTATGGCGGAACGCCCTACGCATGATAGCCCAGCTCCCGGCTGAGACTCCCGGCGGCGGCGCAGACCATGTCCACCGCCTCCTCGAACTCCCCGGAGGTAACATGGCGAAACAGGCCCACCACCGTCAGGGTGTAGCGCATCTGCCCCTCCCGGTCGAACACCGGAGCCGACACGGACCGCAGGCCGATCTTGTACTCGCCGTTTTCGATGGCGCAGCCCTTCCGGCGGATGTGTTCCAGCTCCTCCAGCAGATCCGGCAGGGTCACGATGGTATGGGGGGTAAAGGGATCCATGCCCTGACCGTTCATCAGATAGCGCACCGTGGCATCCGGCAGCTGGGACAGCAGCAGCTTCCCCTGCGACGTGGCGTGAAGGGGCGTACGGCCGCCGATCTCCGAGGCCACCTGAATCCCCGTGCCGCTGACCCGCTGGTCGATGACCACGATGTTGCTGCCCTCCACGCAGGAGAGCAGGGCCGTATACTGAGTCTGTTGGGCCAGCCGCTCCAAATGGGGGCGGGCGCAGCGGGTGATCTCCCACGCAGCGGACACGCCGCAGCCCCACTCGAACAGCTTTGTCCCCAGATAGTACCGGCCATCCGACTCCTGCCGGATGCAGCCGTAGCTCCGCAGGGTGGCCAGCAGCGAGTGGATGGTGCTCTTGGGGTAGCCGGAGGCCTGACTCAGCGCCTGAAGGGTCATGGGGACCCGGCTCCGGTTCAGCAGCTCCAGCAGCTCCAGCGCCTTGCCCAGCGACCGCACGTTTCCTTTTTCCTGCGGCATCATACGTCCTCCTTCCGCCGGGGGATGGGCCGGAAGTCCGGCTTTCCCGGCAAGCTGCCGGGCAGCCCTCGCTCCATAGGCGGCGGAGACGGCACCTCGTCGTCCCGCTCCCCGGCATAGAAGGCCCGGTTGTTCTCCACCAGCTCCGCCAGCGTCACCGGACGATAGCGGTTCACATCCACCCCGGCATTCAGCACACGGGGCAGCTGCCGCAGCAGCTCATAGTCCCGGCCCCGCCCGTGGTGGAGGTGTCCGTGGATCATGTAGCCCCGCTTGTGGTACAGCATGGGATAGTGGCACAGAAGGATGTGGGTCTCCCCGTCGTCGATCTCGTTGAAGTCCGTCACCGTCTCGAACCAGCGGTACAGCCGCCCGGCGTCCTCATAGCCGGTGTCGTGGTTGCCACGGATCAGGTGCTTATGGCCCGACAGCCGCTCCAGCAGCTCTCCCGGCACCCGGCCGCCGTTCCAGCCGATGTCTCCCACCAGATAGACGGTGTCCTCCGGACCCACGGTGTCGTTCCAGTTTTTCACCAGCGTCTCATCCATCTCCTCTACGGTGGCAAAAGGCCGGGAGGGAAGCAGCGGTGCATAGTGAAAGTGCAGATCGGCGGTATAGTAGATCATGGCGTCCTCCCTTCCCCGGCGGATATTTTTCTCTATCATATCGTCTCCGCCGGTCTGCGTCAAGCGTTCATTCCGTATGGCGGAATTTTTCTACGTTTTTCCGGCCTCAGATTCCGCTATGCCGTCGAAATGACCAATTCCCCGGAAATGGGCCAGCGCAGCCCATCGGGAAAAGCCTCCGTTTCCGGACAGAAAAAAGAGCGCCCCGCGGGTAGTGGCGCATAAGACAGGTTTATAAGGTTTAGAGAGAACAGCGTGGCGGAAGTCACGCTGTTCTGCTTTTTGATGCGTGCGTGAGCATTTCGGCAATGATGCTCTCCGGCAGGAAACCAATGCAGGCAAGGCTGATATGCACATCTTGCACTCGCTGCCCGCTGCTCTTATCCGGCGCGGAAACATAGGCCCTGTTCACAAGATCATGCAGCGCAGCGGGCGTCAGTTCCTGCAAGTTGTGGTATTTCTTCGCCCGGAGGATGAACTGCTCAATGCTGTCGGCTTCTTCCTCCTGCTGGGCAATCTCTTGTTCCAGAAGCTGCATTTTCTCCGTCAGCTCTGTTTGCTCATTTTCATAGTCGGCGGACAGCTTTCAAATCGGCTATCATTGATTTTGCCGGAGATATTGTCCTCATAGAGTCGTTTGAACAGACGGTCAAGCTCTTCCATCCTGCGCTGTGCCTGCGTGAGCTGTCTGCGCTTTGCGGCGAGTTCTTTCTTGAAGTCCTCCTTGCGCTTTGCACCCAACTTATCCCGGAACAGATCCTCGCAATCGGAGATATACCAAAGCAGGATTTGCAGAAATTTCAGCACGCCCTTTTCCAGAACGACCGCACGGATGAAGTGCGTTCCGCACACGTCTTTTCCCTTCTTGCGAGAGGTAGAGCAGACGAAATGATCCTGTCGTTCTTCAAAGTCCTGCGAGGTGCAGTAGTACATTTTTCTCCGCAATCGGCACAGTAGGCAACGCCAGAAAAGAGGTTGCTCTTGCCCGTTCTTGCCGGTCTGCGTTTGTTGTGGCGAAGCTCCTGTACCCTCTGAAAGGTGTCCTCATCCACGATGGCTTCGTGGGTGTTGTGGAATATCTTCCATTGCTCCGGTGGATTCTCGATGGTCTTCTTGATTTTGTAGGACTGCCGGTGCGTTTTGAAGTTCACGGTATGCCCGCAATACTCCATCCGTTCCAGAATTGCAGCAACGGTACTGCCGTTCCAGTTGTAAGGATTGTCAGGCAAAGCGCAGCGGACTTTTCGTTTTTGCCTGTCCTGATAAACGGTGGGCGTCAACATATGATCCTCTTTCAGCATCCGGGCAATCTGCGTCGGACCGTTCCCGTCCATGCAGAGGGAAAAGATGCGCTTGACCACCTGTGCCGCTTCCAGATCGACGAGCCAATGCTCTGAATGATCCGGGTCTTTGACGTAGCCATACGGCGGAATTGTCGTCAGGTGTTCGCCGGATTCTCCCTTGAGCCGGAGTGGGGTACGCACTTTCTTGCTGCCGTCCCGAACGTAGTATTCGTTGATAATGTTGACGAACGGGACGAACTCATTGTCTTGCTGGTTGGCACTGTCCACACCGCTGTTGACGGCAATGAACCGCACGTTATTCTGTGGGAATGTGATCTCGGTATACATCCCAACTTCCAGATAATTTCGACCGATGCGGCTCATGCCCTTCGTGATGACCGTGCCAATCTTCCCTTCTTCCACCAGCGCCATCATGCGCTGCCAATCCGGTCTTTGAAAGTTCGCGCCCGTGTAACCGTCATCCACAAAGAACTCCGTATTGCGGAAGCTGTGTTCCTTTGCATATCGGCTGAGATAGGCTTTTTGATTCACAATGCTGTTACTGTCGCCCTGTGATTCATCGTCACGGGACAGGCGGCAATACAGCGCAGTAATTTTGTCAGACTGCTTCATAGCAGATTCCTCCATCATCAGAGGACAGTCTGCCAAGACAAGGTTGCTGTTGGTCACGATCACACACTCCCCTCGGAGTCGATCAGCTTCACCGCCTTTTCGGGAAGAGTGTGCGTTCCGTCAAAACTGGCAGTAAAGCGGTAGATGGTGTTTCCTTCTTTCAGGCGTATCGTGATCTGCGGCAACTCCTGCCAGAGAGGAACGAGGGCACTGCGGCTGCCGTCCGATTCCACTTGGGCGTTACGTTTCTTGTTATCCATTTGCACCTTCCTTTTCATTCAGATTTCCGAGCATTGCCGCATGAATCTCCCGGAGCAAAGTGCGTGATATGACCTATTGCTATTCAGTATATCACGACAATTTCCGGGATTCCACTGGGCAATGTACAGGGATTCACAGGAGAATTACGGGCAGTTCGCCGGGTCGCACAGCCGCCCGTGCCAGTCAAGGAATCGGCTTCGCCTCGCTGCGTGTCCTTGACAGGCTCGTTCGCCTGTGCAAGCCGGTAATCAAGGCGGCGATGCCACCATTTTCCAATGAAAATCAGCTGCGTTCCAAGACTTTTTTAATCTCTCAGCCTAATTATAACAAGAACAAACGTTCGAGTCAATGCGATTCTTAGAGGAATAGCAAGCACAGCAAGTGTAGCTACACTTG
>ERZ772816.3076-NODE-3076-length-9771-cov-5.453067_pt1 | contig 9771 bp, 6 predicted proteins | sample MGYA00511359_ERZ772816 | MGnify/ENA primary metagenome ERZ772816 (study PRJEB29015, sample SAMEA2737710) | human gut metagenome | biome: human gut; feature: human-associated habitat; material: faeces | place: China | collected 2012 ...
TCATTACCGGAAAGCAAAATGAGATCAATACCTCGGAATACGCGAAGGAGAATGCAAAGCGCTCGGACGCAGTCCGGCAGTTTGCCATTGACTGGTATCTGAAAGCGGAGCAGGAACAGATGAAACAGGGAGAAAACGCATATTCGGATGAGCAATATGATCATGCGCTCTATCTTGCGATCCAGAAAGCGGAGGACTATCTGCAGCCGTTTTTCAAGTATGATCTGGGAAAAATCTATGCGATCGCCTGGGACAGCGAGGAAAAGGGCGGGCTTGACGGGGATAGGACAACTCTGGCGGTCCGGAAGGAAAACGGACAGGCACAGGAAGAGGCAGCGTCAGCGGTATCGAAGTATCTTCCTTACGGAGAATATGTAATCGTGGAGGAACAGCCCCATGCGCCGGAGCTTCTTGACTTTAAGAATAGGCATTATGAGATCGATGCGCCGAAGGAGATATTTCTTCCGGTGGCAGGCGGACAGATTGAGGCTGGAGATGACTGGAAGGAGAAGTATGTATACAGGACTGCAGATTCTCCGTGGGATCTTGCAAAAAAATATCTGATACGCTTTAACGAGGAGTCGGCGGAAAACCAGAAACAGGAACTTCGGGAGTATGTGATATGTGCCCACAGCAATGATGGGGATTTTGAAGTCTATCCGTATGGACTTTCTGAGAAAAAGAGAGCAGGTCATTACGAACCTTACGGGAATGAGACGGTAAAGCAGTACTATCATTATCGGTCGGACAGTGAAAATGGAGCGAAGAGAGAGGGAAAGGAGACGATGACAGGTGTAAAGACTGCCTATGACGGGGAATATGCGCCGATGCTTATTCCATGGAGTATTGTGGATCCGAATCAGGAAAAAGAGGGTACGCTCTGGACCGGTTATGGGGAAAAGACATTTTTGAACCGAAAGTATTTCTCAAATCTGAGAATTGAGAAGCTTGACGCAGAAACTGGAGAGCCGATCCTTCATGATGACGCGGTATTTGGAGTCTATCGGGCGGAAAGAAATGAGGCGGACGACGGGGATGGTGCCGTGCGATGCTATACGGCGGATACGATGATCCTCGGAAGCCGGTATTTTCTTGAGGCAATGGGGGCAAAGGGAATCCGGCCATTTGCGAGAAAGGCAGCCGGGGCCGGAGAGCTTTTCTATGGAACGGTTCCTGCCGGAACACCGATCTGTCAGGAGAGTGACCTGGTAAGTTTTACGGATAAAAATGGGCTGCAGACAGGAACACTCATGGCGATCCCGACGATTCGGGATATCGAGGAAAAGGGGATTCTCCAGGCAGTTGGATACGCAAAAACACCGAATCCGCTTCCTGCGGGGGTTTATGTGCTGGCAGAGGTGAAGCCGCCGGCCGGGTATGTGCGTTCAGGACCTGTGGCAGTAGAGATTTACAGTGACCGGATCTTGTATTCCGGAGGCTGGACAGAAGGAAAAACGGCGGCAGCAGTTTACGGGTACGAGCAGGATCCAGATGGAATCCACCCGGAAAATGTCACGGATACTGCCAGAATATATGCGGAAAATACCGCAACAATTCTGGAAATTTCAAAAACAAAGGCAATAGACTCAATTCGTGGAATGAAAGTATCAGGGCGAGTGGAAGGAACGATATCGGAACTTCGTGCACAGTACGGGCTTGAGAATCTAGATCTTGCCTACAATCATGCAGGTACATACCAGGGATTTGGCTGGAAAAAGGGGACTCTGGAGATGCTGGAGCAGAGGAAACGCGGCGGAGAACGGGTGGAGATTGTCTATGAGAATGGAATCTTTCAGGGTTATGGTTATGTGACGAGAAAACTGGAGGCGGCAGATCATCAGAATCCGTATGTAACAGGAGCCAAGCTTGCACTTTACGATGCGATCCGGGTCAATCAGACCGGGGATTCACAGGATCATGCATTTGAAGGTGTTGAGGTCACAAGGGACAGAAACGGAAATGTGACAGATATTGTTGTAAAAGAGGGATATGCCGGAGAAAAGCTGGAATTTTCCCGGGACAGAGCGTCAGTAGATGAGATGCGGGGAGAAGATACCTGGGAAATCAAGACAGTGAAGCGAAGGGATACACCGGTCTTATTCTATGATCTTGGAAATCTTGATGTGATAAAAAAGGGAAAAGACGGGACTTTCTACGGCTATGACCGGGAAGGACGGCAACAGAAGATCACCTTTGATACAGAATCGATCTATGCGTTGAAAAACGGACAGCCGGTATTTGAAATATCGGGAGGCGATTTTACAAAACTTGTGTATGACCGGAAATCGAAGGTATTTACTGCAACGGATCCGGAGACCACACTGTTTCATCTCGATGGATCTTTGTGCAGGGATGCGGAGGTTGATGCCTACACAGGCCTGGCATATGTGAAGAAGACAGAAATCGGATCGAATGGAAGAGAACAGCAGGTATTCTATGTATGGCCCGTGGTAAAGGAAACAGACACCGCGGGAAATCTGACTGGAAGAAGAAAAATACTGACGGGAAGACCGGCGGAGATCATGGAAGGAAGTGAGAATGCCTATATTACGGGAACATGGAACACGGAAACAGGGGTTTTTGAAAAATGGATGGAACCGGTTCTCGATGAGTTTGGCCTGGTGAAATATTATCCGGAGAGCGGAGCTCTGTATAAAAAGGGTGAGCCGGTCTATGACCGGGATGGGGACTATGTGACATACCGGTATGAGGAGCTTCTGGAGATGGAAAACCGGGCTGCGTATCATTTAAATGAGAGAGAAAAGCTGCTTGATGTGGGAGATCCGGAGAATGAGGCGGATGACGTGCCGCTAAAGCACAGGAAAGGAGAGTCCTATCTGATTCCAAATGTGTGGATCAGCGGCGAAAAAACGATTCAGGATGGACGGATGGATGAAAGTACGGACGGACAGCCGGACCTTTTAAGGCGGGTGATCCCGGGCAGCTATATCCTGGAAGAACTGGAAGCGCCGGATGGCTATGTCCGCACATTTCCGTCAGCAGTGGAAGTGAAGGAGACGAATGAGGTCCAGAGAGTACTCCTGTCGGATGAAAAAACAAAGGTGGAGATCGCAAAAATCGACGGAACAGAAGATTACCGTCAGAAGGTAGAAAACCGCACAGATATGGAGACAAGTGAAACAAGCACAGAGATCCGGGGCACATACAGCCAGACCTTTGTAACAGGGGCGAAGCTTGCGCTGTTTAAGGTAAAGCGGGTAAATACTGCCGATCAGGATAAATATCCTAAAGGATATTATTTCGTGAAGACAGAGGAGACACCGGCTGTGTGGAACTCGGAAGATCCTGTGGATAACCGTAAAGCTTCAGTCACTGCAATGTGGATAACGGATGAAAAACCGAAATATTTTGAAGGAATTCCTGTAGGTGATTATATTCTGGAGGAACTGGAAACACCGGGTGGCTACATTCCTGCATCCATGGAGATTACAGTGGAGGAAACAGGAAATCTGCAGAGCTTTGTGTTGAAAGACGATCATACGAAGCTGGAGGTCTTTAAGCTTGAGAGAAATGCATCCGGGGAGAAAGAGCCGTTATCCTGGCCTGCCGCAGCAGAGTTTGTCCTCTGTGAGGCAGTTCTGGATGAGAATGGGGGAGCAAAGACGGAAAACGGCGCTTATCTGTACCGGAAAGACCGAATCGTGGACAGTTGGAAGGCGGATGATCTGTCGGAATATGTTCCGGCGATTCCAGAGGCGTATGAAAAGATGTTTGGACAGTATGGAAATGAATTCCGGCAGTTCTCGTGGAAAAAGGAATTTCAGGGAAGAGTCTCTTCAGGAGATGCCAGACTTCTGGAGGATATGGCGACGGAAAACAGAAAAATCATCACACAGATCTGGGAATTATCGGATGGAAGCAGAATGCGGGTCTCAGTCACAGTTGATGGAGATCCGAAAAGATTAACATCCGACGGTCAGCTGTCACCGCGGTTTGAATACCAGTTCCGCTATCATGACAGATCATCCGAGAGGTATCCGGGAATGACCAGTTATGATATGAGAGCCGGTCTGCACCGAATTGACCGGATCCCGGAAGGAAAATATGTACTTCTTGAGACGAGAGTTCCGGACGGTTATCAGGGAGCGGAACCGATCCTTATCACGGTAGACCAGACGGAGAATATCGTCCGTTATGAGGTGGAAAACAGACGGGAACCAGAAGAAAAGATAGCATGTGGCAGGATCAGGATCCGAAAGACAGATGCGGAAGATAAAGAATTGAAACTTTCCGGGGCATGGTTTGAGGCGGTCTGCGTACAGACGGGAGAAAAGACGGTATTTATGACAGGTTCGGACGGAATTGCGCTGTCACCGGAGCTCCCGATCGGTTATCTGAAAAATGGTGCCTGGGTCATGTACGAGTATGAGGTTCAGGAGATCCAGTCTCCACCCGGATATGGGTGTTCTGAAGAGACGTTTTCTATCGTATTTGACAGGGAAAAAGAAGCGGTGATCCAGTTGTATGAACTTTCGATTACGAATAAAAAGACGAGAGCACAGTTCAGCAAGTTAGATATGGCGACGGGAGAAGAACTGCCTGGAGCGTCCCTGGAGTTAAAAACGGTGGATGGAACGGTCATCGATTCCTGGATATCAGGAAAAACTCTGCATTTTGTGGATGGAACGCTGACAGCAGGAGAGACGTATATCCTGACGGAGATATCTGCGCCGGATGGGTATGAGATCGCTGATTCCATCAAATTTACAGTGCCAATAGATGGAAGCTTTATAAAAATCGAGATGACAGACCACAGAAAAATACCGGACGAGCCGGAAAGACCTACTGAACCGGAGCTGCCGACAGAGCCCGCCGAATCTGAGACAACGGCGCCAGCGGAGACTCCGACAGCGCCGAAGGAACCGGAGACGTCTGAGAGACCGTCAGAGCCGGAACAGCCAACAGCGCCCACTCCGCATGACAAACCGAAGAAACCGGTGGAGGCAGAGTGGACAGAACCGGAATCGGAGGAGGAATCGAAACAAGAACGGGACCGAGAAAAGACGTATGGCAGGATTACGGTACGCTATGAGCGGGAATTTTCCGGCAGCACAGAGGGGCGAGTCCGTCAGAAGGACAGGACAAGTCTCAGGACCCCGGAGACTGGCGATACCCGGAGACCGGAAATTGCGGTATTTGGTCTGTTTATCGGATTCCTTGGTCTTTGGTATCTGCATATAAAGAAGGAGGAAAATGAGAGAAAAGAAGAACGTAAGGATAAAAAATGATGGGAGCCGAATATTCCGGCTTCCTGTCAAAAAAATTTCCGGTTTTTTAGGAAGTGTGATGTTTCTGTCATGTCTGGCATTTCCGCTGCCTACGTTTGCAGAGGAAACACTTTTCACGGAAGAGGCAGCATCTGGAAATAAAAAATCAGAAGAAAAAGAGACTTTGATCTATGAAAGCCCCATATTTACGGATGGAGGTGAGGCATTCATACCGGAAGAGACAAGGAGCGAGGGGGAAAAGGAATACCGGTTGGTATCAAAACGAATCAGAAATGCGAAAAAAGCCGGAGAAATAACATATGCCCAGGTGACAATTCCCTATGACCTGGAAGGTGATGATACGGTGCCGGAGACGGCAGACGTTCCGCTTATCGATGAGGAGTCCGGCACAGAGTTTGAGCGGGAACTTTCTCTTGTAGATGTGGAAGAGACGTCGAGAAGCTGGTCGGATACCTTTTCCTTTTCTGTGACGGTATCTGGATACGGGGCAGATTCGTTCTATTTGGGAGATATGGAGATTCCTGGCGATGCAGATCTTGCTGATTATGGAGAAAAACTTTTAGAACTTGCAGGGTTGTCCCGGGTATATTATCGGGTGAACCGGGTGGAATGGGACGGAGAACCTTATATGGATGGGGAGGTGATGTTCAGAAATGCGACTGCAGGCGGAAGTAAGCTGATTCGAAATGTAAAAGCAAAATATGGAGGTCAGATCCGAACACCGGATCTGGAAGGAAAGCAGTATATTGGAATTTATGAGGAAGTTCTTCCAGAAACGGAAAATAAGACAGAAAACGCACCCGAGGCAGAGATCGTAAGTCGGGCAGAAGAAGAAACGGATCCCCCAGATCTTTTGAGAACCAGTCTGGCGGAGCGGATCATAGAATGGCTGGAGAGCCATGTCACAACGATAACGGTCAGTATCGGGATCCTGTTCTTTTTAGCAGCGGGAATCTGGTTATTCGTGAAGACAGGAAAAAAGCCAGGGCGTCAGTCACCCTAGCTTTTCCTGCCAGTCTTTTTCCTTAAAACCAGTGAGAACAAAGGAATCGCCGATAACTAACGGACGCTTTACAAGCATTCCGTCTGTTGCGAGCAAGGCAATCTGCTCTTCTTCGTTCATTGTCGGGAGTTTATCCTTCAATCCCATGGATTTATAGATAAGTCCGCTGGTGTTAAAGAATTTTTTTAACGGAAGTCCGCTCTTTTTATACCATTCTGTCAGTTCCTCCGCAGTGGGATTGTTCTCCTTGATGTGGCGGCTGGTATAGGATACGTTATGCTCATCAAGCCAGCGCTTTGCCTTCTGACAGGTAGAACAGGGTGGATACTCTAGAAAAAGAATACTCATAGTGAAAAACACCTCCATGGGCTTAGTATAATGGATTTTTGCGGAGAATACAATGAGAAGGAAAAGAATTGAAGGGAGATTGCTGCGGTTCCCAGGATAGGACTGACGGGAAGAAGACATTCTGTAGAGTATGTGTTAACGTCGGGAAGTTCTAAAGAAACGGCAATCGCAGGGCATAGAAGAAAAACATGGATATATTGATTTTCCTCTCAGAATTCATGGTTCCGCTCACGGTATTTTATATCGTTGGTTCCGGAATCCTCGCAAAACGGCCGGTATTCGACGATTTCCTGGATGGTGCAAAAGAAGGAATGCGGACAGTGGCGGATGTACTTCCAACCTTGATCGGACTGATGACTGCGGTGGGAGTATTGAGAGCTTCCGGGATTCTGGAGGTATTATCAGAGCTTCTGAAATTCCCAGCCGCACTCTGCCATATCCCGGTTCCGGTAATTCCGATCATCCTGGTGAGGATCATATCCAGTTCCGCGGCTGTCGGTCTGATCCTTGATATTTTTAAAGAATACGGTCCAGATTCCTTGGTGGGAAATATGGTCTCGATCATGATGGGGTGTACGGAGACAGTATTTTACACCATGAGTGTATATTTTATGTCTGCCCATATCCGAAAGACCCGTTGGACATTGCCGGGAGCTCTAGTCGCGACAGCGGCCGGGATAGCTGCAAGTATCTTTCTGGCGGATTTATTGTAAGACCGCCAGAATGCCAGGCAAAAAGCCAGGCGTTCTCAGCGGCGGAACAGCAGTGGGGACATAGCAAGAGAAGAGGCTGCAAGTCCTGAAATTTCCCGGAAAAAGGTCGGAAACACTTGGAAATCAGTTGTGCCGTCAGTTGGAATCGGTTATAATAAAACCCATAAAAGACAAAAGATCCGGGCTGCCAGAAGAGATCAGACAGCCCAGGGAGAAAGAGGATTCCGCTGTTGGACGATTATAAGGAACTGAATGAGATCTTGGTGAGATTATTCCGCAGCATCATGGATGTTGAGGAGAAAGCGATCATTACCCGGGAATTCCAGGATATAACAAATAACGATATGCATGTGATTGAGGCCATCGGCATAGGAACACCGAAAAATATGTCCTCGATCGCGAAAAAGCTTTCCGTCACGGTGGGAACCCTGACGATCGCAATGAACAGCCTGGTTAAAAAAGGCTATGTGAAGAGAGAACGCGGTGAGGAAGACCGCCGGGTCGTATATATTTCGCTTTCAGATAAGGGCAAGAAGGCGTTTGTTCATCATGCAAGATTCCACAAAGAGATGATCACATCCATCATGGATGAATTTGATGATGATGAGAAGAAGATCTTGATCCGGGGTCTCACGAAACTGGATAATTGGTTTAAGAATAAGGAAGAAGAGAATAAAAAGAATCGAGAGTAGAAACGATAGACTACCAGCTCTTGATAAGATGTGTAAAAGGCAGATGTTCTTCAAAAGGATATCTGCCTTTTTGAGTATGCGCGCCATGGGCGCGCTCTAACGGTGAAGGTTCCGAACACGCCCAGATAGTGGGAAGTCTAATAACTATCACCTTTGTAGTGGCAGTGAATGCAAAATAGCAATTAAGAAAATAAAGTAAAAACAAAAACAATTTTAAAAAATTAAGAATAATTCACAAAACACATATTAATTTAAAGAGAGTCAATAGTTTACTCTGAACAAAATTTCCAGGCACATTGTAAAAAACAACTAAATGAACTGGCAAAATAGTCTGAATATATATGCATAATCGTTAATTGACAAATCCAATTATGGACAGTAGAATAAAACGCAATTACAGGAGCAGAAAAAACAAAAAGAAAAAAGATAACTGTTGGGCATATAATGGCGTATCAAAAGACGCATTGTGTGCTTTTTTATTTGTTTTTTCTGGATAGCAAGAAGGGAGAGGACAATATGAGAAAATTCATCGTAGGACGGTTACTTTCCATTATTCCAGTATTGATCATCGTATCCGTCGTTATCTTTTCAGTAGTGCACCTGACACCTGGTGATCCGGCAGCTTCTATTCTTGGCGCTGAGGCCACGGTGGAAGATATCGCGGCGCTCCGGGCGAAGATGGGGCTGGATAAACCTGTGGTAGAACAATATTTCGTCTGGATATATATCTGCACATTTTCACAGGTTCCGATTCCGTCCTTAAAGCTTTACTTTGGACCGAATTACGCGGGCTGGAACGATGATGAAACCCTGCAGAGTCTTTTAAATGACATGAATACCTCTACAAACATGGATGACGCGAAGGCGGCCTGGGAGAAAGTTCAGGAGTATTCCTGGGATTATCTGGCAGTCATCAATTTTGGCCATTATATTGCGAACTATGCATGGAATGATCATGTGAAAGGCTTAAACAATTACAGCGGACTCTACTTCTGGAATGCGGGGTACGTAGAGTAGATCAGCACAAAGATCCGGATAAAAATACCTGGCAGAGATGGATCACTTCACTCTGACCAGGTATTTTTGTGTCTGTAACTGGATGTGTATAAAGACTGGCGCCGCGGTGAACAGCGGCGCCGGAAAGTTTTTGATTATTCGATATAGGCAACTTTTCCGATCCGCTCTTTCGGCTGGATCACAGTATCCGGATCCGGATAGCCTAAAGCAGCCATCCCATAGACTACATGATCGGCCGGAACACCAAAATCATTTAAGATGTCACGGATCGCCGGAGTATCGCAGATATTCTGGAGCTGGTTGATCCATACGGAACCGACACCGTAGGAGTGGGCAGCCAGAAAAATATTTTCAAGGGCGCAGGCGTCATCCTCTTTTCCCCAGATGCTGTCACGGAGGTTCGAAGGCATGATGATTGCCGTTGGGCAGTACATGTTGTAGCCTGGGCGGTCTAAGGTCGTCTCGATCGCGTCTGCCAACCGCCTGATCGCTGCTTTATTTGTGATAACTGTAAATTTCCAGGTCTGTTTTCCACATCCGCTCGGCGCATGGAGCGCAGCCTGCACCAGATCATCCAGAATCTCTTTGGACACAGGTGCATCAGTGAATTTCCGGATGCTTCTTCTTGTCAGTATGTTGTTCATGATCTCATTCATTGAAAAGTCCTCCTGTTATGTTTGATTTATGTAATATGTTGTAACTGTTCAGTAGGTCTGCGCACTTGCTGCGCTGACCGTAAGAAAACATAG
>ERZ772816.3081-NODE-3081-length-9754-cov-3.101866_pt1 | contig 9754 bp, 6 predicted proteins | sample MGYA00511359_ERZ772816 | MGnify/ENA primary metagenome ERZ772816 (study PRJEB29015, sample SAMEA2737710) | human gut metagenome | biome: human gut; feature: human-associated habitat; material: faeces | place: China | collected 2012 ...
TATTCCATGAAGGATGGGCTTATCCTCTACACTTACGGACAAGTTACGCACCTGTAATAATTGTTCTGACATATACTTCCTCCTATCTCTAGCGTATAACTAGGAATTACTATATTATTATATACAAGCATCTGCAAATATGCAACATATAATTCCTACAAAAGTACCGTACATTCCGTTCAAATTGTATTACATTTTTTTGTATTACATTTTTCAGCTAGCAGCAGCATACTACAAAAGAAAACACAAGCCATTGCGAGGAGTTCTATTTTTCTCTCACAATGGCCTTTGCTTTTTCTCTTTTTATGCTTTTTCTCTTTTTATGCTTCTTCTCTGTCCAACAGATTCTTCATGCTCTTGGTGCTGATCCACAGGGTAGATGTATTATGCAGAAGAGCGGACGTAGTGGGAGGAATGATTCCTGCCACTCCTAAAATGATCAGTCCGGTGTTGATCCCTACGATCATGCGATAATTTTTATGGATCCGCTCCATCAGAGAGTTGCTCAATTCCTTCAGGGTAGCTACTTCATACAGATTGTCCGCACCGATGGTGACATCGGCGATCTCTCTGGCGATCTGTGCGCCCTCGCTGATGGCAATACCAACATCTGCCGCAGACAATGCCGGGGAATCGTTGATGCCGTCACCGATCATAATGACTTTATGACCTGCCTGCTTCTCCTGCTCCACGAACCTTGCTTTGTCCTCCGGCAATACCTCGGAATAATACTCATCCACGCCGACGGTACCCGCAATTGCCCCGGCGATACGGTCGCTGTCTCCTGTCATCATGACTACCTTGTGGATTCCGAGACTCTTCAGCTGTCGGATGACCTCCGGAGCCTCTTCTCTGAGAGGATCCTCGATGCAGATCACTGCAGCCAGCTTGCCGTCAATTGCCATATACAGGCGGGAGTATTCCTCAGGAAGCTGATCGAACAGCTCCTGTCTGCCCTCCGGAATCTGTGCCTGCTCATCCTCAAATACGAAATGGTAGCTGCCGATGATGATCTTCTTGCTTTCCAGAGTGGAAGAGATTCCATGAGCTACAATATATTCCACTTTGGTATGCAGTTCTTCATGTACCAGCTCCTTGCGGGCCGCTTCCCGCACCACTGCCTTTGCCATGGAATGCGGGAAATGCTCCTCCAGGCAGGCGGCGATCCGAAGCAGTTCCTCTGCGGGCTGTCCGTTAAAGGATATCACATCCGCCACGGTAGGCTGTGCCTTGGTCAGTGTTCCGGTCTTGTCAAATACAATGGTGGTGGCATCTGCCATAGCCTCTAAGTATTTACCGCCCTTCACCGTGATCTCGTAGGTGCTTGCCTCTCGGATCGCAGACAATACCGCTAACGGCATAGACAGCTTCAATGCGCAGGAGAAATCCACCATCAGCACGGATAATGCCTTGGTCACATTCCGTGTGAACAGCCATACCAGACCGGTACCTAAGAACGTGTAGGGTACCAGCTTATCTGCCAGGTGCTCTGCCTTACCCTCCAGAGAGGATTTCAGCTTCTCGGATTCCTCGATCATGGTCATGATCTTCTCATATTTGCTGGAGCCGCCGTTTTCTTTCACACAGATAGTCAGCTCGCCTTCTTCTACCACAGTTCCGGCATAGACAGTTCCACCGGGGATTTTTCTCACGGGAACGGATTCTCCGGTCAGAGACGCCTGATTCACCATACCTTCTCCGTCCGTCACTGTGCCGTCAAAAGGAATCACATTACCCATGTGGATCCTTACCAGATCTCCTGACTTAATGGATGTGGACGGCACCAGGATCTCCTGTCCGTTGCTCACAACCCATACCTTGTCAATATTTAAGGACATGCTCCTCGCCAGATCACCGACAGACTTTTTGTGCGTCCACTCCTCCAAAATCTCACCGATGCCTAACAGGAACATCACAGAGGCTGCGGTGTTGTAATCACCACGCAGCACAGATACACCGATAGCAGTGGCATCCAGTACCGGTACTTCGATCTTGCCCTTTGCCAGGGTCTTGATTCCATGCCAGAGATATTTGAAAGATTTTACCGTGGTGATCACGGAACGGATATCCATGGGTAAAAACAGCCTGATCCCATAATGCATTACCACTTTATTGATCAGCTGATCCTTATATTCCCGGTTCATCTCTCTGCCGGAATTGGCCAGATAGTTCTCCGGCACTTCCGTACTCTGATACGTAAAATTCTCCAGTGTCTTCAGTGCTTCCTCCCTGGAACCGGTATAGACTACCGTGACATCCAGGGTGCGCTCCTGAATTTTGGCACTGACAATATTCTTCTGTCCGTCCAAATAGTATTGCAGTGTATCTGCCTGTGCAAAGCTCATGCGGCTCTGCAGAACGTGAACCCTGAGTCTCCCCTTTATCTCATGCTTGATCACAAATCTCATAGTTTATGCCTGCTTTCATGAAGGGATTATTCTTCTGTTGCAGTCTCTGCTGCCTCAACCTCACCATCGAACTCCTGCGCCGCCTGTGCTACTCTGTCCTCGTTGATCTGCCGGGCCTCTGCGTAGATATCCTCTGCGTTCTCCTGGATGGTGGTAGCCGTCTTCATTACGCACTCTTTTGCACGCAAAACAGCTGCGGTGCAGTTGGTGTACAGCTTCTTCGCATCCTTGCTGGACAGAATCTTGATGCCTGCGGTTCCGAAAAGAACGCCTGCTGCGAAGATACCGGTTTTAGCTTTATCAATCTTTTTTAAACATTTCAACATAATTCATTTCCTCCTGTGTGAAGTCTTTTGTTTATTCTATTTATGAATGAATATTATAAGCACCTGTTTTTCCTATTTCCAGCTTTTTTCGTTTAATGAAAAATTTTATCATTTATCAAAAACACAAAAGGCCAGTGGATCAAAATCCACTGACCTTCTTGTATTCCTGTAATTTTTCTTTTGCTGCCGGGGTCAGATTCTTAGGCACCTGAATCTGGATCACGACATACTGATCGCCGTGGGCATTTTTATCCTTCATGGATACCACACCCTTGCCTTTCAGACGGATCTTACTGCCGGACTGCGTACCTTCCTTCACTTTGCACATGACATCACCGTACAACGTGGGGACTCGGATCTCTCCACCCAGTGCCGCGGTAGTATAAGGAATATTGACCGTGGTATACAGATCCTGTCCTCTACGCTCCCAGCCCGGCTTCTCCTGTACCGTCACCTTCAGATACAGGTCACCGCTCTCACCGCCGGAGTAACCTTCACCACCCTTACCTTTCAGACGGATACTTTTACCGGTATCGATACCTGCCGGAATGTGCACCTGCACGGATTCGGACTTGCCGGTAGCCGGATCTCTTAAGGTAAAGGTCTTGTCGCAGCCATGCATTGCTTCGTCAAAGCTGATGGTGATGCCGGATTCCACATCCTGACCTTTGCTGCGGTAGTTCGCCCGGCTGCCCCGTCCGGATCCTTTCTGTCCCTTGAAATACTGACCGAACAGATTGTCAAAAATATCCTCATCCCCGCCGAAGCTGCCGAAATCACCGGTACCGAAACCGCTTCCTCCGGTGCTGTAATGGAACGTGCCGTTGCCAAAGCCGCCGAATCCATCGGTGCCGAAGCCGCCTCCGTTCTTAAACTGCTCCTGATACTGTCTGGCTGCCTCCTCATTAAATCCCTCCTGGAAAGCAGCAAAACCGTAAGTATCATATAGTTTCTTCTTTTTTTCATCCCCCAGCACATCGTAAGCTTCGTTGACTTCCTTCAGCTTCTCCTCTGCCACAGGGTCTCCTGCATTGGTATCCGGATGGTATTTTTTCGCCAGTTTCCGGTATGCTTTTTTTATCGCTGCGGCGTCCGCTGTCTTGCTGACACCCAATACTTCATAATAATCTCTTTTTGTTGTCTTCGTCATATTCCCTCCATTCTGCCCAACCGGTGAGCCACACAACCAAGACATTCTCCATGTAAAAATCAGCCACACAGTTCCCTGCGCGGCTGACCACTTCACATCTCTTTTCAAACAATTGTCTGCTGTTGCAGTCGCTTGTTCCTCTTACAGAGATTATATTATCACTACGGTTTAGCACTCGCAAGAGGTGAGTGCTAAAAAATATATTAAATAATCATAAAATCCATAAACCGGCTATTACAATTTGCCACCCTTAGAACCGCCAAAGCTTGCGGAATTCAGGATATTGGTGTCAAAGGTAAAGGTCAGTCTCTCCTCAGTACGGGCTCTCTTCAAAGACAGCTGGATCATACGGTCCAGAAGCTCTTTGTAAGGAACTCCTACCGGCTCCCACAGATAAAATGCCAGAGATCCGGGGATCGTGTTGATCTCATTGAAATACAGCTTGCCGTTGTCTTCGTCAATCATAAAGTCGATACGGGACACACCGTTACAGCCCAGCGCCTTGAAAGATCTGACTGCCAGTTCCCGCACCTCTTCTCTCTTCTCCGGAGACAGTTCTGCCGGAATTTTGCGGGATACGCTCGCCATGCCCTTGGAGCCGCTGCCCTTGGCATTGCTGACGTATTTATCTTCATAACTTAAGATATCTTTGGTGTGCAGGGGTTCTTCGCACTCGGAAGCAATAGCGTCATTCTCATCTCCCAGTACCGAGCAGTTGATCTCACGTAAATTGGTGATGGCGTGCTCCACCAGCACTTTGGTCGCATACTTGAACGCATCATCGACGGAGTGGGTCAGTTCCACACGATTTTTAGCTACACTGATGCCTACGCTGGAGCCTAAGTTGACCGGTTTTACGATCACCGGATATCCCAGTCCTTTTTCCACTTTGTCGAGCAGAGTCTCTATCTGCGCATAATCCGACAGAGTATACAGCTGCGCATCCAGTACCGGAACATCACACTCCTTTAATACAGCTTTCATGATGTATTTGTCCATACCAATGGCGGATGCGGTCACGTCACAGCCCACGAAGGGGATGCCCATGGTCTTCAGGTAACCCTGGAAAGCGCCGTCCTCCACATTGGTACCGTGGACTACGGGGAAAGCCACGTCGATCTCTACCGGTTTCTTCCCGCCGAACAGCTTCACCGGGAATGGCGTCAGGAATACCTTTCCATCCTCATTGGTCATGATCACTCTCTGGGATTTTTTCAACAGTTCGTCGATATTTTTATAGGATTCGATCTTGCCGATCTCCTCACCGATGTACATTTCATTACGCTTGGTCATATAGACCGGGATCACTTCGTATTTGTCTGTGTCCATGCTCATGACAGCCTGGATGCCGGAGATCACGGATACCTCGTGTTCTACACTCTTGCCGCCAAACAGCATTGCTACTCTTGTCTTCATTTATTTTCCCTCCTGAATTTTACTACTCTCTGTCAACTATCCGGAACCACTTTCGCAAAATCGCCTCTGAGTCGTCTAATAGTTATCCGTCAGGTCATTCTCTAATAAAATATACTTATGTCCCTGCCCTTTGATGGCATAGGCGTAAGATACGGCTTCCTCCAGCTTGTCGAATACCAGGCATTTCTCTTCCGGGAATCCCTTCTCCAACACGCCCTCCCTGATGGGCTCGGTGTGCCGTCTGCCCACTAACAGGATGTAATCGCAGCAATCCGCTGCGTAGTTACCGAATTTATGATTGTATTCTGCTTCCTTGTCACCCAGCTCTACCATGCCCGGCGTGATCAGGATCCGGATACCGTCAAACATAGCCAGCGTCTCGACCGCTGCCCTGGAACCTACGGGGTTGGAATTGTAAGCATCATCGATGATCGTCACCAGACCGTGCTCCCGCATCTGCATACGATGGGGCACCGGCTCGATCCGGCGTACCGGGATCCGCAGTTCCTGCAGCGTCATGCCCATTTTATGAGCGACTGCGATAGCCCCCACCACATTGATGACATTGTGGGCACCGATGAGACGCATTTGGAATCTCTCGCTCTCGCCGTCCGGGGTCACTACCGTGAACTCCGTACCTAACTGGGATACCTTCACATCTTTGGCACAGTATCCTGTCCCTTCCGTCTCAGAATAATAGAAGATCTTCTCCGGGGTCTGATCATACGCGGGAGAAGCTGCCTGCTGCTGAATATAATCGTTGTCACCGTTCAAGAACAGCATGCCGCCTTCCGGCAGGGCATCCGCCAGCTCGAACTTCGTCTTCTGAATATTCTCCATGTTAAAAAAGGTCTCTAAATGCTGCGGTCCAATAGATGTGATCACACCGTGATCGGGATGCACCATATCGCAGATCTCCTTGATGTCGCCCACATGACGGGCTCCCATCTCGCAGACAAAAATCTCTGTGGTAGGCTTCAGGGAACCGCGGATGGTCCGCACCACACCCATAGGCGTATTGAAACTCTCCGGCGTCACCAGTACGTTATATTTTTCCTGTAAAAGTGTCTGCAAATAGAACTTCACACTGGTCTTGCCGTAGCTGCCGGTCACACCGATGACGGTAAGTCCCGGGACGCTTTTCAGCTTTCTCACAGCGTCATTGATATAATGCTGATTGATCCCCGCCTCCATGGGATGATTGATGACATTAGCCACAATATCCAGAAACAGATTCGCAGATACCAGGATCAGGCACAGTCCCGGGATCCGCTTCATTCCGCCCAATCCACACACCAGAGCGAATACCGCAGCCGTAAGGATCAGCTCCGTAGTGAGCAATCTCTTGACCCGGGCAGTATACACCAGCTTTTTCTTCGTATTCATCCGCTTCATGGCACGATATACCACGATGATCACGAACAGTACCAGATACTCGAAGATTTCAAGGGCAAGGTACGGAAACACACAGGTTACAATGCCCAGTGCCAGACCAAAATAGAGAATCCATTGCAGCCGGAACTTCTTCTTCAGCCAGTGAAGGTGTTCTTTATTCTTATAGCCGTTCTGCTGGAACATATGCATATTATACCGCATGGTATAAAAATATGCCGGAACAGCAAGCACGACCGCTATCAGCACACGTATGATCATTTCAGATATGCCTCCATAATTCCCCGGAACTGTGCCGGCTTCTCAAGGAAAGAAAAATGACCGGTTCCCGGGATCACTGCCAGGCCGCAGTTGGGTATCTTCTCTTCCATAATATGTGCATCCCGGATAGGAGTTGCCGTATCCTGATCTCCCCAGATCAGCAGTACTTCCTGACGGATCTTCGGAAGCAACTCCGTCAGATCCTCATTCACCGCCTTCACCATACACTGACGCATCATGGGTGTCGCATTGCGGTAGTCTGCCGATCCCTGTCGGCTCCTCCAGTCATCGATCACCTCCGGGAACATAGCATAGATCAGCTTCATGTTCAGGAATTTCTTCAGGATCTTGTACTTGCGGATCTTCCATTTCTGTGCAGTAGTGCGCACCGGCAGGACACCTGCGCTGTCGATCAGGATAATGTTTGTGATCTCAAAAGGGATGCTCTCTCTGGCTGCCAACTTGATGATCACGCGGCCACCGTAGGAATGCCCGATGAGGGTGGCCTGCTTTACCTGCATTACTTCCATAAATCTGCAGAAAAAATCCGCAAATCCGTCTACATCCCAGGGTTCCTTCGGTTCATCACTGCCTCCGAAGCCCGGGAAATCGAACTGGATCACACGGTATCTGCTGCCGTCTATCACACCGGCTACGGAATCATACACTCCCAGATCCGTACCCCAGCCCTGTAAGATCACGACTGTCTTATCGCCGGTACCGGTTGTTTTATAACATATATTATATCCGTCTACTACTATATTCATGATAATCCCCAATTCCAAGTCATTGCCGTTACAATCTTTTATTATAATCGGAATCTGCCACAATGGCAAGCCATATCCTAAGGATTCCGCATTCCGTATTCCAATTTGACTACCACTTTCATAATTCCATAAAATAATAAAAACTACCGCTTTGAGCTGACGGTAGCATCAGTCAGCCCAAAGCGGTAGCTAGTTTATCCTTTATTTTATAATGAATTAGAATCGGGATTTCACACATTCTGCTTACTGCAGTTAGGGTATTCAATTTTCTGATGCAATAAAATATTTTGCGTTGAATTGCCTACACATATTTCAAAAATTCCGGGTTCCACACAAAAATCATGTTTCTTCTCATCATAAAATGAAAACGCCATACTATCCAAAGTAATCTCTACTCTGCATACACTCCCCGCTTTCAGCGTAATGCTTTTGAATGCCTTTAACTCTTTTTCTGGTCTGATTACTGTACACTCCTCATCCCTCACATAAATCTGTACAATCTCTCTTCCGTCTATTTGACCTACGTTTTCTATATCAAACGATATGCTCACTCTGTCTTTTGCATCATTATCTTGTTTCACCTGCAGATCGTGATACGCAAATTCTGTATAAGAGAGTCCATGTCCAAAGCAGAACATCGGCAAAATATCATTTTTCTCATAGTGACGATATCCGACCATAATTTCTTCTTCATAACAGACCATATTATCTCTCCCAAATTGTCCGTTATGACCTGTCGGTGTATCTTCATAAACACGAGGAAAAGTTTCTGCCAGTTTTCCACTGGGATTGATTCTTCCGGTGAGGATTCCCGCTAGTGCTGTGCCACTCTCCATTCCGGCATAATAAGACCACAAAATTGTACCTGCTTTTTCTTCCCATGGCATCTCCACCGGAGATCCTCCTATTATAGTTACAATTGTGTCCGGTCTTACCTTTAATAATTTTGTAATCAATTCATCCTGATGATACGGAAGTTTCATGCAGGGACGATCCTCTCCCTCAATGTCATATTCATGATCCAACCCTCCTACAAACAGAACAATATCGCTTTCTTCAGCTAGCTTCAGAGCTCTTCTGTGATATTCTTCCTCAATTTCCGATAGGTCTGAATAAAATGCCTCCTTTTTTAATCTTCTTTTTTCTTCTCTCATCCTGCGGATCTGTTGTTGTATTTTTTCTTTGTCATCCACACTGGAAGCCTGCCAGTTTTCTCCGTTAAGCTCCTTTTTTTCCGGAATGTAATACCCCGGTTCATATACTATTTCTGCATTACCTCCAAATTCCATTTTGATTCCAAGAAGCGGTGATATTTCATACAAAGCCTTAATTTCTGCACTACCTCCACCGCCCGAGTGAATTCGGTCTGCGTTACAACCTATGACTGCAATTTTCTTATGATATGTATTTCCAAGTGGCAATAATTTACTATCATTTTTCAATAAAATAACAGATTTTTCCGCTGCTTTTTTCAACACCTGCCGGTGCTCCATAGTATTATAGGAGCCGTTTTTTCGATGTACCGCTTCCTTTCCAATCATTTTTAACTTAAACATTACTCGCAAGATGTTACGCACCTTTGCATCCAGACACGCCATATCTACTGATTCATCCAAGATCCTTTGTTTCAAAGGTTCTGCCAGACAATATTCGTCAAAATTATCAAATACTGACATTTCAATATCAAGTGCTGCCTGCCCCGCATCTACCGTATTATGCACTGCTCCCCAGTCACTGATTACAATTCCTTCAAATCCCCATTGATCACGCAATACTTCCTTCAGCAACAGATTATTTTCACAGCAATAGGTACCGTTTAATCTGTTATAGGCTCCCATAACCGAATAAACATCTGCCCTCTGCACAGACTGTCGAAACGCCGGGTAATATATTTCCTGCAAGGTTCTCTCATTTACTTTAGTATCCACATGCAGTCGATTAGTTTCCTGATTGTTTGCCACAAAATGTTTTACACAGGCTGCCACATCATTCTGCTGTATTCCTTTTATCAAAGCAACTGCCATCTCTGCTGTC